>Ga0102938_10000252_pt1 | contig 38032 bp, 34 predicted proteins | sample SalPonR2_B_D2_MG_FD_84516 | JGI IMG/M metagenome (GOLD analysis project Ga0102938, IMG submission 84516) | Salt pond soil microbial communities from South San Francisco under conditions of wetland restoration - Salt Pond MetaG R2_B_D2_MG | ecosystem: Environmental > Aquatic > Marine >...
CCTTCACAAATTTCCTCATCACTACCTGCATCTGCTGTAGGTGCAGCAGTAACAGTCAATTGCATATCATCTGAAACCTGTGCACAAGAACCATTTCCGGTTGCAGTAAGAGTAAGTGTTACTGTTCCTGTAAAACCGGCAGGTGGTGTGTATGTTGGTTTCAAGGCGGTATTATCACTAAAAGAACCACCAATTCCACCATCGTCCCACAGCAGAGTATTATAATCTGAAGCACTTGGTTCAGTTCCCGAATTTAGGAAATCAAAAATATCACCTTCACAGATTTCCTCATCGCTTCCGGCATCTGCCTGAGGAGCGGCGGTAACAGTAAGCTCCATATCATCTGACACTGCCGAGCAGGTACCAGTTCCATTTGCTGTTAAAGTAAGTGTAATTGTACCGGAAAAGCCTGCAGGAGGTGTATATTGTGGTTTAAGTATTGAATTATCATTAAAATTACCACCAGCCCCGTTATCATCCCAGGAAAGTGAGCTATATTCTGAAGCTGTAGGTTCAACCGTTGATGTACCAAAATCAAAGGCACTTCCCTCGCAGATTTCTTCATCACTACCAGCGTCTGCAGAAGGAGCTTCATTAATTGTCAGCACCATGGTATCGGTTTCAGTTATGCTTCCGCAAGGTCCGTTCCCCTGGACAACCATCACTAGATTCACGTCACCAATTTGTCCGGGTGCCGGATCATATTCAGGGACTAATACATTTGGATCAATAAAATCACCTGCTGCCCCATCATCATTCCATGTAACTGAACTAGCATCGGTAGTATCGGGGACACTTGCAGAATTGGACAAATCAAAATTCACATCTTCACAGGTAACCTCATCGCTTCCGGCATCTGCTGTTGGTTTCGGATAAGTTCCTACAGAAATACCCTGGCTTGTCTCACAATTATTTGCATCATAAGCTACAACAGTATAATTCCCGGGAGCAAGATTATTAAAAGTACCATCAGCATCGTAGGTAGTATCGGTTGTTGGAGTATACACTATAAAGAAATCAATTTCTCCGGTACCGCCTGAGGCATAGGCAGTAATTGTTCCATTATCCTCGCCCACGCATGAGGGTGTGGTTTCAATATTGTCAATCACAAGCTGGTCAGGAATACTATCCTGATAATCTCCGGCAAAAGATAAGAATGGTTTGGTTACACTACGTGTGGGGCAACCATTGGCGTCTTCCACAGTCAAACGAAATACACCCTGTGACATATTAGTGACAACAGAAGAATCGGAAGACAGGGTATCTTCAAAATTATTATCCAGATCTTTATCTAATTCCCAGGTAAAAGTAAAAGGAGGGGTGCCGCCGGAAACAAATGCTTCAAGCCATGCATCATTTCCGTCAAAACATGTTAATGCTTTTGTACATTCAACAGTATCAATTTGTAAAGTATCCGGCGGAACATTATTTGTTTGTGCCTGGTCGTCATCATCACCATCAGTTACAACCACCATATACTTACCAGCATAGATATTATTAAATGTATGAGTTCTGCTGTTCTTATTCTGAACATCATCAACAAGATTTCCTCCAAAAATATCATCGTACAGTTCATAATCTAAAGGCATGGTGCCCCCTGATACTGTTACAGAAAAACTTCCATCCTCGGTTGTCCAGCAAGTAGCTGAATCAGTGGAGGTTGAAAGCGTAAAAGAAGCCTTTGCTGATGAGGAAATTTGTTTGTAATTAATATCTTTTGCTGAAGCAAAGTTGCCATCCTGAAAACCTTCTCTGAAGAATAGTCTGAGGTTTTCTGACTGAATATCTGAATTCTTGTTATTCGTAATATTCCACTGATTAACAACTACTTTAGAATTTTCAAAATTTATTTCTCTTGGTTTGTTTCCAGATCCATCAAATACATTACAGGAAATATTATGATCATTGGTAGTAAAACTTCCCTGTTTAAAGTAGATATTTCCTTCTGTTTGTAATTCATTTTCAAGAACCCATTCTCCTTCTTTTCCATCAATAATTAAATCAGCATTTAATGGGGAATTTATATCGATTGTATTTTTCTGATGCCCGGATTTGAGTACAAAATCTCCATAAAACCTGTTTTTTATGTTTGAAGGAATTTCAACGGACCCATGAACTTCAAGGGTAGTATTTGTCCAGTTTTTGAACAAAAAAGACCGACTCTTTAATCCATTGTTCCCTGACTTTTCTTTCCAAATGAAATCATGACAGGTCGCTTCACCTTTAATAATAATGTACTCTTCGGAACCTGTAAAAGAATTTCCGTCAATTATTACATTATTATCTGATGTTGGAACAGCAGCACCTCCCGTGCCACCACTTTGGGTAGACCAATGTTCAGGATCATTCCAGTTACCCTGGCCATTAACCCAATATAAGTCTTGAGAAAAACCTGGCTGTGAACAAAATACAGCCGTAATAAAAAATAAAAGTAGAACTTTATAACTTCTCGCTAGTCCGGACATAACAAGAATATTTTGATTGTTAGTAATTTAAATTGCAATGTTAATAAAATTTTACGTTCCCTCATTGTTTTTGTTACAAAAAATCAGGGAACAGCAAGATTTATGGGCACTTTTTTTCAACAATACAAGATCGTTATTTTTTCTAAGATTCAGAAAATTGTTAATAACTTTTTTATGACTGTTCTAAATGCATTGATGAACAATTAATACACGGAGATTAACAACAGTCTGTTTATCAGTCATTAACATGGTAATCTTCTTGTGCATATCTTCTGGTTATATATCTAACGGGATAATATGCAGCCAAAAATCCGATTAATACAACTGTAAAAAATATACCGATCACATCAAGAAAATGCACTTCTACCGGATAATAATCAATTATAAATGCCCCCTGGCTTCCCAGGCTTATGATTTCAAATGTTGTCTGTATCCAACAAATCAATATACCCATTAATACCCCCATCAAGGCACCGATAAAAGATATCAAAGATCCTTCAAGAAAAAATATACGCCTGATTGTCTTCATTTTAGCTCCCAGGCTTCGCAACAAAGCAATATCATTTTTCTTATCAATAATAAGCATAGAGATGGACCCAATAATATTAAATGAGGCTACAATGAGAATAAAGGTCAGAATCAAAAATACGTACCATTTTTCAGACTTCATGACTTTAAAAAACAATTCGTGCTGTTCAAAAATATCTTTTACCTCAAAGTCAGGTCCTAGTTTGTTTTTTATTTTTTCTTTTACTTTTTCTACTTTGGCACCTTCAGCTATCTTAATTTCTATTTCCGTTACTTTATCTTCATATTCAAGGATATCTCTTGCAAAATCTATAGGAACAAGGATATATTTCAAATCATAATTTTGTTTCATCCTGAAAATTCCGGAAGGGTATATCATCTTCTTATTAAAGGCACTCTGGGGATTCAGCATGGCATTCTGTCCCCTTTCCGGCACATAAAGCGTTAGTGGTGCCGGGTAGTTAATATTCACGGTAAGAAATCTTGCAACTCCACTACCAATTACAGCAAAATTCTGGTCTGCATCTTTTAGTTTAAAATCTCCGACAAACATTACCTTTTTAATACCAGAAAGCTGGTCATAATTATCCTCAACTCCTTTTATCCGGCCTATATATTGTTTATCCTCGTAGCGTACCAAAGCATTTTCTTCGAGAGATTCAGAATAAACCTCTACCTCAGGCATTGTTTCTATTTCATTAAATATTTCGCCTTTTGGAAGAAATGTCTTCCCTTTTTTAACAGTAATTTCAAGGTCAGGATCAAAATTTTTATACGTATCACGCATTAAACTATCAAATCCATTAAAAACAGAAAGTACAACCACCAGGGCCATTGTTCCAATCATAACTCCAATCACCGAAATTAATGAAATGATGTTAATAATGTTTCTAAGTTTCCGGGTAAGAAAATAACGTTTGGCTATATAAAATGGAAAATTCATATTTGAATATCATTAATCTTCATTGAGCAACCTGTCTATATTATCGATATAATCCAGAGAATCATCTATGAAAAAATTCAACTCAGGTATTTTTTTTACCTGATTTCTAATTTTGTTCCCCAGTTCATATCTTATCTCACTCGTACTTTCCCGAATAAGCTGAAGGACTTCCTCTTTATCTTTGCTGGGAAATATACTAAGATAGGCTTTTACAATCTGCAGGTCGGGAGATATTCGTACTACTGTTACGGTAATCATCCTTCCGCGGAAAGATTTTGGATCTTTTCGCTGAAATATGGTTCCCAGTTCTTTCTGAACCAATCTTTCCACTTTTTTTTGTTTTGTAGTTGCCATAGCATTCTCCTCAATTCATTCAACAGATTGCCAAAGTTAATGGTTTTTTATGGAAAAATATAATTCAATTTTTTACGGAATTTTAATAAATACAACTTAGTTATAGATGAATTAAAATCAATATAGTTTGTGGGAATAAAAAAGAAAACATACTAATAATAAATCATTTCTCAGGCGCTTTTAATCTTTCTTTTTATTATGGTTATTACGAAAAATGATCACCGGAAAAACCAACCCGGCTATGATCCCTACTCCATTGGCTGCAAAATCAATTAAATTGAAATTTCTGCCAGGGGTTAAATATTGTATAAACTCACTTCCTATGGCTAAAAACAAACCACCGGTCAAAAATATTACTATTTGCTTCTGCTTGATCTGGTAATTCTCATTAGCCCGCCAGAAATAGAAAAAAACAGACAAGATAAAATATACAATAAAATGAGCCATATAATCAGCCCTGATGAAAAAGAGCTTTTTTTCGCTTGAAACAATATCAGGATTTCCGGGGGATGTAGAATTCCAAATGATCATAATAACCCAAATCCAGAAAAGCAAAAAAAACAACTGGCATCGCCGGCAGGTTTTTAAATTATTTTTTGATTTCATTTTTACTTCAATTCCCAGTTAAATCCGTCTTTTGTATCTTTCACTACTACTCCAAGCTCTGTTAGCTTATCTCTTATTGTATCAGCAGTTTTAAAATCTTTGTTCTTCTTTGCTTCCAGGCGGATATCCAGGATCATGTCTATCAATTGTTCGGTTAACTGATTATTTCCTGTTTCTTTCTTTTCCCGCTCAATTCCAAGAATATCATAAACAAAATCATTATAGAGCTTTTTGAGATGATCAATACTTTTTTGATCAAGGCTGATGTCCTGGTTATAAGCGGAATTAATGGTTTTTACCATTTCAAAAATATGAGCAAAAAGTATCGGTGTATTAAGATCATCGTTTAGTGCATCGTAAAACTTATCTTCATATTCTTTAATATTCACATCTGTTTTTTCGGCAGCATTAATTTCAGAGATTGTTTCTCCGGCTTTTAAAAGTTTCTCCAGTCCTTTTTCTGCTGCTTCCAGGGCTTCATTTGAAAAATCCACAGGACTTCTGTAGTGAGCCTGAAGAATAAAAAACCTAATGGTCATTGGAGAAAAAGGCCTTTCAAGTATTTCATGCTCACCGGAAAAGAATTCATTAAGGGTAATAAAATTCCCCAGTGATTTTCCCATTTTTTGCCCTTTGATTGTGATCATGTTATTGTGCATCCAGTAATGCACGGATTCTTTACCGGTAGCTGCTGCAGACTGGGCAATTTCACATTCATGGTGTGGAAAAACCAGGTCCATTCCACCACCGTGAATGTCAAACTGTTCACCTAAATATTTTGTGCTCATAGCGGAACATTCGAGATGCCATCCCGGAAAACCGCGACTCCACTCCGAAGGCCATTGCATAATATGCTCAGGGTTGGCTTTCTTCCAGAGTGCAAAATCGAAGGGATTTTTCTTTTCGCTTTGTCCTTCAAGAGTACGTGTGTTTGCCTTTAACTCTTCTATGTTTCTGCCGGATAATTTTCCATAATTATGTTTATCGTTATATTTCTCCACATCAAAATAAACAGAGCCGTTTTTTTCATAAGCAAACCCATTCTCTATAATTTTTTTAACAAGCTCTTGTTGTTCAATAATATGGCCAGTAGCTCTTGGTTCTATGTTGGGACGCCGGATATTCATCTGATTCATATTCTTGTGATAATTTCTTGTATAATGCTCCACAATCTCCATGGGCTCAACCTTTTCCAGCCTGGCTTTTTTTGCAATTTTGTCTTCTCCCTCATCTGCATCACTCTCAAGGTGACCTACATCTGTTATATTCCGGACATATCTTACTTTATACCCTAAATGATCAAGATACCTGTATAAAAGATCAAAAGTCAGGGCAGGTCTTGCATGCCCAAGATGTGCATCACCATAAACAGTAGGACCACACACATAAAGTCCTACATGAGGTGGTTTAAGAGGTTTAAATAACTCCTTTTTTCTCGTAAGGGTATTGTAGATGTGTAATTTACTATCAGCCATAACTCAATTGATTTAAAAAGCAAAGTTAAAAAAGATTTTCAATACACGAGAGAATCGCGCAATAGAGTAATAAAAATCAGTTTAGCAAAATTTATTTAAACTTTCCAAGGCTGGCTTTCTTCAAAGCCTTAATTGCCCCTTCGTATCCTGCCTCATAGATCTTACGTCCTTCAGAGACACTCATCAATCCAAATTCTCTTACTTTCTCAGGTTGTATAAAAAGATCGCAATTTTTAGCCATTGCTTCAACGTTGCTGTTCACCGAAAGGTGGAAACTTCGTTCTGCAATTTTAATAAGCCCCTTCACTTCTTTCTCAAATCCTGTAGGATTCACATGAACACCAATAATCTTATCCACTTTATTTTGTAAAGGTTTAACTGGAAAATTATCAACCACTCCTCCATCCACATAAGTATAGTCATTCATAATTACTGGTTTAAAAAGGACAGGAATACTGGCAGAGGCACGAATTCGGATTGGGAGGTCCCCTTCGTGAAAATATTCAGCTTTCCCCGTATTAAGATTGGTGGCATTACAGTAAAAAGGAATCTTAAGGTCTTCGAATTTTTTAGCCCTGAGTGACTCTTCCAGCACATTTTGCATATTCTGTATACTCAGCAGTCCGTTTTTGGGGACTGTAAAACTTGCATATTTAAAAAGGCTTTTATCTTTAATAATGGTAAGCATCTCTTCAGGTCCGTATCCATCACAAAACAATGCCCCGGCAATAGCTCCCGCACTAACACCGGAAACTATATCCGGTTTTATCCCTTTTTCAAGGAGAGCTTGTATCACGCCTACATGTGCAAAACCTCTTGCAGCACCCCCACTTAAGACAAGACCAATTTTGTAAGATTTTTTCTTTTTAAAAATCGATGGAATGAGTTTCATTTAAATTGTTTTTATGGATAAATTTATTGAATCCAAAGCTTTTTAACAAGTCGCTTTAGGAATAAAACCAAATCAAAAATAATCATTTAATTATTGAACCCTGTTGTATCTCTTCCTGTGGTGAAACAAAGACAAGTTTTCCTTCGTTATTCTCTGCCATCAAAATCATTCCGTGGGATTCTATTCCCCGTATTTTTTTGGGTGCCAGATTGACTATCATACTAACATTTTTACCTACGATTTCTTCTGGTTTAAAAAACTCAGCTATGCCAGATACAACTGTGCGCTGATCTATACCTGTATCCACTTTTAGTTTTAACAATTTTTTAGTTTTAGGGACTTTTTCAGCTTCCAGCACTTTTGCAACGCGCAGGTCCATTTTCGTGAAATCATCAAAACTAATATCCTCTTTTGCGGGCTCTACTCCTTTCTCCTCCTGCTCTTTTCTGCGCCTTGCTTCTTTCAGTTTTTTAACCTGTAAGTCAACTTCTTTATCTTCTATTTTCTGGAACAGATGTTTGGGTTTTCTTATTTCATGCCCCACGGATAAAATATCACTTCTTCCTGCCAGTTCCCAGTTAAGCTTTTCAATGTTTAGAAATCCTCTTAACTTCTCTGCTGTAAAAGGTAAAAAGGGTTCAATTATGATTGATATGCTAGCCGCAATCTGCAATGATAAATTTAAAATGGTCTGAACACGTTCAGGATCTTTTTCATAAAGGCTCCAGGGCTCTGTATCGGCAAGGTATTTGTTACCCAGCCTACCCATATCCATAGCTATTTTAACTGCTTCACGAAATTTAAAGTTTTCAATCCTGTTTTCAAGATCTTCCTTAATCTGAGCTGCTTTCTTCATTATATCCTGATCATAATCAGTCAGTTCCTTACATTCAGGCACTTTCTTATCGAAGAATTTTTTTGTTAGCACCAATGCCCTGTTAACGAAATTTCCCATAACTGCAACCAATTCGTTGTTATTTCTCGCTTGAAAATCCTTCCAGGTAAAATCATTATCTTTCTGTTCCGGGAAATTCGCACAGAGTGTATATCTTAACACATCCATTTTACCCGGGAAATCCTCTACAAATTCATTTACCCATACTGCCCAGTTACGGGAGGTTGATAATTTGTTTCCTTCCAGGTTAAGAAATTCATTTGCCGGCACATTATCGGGTAAAATATATTCGCCGTGTGCTTTCAGCATGGAGGGAAAAATCAAACAATGAAAAACTATATTGTCTTTTCCGATAAAATGAATTAAACGCGTATCCTCATCTTTCCAATATTTTTCCCAGTCTTTATTTTTTTCATCAGCCCATGCTTTCGTTGCAGAAATATACCCAATAGGCGCATCAAACCATACATAAAGAACTTTCCCTTCTGTTCCTTCTACCGGAACCGGCACACCCCATTCCAGGTCGCGTGTAACAGCCCTTGGGTGAAGCCCCTGTGTTAGCCACGATTTACATTGACCATATACATTTGCTTTCCAATCATCTTTATGCGTGTCAATCCATTTCTCCAGCCATTCTTCCTGGTATTTATCTAATGGTAAGTACCAGTGTTTTGTTTTTTTCATTACCGGCTTGTTCCCGGAAAGAGCTGATTTGGGATTAATCAGTTCTTTTGGACTAAGACTCGCTCCGCACTGTTCGCACTGATCTCCATAGGCATTTTCATAATTACATTTAGGACAGGTTCCGACAATATACCTGTCTGCCAAATATTGCTGCTCTTTTTCGTCATAAAACTGTTCGTCTTCTTTCTCAACAAATTCTCCCTGTTCATATAATCTTCTGAAAAAAGCTGAAGCCGTTTCATGATGCAGTGGATCAGAGGTACGGTGGTAAATATCAAACTCAATACCCAGGTCTTTAAAACCTTTTTTATTAATCTCATGGTACCGATCAACAATTTTCTGGGGAGAAATCCCCTCCTTCCTTGCCCTCAGGGTAATTGGGACTCCATGTTCATCGGATCCACAAATAAAGGCAACATCTTTTCCTTTAAGACGCAGATAACGAACATAAATATCGGCCGGAAGATAAGCTCCGGCAATGTGTCCGATGTGTAATGGCCCGTTTGCATACGGTAAGGCGGCTGTGATTAAATATCTTTTGGGGTCTTTCATATCAAAATTTTTGAAATGGTTTGTTTTGCTTAACTTTATTCCGGCAAATATAGTTAAGAAAATTTTCAAATAATAATTGAAACATGATAACTCCTCCTCCATTAAATAAAGGCGATTCAATTGGAATTATTGCCCCGGCAAGGAGCATTAGCAAAAGTGAACTTGCCCCTGCTTTTCAAATATTTGAAAATTGGGGACTCAATGTAAATACGGGAAAAAATGTATTTGAAAAATTTCATCAATTTGCCGGAAAAGATGAAAAAAGAAGAGCAGACCTTCAGGAAATGATAGACAACCCAAAGATAAAAGCTGTTTTCTGTGCAAGGGGAGGCTATGGTACTGTCAGAACCATACAAAATATAAAATGGAATAAGTTAACTGAAAACCCTAAATGGATTATTGGCTACAGCGATATTACCACCTTACATTCTTTTGTAAACCAAAAGCTGCAGATAAAAACCATACATGGTACAATGCCTTTAAATTTTCCTTCTGACGGGAAAGAAGATGATTCACTTCTTTATCTGAAAAAAATATTATTCGGGGAAAAAATTCAAATAAAATGGAAACCTGAATTTAAAGAACCGCCAAAAGAAAAGGCAGAAGGAATCCTGACCGGTGGAAATCTCTCTGTGTTATACAGTCTGATAGGAACTCCTTATGATATAGAAACAAAGGACAAAGTATTATTTCTGGAAGATCTGGATGAGTATTTATATCACATCGACCGTATGATGATGAACCTTAAACTTTCAGGAAAGCTTGATAAGTGCAGGGCAATAGTAGTTGGTGGGATGACAGATATGAATGATAACAGCACTTCCTTTGGTAAAACAGCCAATGAAATTATTGAGGATGTAACGAATGATATTAAAATACCTGTATTTTACAACTGCCCGGTGGGTCATCTAAAAACCAATCTCCCACTGGTTTTGGGAGAAGAGATAAAGCTGGGAAGAGAAAACAATAAAATTAAGATCACCTTCAACGCTTGACCTCTATAAAACTGTCAGGAATATTAAACATACCATTGTTTACGGAAGTACTCTGAATATCAACAACTGCAAGCCTCTGACGTTCTTTTCTCAACAAACTCCTTTCAACAATCATAAATGGAAAATAATTTGTCTTTCCATGAATTCGTTCATAAAACTCGTATGTCCCGCTAATATGAGAAAGAATAGGGATTAATTTATTGAAGAAATCAAGATCTTTTCGTGCTACCCAAAAAGCCACTTCACTATTTTTTTTACGGTTTCTCACGCGCCATTGATAACATTTTATCCCATTTATTTTCTTGAAATTTTTGGTTTTTAATATCTTATAGTTATCTGTTTTTTCTGAGGAAGCCGGTGGGATATGAAGCTCTGTATATTTCATTCTTTCAAAATCAAGCAAATAAGCCTTTTCTGACTTAGTGTTTATAATCAGGGTATTACCCAACTCCTCATTGCTGGTATAATTATCTATCCTAACCTGGTTGCCTTTTACAAAGAATTGTATATAACTTGTGTCATAATAGGTTTTCTTTACCATCATAATTTTCCCCTCAAAACCTGCTGTAACAAAAGGATATACAAGCAGAAGCAGGAGACACCATAGTTTTTTCTTGAGAAAATACATATCTTTATAAAAGATTGAATCTTTCTATATTTTTCGAAAAATAAAATTAAAAGTTACAATTAGAATGAAAAAAAAGGAATTTGGTTTAAAAGGTGAATCTCTTGCAGTTCATTTTTTAAAAGAAAGACATTATGAAATTCTTGAGCAAAACTGGTATTATAAACACAAAGAAATTGATATTATTGCAGCAATAGAAGAATTTCTTGTAATTATTGAAGTAAAAACAAGAAGCTCCGAGGGTATTGAAACTCCGAACGAGCTGGTTTCAAGGAAAAAACAACGATTCCTTATTGATGCAACAGAGGCTTATATCCATGAAAAAGATATTGAAAAGGAAGCTCGTTTTGATGTAATTTTTGTTTATTTTGAAAATGGAGAACCAAAACTAGAACATATTGAAGATGCTTTTCAACCAAGTCTTTTATAAGAAAATGTTTTGCGTTTGTCTTGCTATAACAATTTAATTTTTTTGTTATTAATGGTGAATCCTAATTATCTGGTCTATGATTTCTAAAAAAAAGATATGAATATAGAAGAATTAAGAGAATACTGCATTAAAAAACCAGGTGCTACAGAAGACTTCCCTTTTGATGAGACCACGCTGGTTTTTAAGGTCATGGAAAAAATGTTTGCATTGACAGATCTTGAAGATGAGTTACATATTAATTTAAAATGTGACCCTGAAAAGGCAATTGATTTAAGAGAACAATATACAAATATTAAGCCGGGTTATCATATGAACAAGAAACACTGGAATACCATTTTTATAGATGGGACAATTGCGGATAATATTATTTATGAATGGATTGATCATTCTTACAATCTTGTAGCAGATAAGCTCACAAAAAAACAAAAAAATGAACTAGAGAAGTTAAAATAATTCACTCAACTTTTAATCTTGTTTATCAAATTATAGTCAAATCTTTTAATCTAATAATGTTATGAAGAAGCTGGGAACCTATTTCTTGCAGGGTTTACTGTACATTGCACCGCTGGGCATTACAGTAGTAATACTATACAATCTTTTAAAATTTCTTGATGGGCTTCTAAAGCCCTACGTCATTGATATAATTGGTTACCACATACCGGGCATTGGACTGGTAGCTATTCTTATCCTGGTAACTCTTCTGGGGTATATGGGACAAACCATCATTGCTAAACCTGTGAAAAGCACAGTGGGTAAAATATTAGAGCGTGCTCCAATCCTGAAAGTTATTTACTCCTCACTTAAAGATCTCTTTTCAGGATTTGTAGGAAAAGACAGGAAATTCAACCAACCGGTACTTGTTAAAGTAAACGCGGTTTCAGAACTGGAAAAAATGGGTTTTCTTACACAGAAAGATCTTAGCAATATTGGCGTTGAAGGGAAAAAGGCAGCGGTATATTTTCCACATTCATACAATTTTTCAGGAGAGCTTTTTATTGTTCCCTGTGAGAATATCAAAAAAATTAATGGATCTCCAACGGAAGTCATGAAATTCATTGTTTCCGGAGGTGTTACAACTTTTACTGTAAATCAAAAAAAGGAAATATCATGAAACAATTAAAGAACACATTATTAATCAGTCTGTTTTTAACTACTTTTTTTAGTTTTTCCCTGCACAGTCAGGATAAATATGAATTTAACACAGTTGTTGATCTGGAAACATCAACAGTAAAAAGCCAGGGCAGGTCGGGAACTTGCTGGTGTTATGCCACTACATCATTTCTGGAAACTGAACTTATCCGTATGGGGAAACAGGAATACGATTTATCCGAGATGTTTGTGGTTCACAATGCTTACCTCAAAAAGGGAAAAGACTATATACGCTATCATGGGAATAATAATTTTGGCCAGGGCGGACAAGCTCACGATGCAACACGGGAAATAAAACAACACGGGATAGTACCCGAAAGTGCCTACAGTGGGTTACAATATGGGAGTGAAGTCCACAACCACTATGAAATGGCTTCTGTACTTAAAGCTTTTGTTGATGACCTGGCAGACAACAGAAAGCTAAGCCCGGTATGGCACAAAGCTTATAGTGCAATTTTAGAGGCATACCTGGGAGAACTGCCGGAAAAATTTGAATATGAAGGCAAAAATTATACTCCTAAAGAATTTCAAAATATGTTAGGAATTAACATGGATAATTATATTGAACTAACCTCTTATACCCATCATGATTATTATAAATCCTTTATCCTGGAAATTCCGGATAACTGGTCGCATGATCCCTATTACAATTTACCCCTGGAAGACCTGATGGATGTAATGGAAAATTCAATAAAAGAAGGGTATTCCATTATCTGGGATGGAGATGTGAGCAGCAAAGGATTTTCACATGGTGATGGAGTAGCTGTAGTTCCTGAAGATTTGGATACGGATTTTAAAACTCATCCTGTTGAAGAAAAAACCATAACCCCCGAAATGCGACAAAATTTATTTAACAATTTCACTACCACAGACGACCACCTGATGCATCTTACGGGTATTAGTGTAGATCAAAACGGAACACGTTATTATAAAACAAAAAATTCATGGTCGGCAGATAGCAATGATTACGACGGATTCCTCTTTATGAGTGATCCTTTTATGAAACTAAATACTGTTGCCATCATGGTTCATAAAGACGCTATCCCTGAAGAAATTGCCAAAAAATTAGGAATTCAATAATTCCCTGGAGGTTAGAAAAGGGTTTGCTTACTTATTAAGCAGGCCCTTTTATTCCAATACCATTAAATTACACCCTCTTATCTCGCTTGAATCAAACCGCCCCAGCACTTCAACCGAACCATCTTCGTTTTTCCTCCCAATATCCTTGGTTTCAATAAACGAACATGAATAAAGATTTGCCAGGTCGATAATATTTATTCCACCGCTTTTGTTAATTTTTCCTACAGAAAAAGGATCATAATATTCCCGTATAAGGATTTTCACCCACGGAGGAGTATAAAATTTGCCTTCTCCCTTCGAGTAAGCCTGTGAAAGCAATTCAGCCATCCCGTATTCAGAATGGATGTTGGGTAAGCCAAAAGATTTTTTTAATTTACTATGCAACTCTTCACGTGTAATTTCTTTTCTTCTCCCCTTCATTCCCCCTGTTTCAATAACAATTAAATGATTAAAAGAATAAGAATACCTTTCAGCCATATCAATTAAAGCAAAGCTTACACCAAATAAGATAATGGGCTGTCCTTTTTTATCCAGTTCCATCATCTTTTGAAATATATTTTCCATGTCATTTAGATAAAAACCGCTTTCCGGGTGGTTTGATTTATCTATCAGTTCACGAACCATGAATATAAGGGAAGAATTTTCGTTTTCATAATATCCCGGCAGAAGGGCAAGTAAGCAATAATTAGAAGGTTCTCCATAAAATTGTATGAAAGTATCAAGAAAGCTTTTTTTATACAACGCCATTTTTTTTACATAATGCTTGCTCCTTTCCATATTTGTAGTTCCGCTGCTTAAAAAAAGCTTCTCATAGGATTCAGAGAATGTAGTTACTATATGGCTTTTAAAAAATTCAACAGGTAAAAAGGGAATATCGCTCAGGCTGTTGATATTTCCAGGATTCTTTTCTAATAATTGACAATATTCAGCATATACCGGATTGTTTTCAAACTGAAAATTAAAAACCTGGAAAGTTAAATCTTCAAAATTGCGTTTATCTTCAATTCTGAAAATCATTTTTTCTAACAAATGAGGCTGCTTTGCATCCCCCGCTTTCATTATTTTAAGCGTTTTAAGTATTCATTGCTGATATTTTTCAGTACCTCCTCGTTCATCTCGGGATAATAAATGCGGATCATGTGATGAGTTACAGTATTTTTCTGAATGGTACCCAAAGCAGCATCAAAAATAAGTGCATCATCCTTGCCCTTTATCTCATGTGTTAATTGCACAAATGTTTCCCAGGAAATTTCTTTGGGAATTTCAAAATAACCTATCGCATCATCGTCTAAATCTGAATATATGGTATCTGAAATTTTTTCGAGATAAAAAAACTTTCTGATCTCAACTACTGCTTTATCCTGAATATTCTCTCTGGTAGTTGCAATTTTCATCCCTTCATCAAGGTAATGCTGAAAAACAGATTTTAAAACAGATCGATTAATATTTTTTAATCTAACTACAGTATAACTGGTTCCATTTACTTCTAAATACCCTATTGCCGAGGTTATTTCTTCTTTATATTTCCTTTCTATTTTACGAATGGCTATCTTCAGGTCATGTTCAAGATAATTTTCACTGAGTGCAATATAATAATAGTGGGGTAACTTCTTCTTTGATTTAAACTTTATTGCGGGAAAAGGATTAAGAGATTCAAGTACTAAATAATCTGACAAGTATCTGCAGATATGATTTTTTACCAGTTCTTTCTTTTTAATAACTCCCGAGGCACTTAAAACTCCTGTGTTATTCATATCTTAAATTTTTCGCAAATATAAAACAATAAATAGCTTGTTATTATTATTTCAAAAATAAAAAAAAAAGAGAACGAAAATCACTGATTGTGATAAACATTCTCTTTTTATTGAGTAAAGTTTTCCTTTAGTTTTTATCTATACTTACAACAGCCCGGAAGGCTTGCATAAGTATTATCAGAAGCTTTTTTCTCAGATGTATCATGACCGGCATTTGCTATAGCTTTATGCACGTCCATCATATTCACCTTTCCTTTTGGATAATAAACAGTCAGCTTATCTGAAGACTTATCCCACTTAGCTTTCTTAACTCCATCAACACTTTTTGCCGCTTTTTCGATTCGGGTTTCACACATTCCACAGTTACCCTGAACTGCAAATGATTTCTTTTCAAGATCACAGTCTTTTGCTTCAGCAACTTTAACTGATTTATCCTTACTTTCTTTTTCACATTGGGCGTTCATCTGTAAAGGATTAAACAAGAAGAACCCTAAAAATAAACTTAAACTAAATACAATTGTTTTCATAGCTATTTGATTTTTGGTTAAAAATTATTTTTTCATCTTTTTTGATTTCAGGCGCAAGCTGTTCATAACAACCGATACTGAACTAAAGGACATAGCTCCACCTGCAATCATAGGATTCAACATAAATCCATTAACAGGATAAAGCACACCGGCTGCTATGGGTAATGCAATTATATTATAAATAAATGCCCAGAACAGGTTTTGTTTTATGGTTTTCAAAGTATCTTTAGACAATTCAATGGAAGATTTAATCTTCTGAAGATCTCCTTTTACCAAGGTTATTTCTGCACTTTCAATGGCCACATCGGTCCCTTTGCCCATCGCAATACCAATATCAGCCTGGGCTAACGCAGGAGAATCATTAATTCCATCTCCAACCATAGCCACTTTATGACCTTCATTCTGCAATTTTTTTACATAATCTAATTTATCCTGTGGCATTACTTCTGCCTCAAAATGATCGATCCCGGTCTTTTGGGCAATTGACTGCGCCGCAGGCTTGTTGTCTCCGGTAAGCATATGCACCTCAATTCCGGAGGATTTCAAATCATTAATAGCTTTAACTGAAGTAGGTTTAATTTCATCTTCAATATGAAACAGAAGTCCGACCTGTTTATTCTTAGCAACATATACAATTGAGGCAATTGCTTTTCCTTGATCTGCAGATTCTTCCTGCAGCGAATCAGGTATTTCAATTTCATATTGCTCCATCAAAGCCTGGTTACCTATCAGGAGCTGATCCTGCCTATACCTGGCTTCGATTCCTTTCCCTGTAACTGCCTCAAATTCGTCAAGGGATAATCCATTCTGAGCCATGGAGGTAAGAAAATCAGTTATAGCACCGGCAAGGGGGTGCTCTGATTTAGATTCTAAAGTATAAACCAAATCCAACAACTCTGTATCTTTTTTCCCTCCAGCCCATTTCATATTGGTAACTATAGGCTGACCGGTGGTTATGGTACCTGTTTTGTCAACTACAATTGAATCAATTTCATTCACTTTTTCAAGAATGCTGGCATCTTTAATCAAAATTCCATTTTCAGCTCCTTTTCCAATACCAACCATAATTGCTGTTGGTGTTGCCAGCCCCAGGGCACAAGGACAGGCTACAATAAGCACCGTTACCAGGGTAACAAAAGCATAAGTTAACTGAGGTGAAGGCCCCGCAACAAACCATATTACCGCACTTACAATAGCAATAATAATAACCACAGGCACGAATATTCCTGCAATTTTATCAGCCAGTTTTTGTACCGGAGCTTTACTCCCCTGAGCCTGTCTTACCATATCAATTATCTGAGACAACATGGTATCTGAACCTACCTTTTCAGCCTTCATGCGAAAGCTACCGGTTTTATTCAGGGTTGCCCCAATTACTTGCTCTCCATCACTTTTCTCTACAGGTATTGGCTCTCCGGTGATCATGCTCTCATCTACTGTGGAGTAGCCCTCGATAATTTGCCCGTCAACGGGTATTTTTTCACCAGGACGAATCTGAATAAAATCTCCTGTTTTAACCTGATCAATGGGTATTTCCATTTCTTTCTGATCACGAATTACCCGGGCTGTTTTAACCTGCATGCCCATCAATTTCTTAATAGAATCGGATGTTCGGCTCTTCGCCCGGGCTTCAAAATACCTGCCCAGCAGTATTAAAGAAATAATTACAGCCGCTGCCTCATAATAAACATGCGGAGTAATACCTTTTGACTGAAGATATTCCGGAAACAAGGTGTTAAACAGGCTAAAAATAAAAGCTGCTCCAGTTCCAAGCGCAACAAGGGTGTCCATATTGGCTTTAAAATTCCTGGCTTGTTTCCAGGCAATTTCAAAAAACTCTCGTCCGAACCACCCTATCACAGGCAATACCAGAACCAACAAAATCCAGTTTCGATAGGGTAATTCTTTAAGGAACATTGAAATTACGAAGACAGGCAAGGAAAAAGCAATAGCATACAGAGCTCTGTTCCTGGCAGTTCGTAACTTAACTTTTTCCTTGTTTTGTTCTTCTTCTACATCAGTCTTCTGATCAAGAATAAGATCATATCCAATTTGCTGAACATGGTCTTTCATCTTTTCTTCCTCTACCTTTGAATCATCATATTCCACAAGAACCGATTCGTCGGCAAAATTTACATTCGCTGAACCGATCCCCTCTATTGAACCAAGCATGGTTTCAACACTCTTGGCACAAGAAGCACAGTGCATTCCTTCAACCTTAAAAGTTCTTTTAATCATAAAAAAACACCTCTTCAATTCTAGTTATTAATCAATTCTGCAGTGTACCCGGCTTCTCCTATGGCTTTCTCAATAGCCTCTTTTATTTCCTCAGGCGTAGCCGAATCTGTCTTCACTTCTACAACTTTTTCCGGGCTGTCTAAATCAACATCCCATGAATTTACTCCTTCAAGGGCATCCATGTATGGTTTAATAGCATACATGCATCCTGCACATTTCAGGTTTGTTTTAAATTTAAGCGTGTTCATACTTTTGTTTTTTTATTTTATCCAATTTTGTTACTGCTAAGAACCCAAAAACAGGCCTTTGTGTTTTTCAAAATTTGTAGAAAGATTTATAAAATTTGGAAAACACCCTAATCCATAAAAGAAACAGAACAAGAAAAAGTTTCTGCCTTTTTGAATATTCTGGAATTAAATTAAGTCTATTCCTCAATATCTTCCTTCCTTCTAATAAATTCTTCCCGGCTGATCTCTCCGCTGGCATATTTTCGTTTTAAAATTTCCAGGGTCGACTCCTCTGATTTTGAACTGTTGTATATACTGGCAAAAATAAGTATTAAAGCTACGACTAGGATTATTCCTATTACCCATCCAAAACCTAAAAATCCATGTCCGTGATACATAATTTAACACCTCCATATCTTTACTCAAGATAACCTGTGGATGTTACTCTTTGTTTTACAGAATATTGAAAAAGATTTGTGAAATTATGCTAACTATGAAACTTATAATTCATCCAGCGGCTTTCGCTCGCTTTTCTGTAATTTTTTAAAAGCGCTTGGAGAAAAGCCTGTTACCTGTTTGAATTGGTTGGAAAGGTGAGAGATACTGCTGTAATTCAACTTATCAGCTATCTCACTAAGGTTATATTCATCATAAATTAATAATTCTTTGACATATTCTACTCTTTGAAGAATAATAAATTTCTCTATCGTTATTCCTTCTTTTTGAGAAAATAATTTGCTCAGATAGTGATAATCTTTCCCGGTTTTTTCTGCGATAAAGTATGAAAAATTATAGGGAGTTTTATAATTCTCAGGATATCTTATATGATTAATAATCAAACTCTTTATCTTTTCCACGTATTTAACATTTTGATCTTCGATTAATTCAAAACCAATATTCTCCAACTCTTTCTTTAATACTGGAATATCAATCTCTTTCTGTGGTTGCTTAAGTATAACCTCACCCAATCTGACTTCAATATAAGAAATAGAAAGTCTGTCCAAAATATCCTTTACAGCCATAATGCATCTTGGACAGACCATGTTTTTTATATGTAATTTATACTCCTGGCTCACCAAAAAATAATTATTTTACGAATCTTTTTTGTCTTCGGATTGTTCGTTTTCTTTTTTATAGACACTGTATATCCCTTCTTCCTTCATTTTTTTATATTTCTCATTATCGGTTTCCACATTAAACTTAGAGCTTTTGTCGGAAAGAAGTTTTAGTCCGAAAACGCCCATCACAATGGCTACCAATACAATCGCAATGACAATTAATTTAACAAAAAGTGGCATAACTATAAACTACTTATTACTCCTTCCAATTGATTCTTAATATGTTCAGCAATTTCGTCCAGTTCTGAATTTTCCACTGCTGTCATTGAAGCTATTGGATCAATGGCAGCAACATCGATTTTACCCTCTTCTTTCTCCTGAACAACAACATTGCATGGTAACATAAGGCCTATATGCGGTTCAGCAGAAAGTGCCTTGTGTGCATTCGGCGGATTGCATGCACCCAAAATTCTGTAGTTTCTGAAATTAACATCCAGTTTATTCTTAAGTGTTTCCCGAACATCAATATCACTTAAAACCCCAAAACCGGCTTCCTTTAGTTTGCCTTTTACCTTTTCAATTACCTCATCAAAATTTCCGTCAATGATTTTATTTGTGTAATAATTCATAATCTTGTTTTCTTATTAAAACAAAAAGATAAAACTTTTGTTTAACTACACTCTCAGATTAATAAAACAGAAATGTAGAATTAAGGTTTTTTTATGTCTTTTAAGAGCATTCCTTGGGGAAACTAAAATCTCCATTCAACACTAAGAAATCCAGTCCCATTTGACTCGCCTCGTTTGTTGCATCTTCAGGCGAATGCACGATAGGTTTTCCTTTTGCATTAAATGAAGTATTTATAAGCGCTTTTAAACCATATTCCTGGTCGAGAAACTTCAGCAACTCATAAAGAAAAGGATTCTGTTCCTTCTTTATGATTGTCTGTATTCTTGAAGTTCCATCCACATGAACCACACCATCTATTTCTTTTTGTTTTTGAGGTAATATTTCAAATTCGGTCAACATATAATGAGATAGGCTCCCCTCCTCTTTTCTGCCAGTAAAAGAAGAAAGGTTTTCTGCGAGCATCACAGGAGCAAGGGGACGATACCACTCTCTTCCTTTTAGCTCACAGCTTATATGTTGGGCCAGACTTTTGCTGTCTGCCCTTGCTATAATACTTCTGTTCCCTAAAGCTCTTGGACCAACCTCTCCAAATCCATTATAAATAGCTCCTACCTTGCCTTTCATAATTTCACTGGCAGACAACCGGACGGAATTTTCAAAATTCTCATTATAACTTTCTTTTAAACCCCAATTATTAAGATAGGGAGAATGAATCTTAATCTCCCTGTGCTTTCTCCTTTCGAGCATTGCACCGGCTCCTATGGACAAACCAGAATCGTTTGTACAGGGTGGAATAAAAACTTCCCGGAACAGATTTTCATTAACAAGGGTGGCGTTACATTTAATATTTAATGCAGAACCTCCTGTATAATACAAATAATTTGCCTGAACATCATTATTAATTTCCTTAATATAGTTAATAAAGTCTCTTTCAAATATGTACTGAATTGTGGCAGCGATATCCTGAACAAAAGGATGTTTCTGGTTAAAATGTTTGAGTTCTATTCCATGATCTTCTTTGACTTTATCAAAAAAAGCCTGCTTTTGTTTCCAGATATTTTCAAAATATTCATTTTCTTTCAGCCATTTTTCCAGCTCTTCCCTGTATCTACCGTAAGATGAAAAACCCATTAATTTCCCGGGCAAACTGTTTTGATCCTTTAAACTTGTACCAATAATCGAGAATGTTAGTGCATTAGAATTAAAAAAAGAAGACAAATAATTCAGTTTCCAGTGATACTCAAGTCTCTTTAAAACTCCATTTGCATAATGCCAGGCAGAAAAATTTGAAAGACTGGCACCTCCGTCAAAATGAACTAACAAACTATTGTTTTTAAACATGCCGAAGAAAGGAATGCTGCTATAAATATGTGCCAATTCGTGATTGCATAAATACGCATTCACCTCTTTTCCAAACCAGTACCCTCTTCCTTCTTTTAATCCCTCAGCTAATGAATCACATAATGGGGCTTCAAACCTTATATTTCCTCTTTTATTGATAAAGGAAGAGCCAATTACATTATCCACAAAAACCAAATCAATATTTTCAATTCCGGCAAGCTTTTCTTTCTTTAACAACTTCTCGAGGAAAACCGGCATCTGGTTGTCATATTTTTTTCGGGAAAACCTTTCCAGTTGGAGATATTTTTTAATTTGTCCGTCATTAAATAAACAAATGTTGTGATCATGAACCATAACAGGATATACTTTATCATCAATATCCTGTATTCCATAAACAGCTAAAGTTAAATTCTTCTTATTCATACTTCTAATAAATCAAATAAATAAATGCACGTTTGCCAGAATTTTCTTATTTTTAAAACCCTAATTTTATAATGTAAATATTAATAATTACCAAAGATTAAAACTAAAAAAAAAAAATACCGTATTAAGGTAATATATTTGTGAAATTTTAACCATAATTATTACATGGGTCTAACTGATAAGGAAGTCCTTTATTTTGTTACAACTATAAAAAATCATTCGGAGTACAACTTCACGGAGTATTCTGAAAAATCCCTTAAAAGACGAATTCAAAAAGTCTTGGATGACAACAAAATGGATATTTCCACCATTATTAACAAATTAAAGAATGACCGGGCTTTCCTTGAAAAAGTAGTAAAAGACATTACTGTAAACACAACCGAACTTTTCAGAGACCCACAAGTATGGCAAGACCTACGTTTCCGAATTCTTCCCAAATTCAAAAATAACAAAAACATAAATATTTGGCACGCTGGTTGCTCTACCGGACAAGAGGTTTATTCAATGATGATCCTGCTAAATGAACTTGACTTGTTTGATAAGGCTAAAATATTTGCAACTGATATTAATATAGATGCTCTGGAAGCAGCCAAAAAGGGTGTTTTTAAATACCGGTTTAATATTGGATACCTTGATAATTTTGATAAAGTAGTAAAGGAAAATCCTTTTAATTACGAAGAATACAATGATGTTCCATACTCAAAGTATTTTAAAATAAACAAAATATCAGACTCCCTGGAAATGAATGATTTCCTAAGGGAAAAACCAATCTTCAGAAAACATGACCTGGTTAAGGGAGAAGATCTATATTTTGCAAAATTTGATTTGATAATTTGCAGAAATGTAATTATTTATTTTAAATATGAATTGCAAAGCCAGGTTTTTCAAAGATTTTATGAACACCTCTATACCAATGGCTATTTGCTTTTTGGCATGCACGAAAGTATGCTGGGAGAAATAGCCAATAAATTTGATAAAAGAGGAAATTTTTACAGAAAAAAATATTAAACAGACTTAAATCAATTCTAAAATGGCAAGATACGAATTAGGAATTGTAGATACTAGAAATATTATAAAGGCGATTAAAGAAAAGTATGACTTTAATTTTAAAAATTATGCCCTCACTTTCTTTAAAAGAAGAGTAGAATTGATTATTGATAAATATAACCTTAAAAATGCAGATAACTTTATCAGAAGGATTGAAAATGATAAAGATTTCTTTGAAATATTCCTGAAAGAATTATGCATTGAAATAACTGAAATGTTCCGGGATCCATCCTTATGGAGATACTTAAAAGACGACTTTTTTCCTCAAATTTTACAAAAAAGCTCCCAGTACAAAATTTGGTTCCCCGAGGTAAGCTCAGGAGAAGAATTGTATTCAGTAGCCATTCTTCTTGATTATTTAGGCGTACTTGATAAGGTTCAGTTTTTAGTAAGCAGTATTAGTCAGATCCACCTTAACAAGATTCAGGAAGGATACTTTGACTATACCAAAATTGATGTGAATGAATCCAACTTCAAAAGGATAATTGACGAAAAACCACTAAGTGATTATTACACAATAAAAGACGAAAGTGCCTATATCGATATTTCATTACTTAAAAATATTAAATTTATCAAACAAAATACTATCTTTGAGCAATATCCTAAAGGGATAAAACTAATTTTTTACAGAAACCATTTGTTGTATTTTAACCAGATCCTTGAAGAAAGACTTCTTAAATCACTATACAACTGTTTGGTTCCTGGCGGGCACCTTATAATTGGAATGAATGAAAAAATTGATTATTGGAATTCAGAGAAAGATTATATATTAGTAAACGAAAACGAAAAAATCTATAAGAAAAAATTAGCTTAAATGTTTAAAGCTGTTATCATAGGAGGTTCTGCCGGTAGCTTCAGGGTGATTACAAAAATTTTACAATCATTGCCAAAAGGTTACCCATTGCCCATTTTGCTCAACCTGCATCGCCTTAAGCATGTAAGGTCAGGGTTTGTGGAGGCACTGTCTATTAAATCAAACATCCCGGTAATTGAACCCCATGATAAAGATTCCATCAAACCAGGGAATGCATATCTGGCCCCGTCAAACTATCATATGTATATAGAATTAAACAAAAAAATTGCTTTGTCCACTGAAGAACCTGTAAATCATTCCAGGCCATCAATTGATCTTTCTTTTGAAACAGCAGCTCAAACATACAATAAAAACCTGCTTGGAATAATCCTTTCAGGAGCTAACAGAGACGGCGCACAAGGACTTAAAAAAGTGAAAGAACTGGGAGGAACAGCTATTGTGCAAGATCCTAAAGAATGTGAAGTGGCAACAATGACAGAAGCATCTTTAAGAGTAACGGATGTAGATTATGTTTATACAACAGATCAGATAATTGATTATTTACAAAACTTAAAATAACAATTTAATGAGTTATAAAAAATCACATAAAATATTAAGCACTGCTTTTTTCTTCATATTCTTAATTATCCTTGTTCTCGTACTGGCCAGAATCAGAAATATTTCATTAGATCAGGATTTCCAGGCTACCATTATTTATTTCCTGCTTGGAATAGCAACCTTAACCGGATTGGGGCTCTATATTCAAATTATTACACTCACCAAAGAAAAAATAAGTAAAGAAGAATATATCAAAAAAACATACCTTACCGATATTGAGGGAGATACAGCCAAAAAAGAAGAAGATGAAGAGGAAGAACAGGAAATAGACCAAAAAGAAATAGAATCTCTGCATAAAAAAATCATTCCTAAAGACACAAAAGGCAAAGCTTCTTTACAAAAACATACAGAACAGGTACTCAGTAATCTTGCTAAAGAATTTGATATTGTCCAGGGCCTGTATTATACAAGAAAAAAAGATTCTGATACATTTACAATAGCTGGAAAATTTGCATATTTTGGAGAAGAAGAACCAAAAGATTTTGATCTTGGGTCAACACTCTCAGGCCAGACAGCTCAAAATCAGAAAATATTAAATCTGACTAAAATACCGGAAAATTACATTACAATACTTTCCGGACTGGGAAGCAGTTCACCTAAAAGCATACTTTACATCCCTGTAATTAACCAGGAAAAAACAATAGGACTAATAGAACTGGCTTCATTTAAAGTGTATGGGAAAAAAACTGAAAAACTGCTTGCATCTTTGAAAGAAAAATTAGGCGAGCAACTTGCTAATAAAATATAATATACAGCTTATTGATATGAGTCGAGAAAAAAATTCAATTACAATAACCAAAAATGATATTCTTACAGGAGTTGCTGTTTCTATCTTAATACCCATAATAGCATGGGTTATTAATATTATTTCCGGCAACCTTGCCTTTTCATTCTCTTCCATTGCCCAAATTCACAAAACCAATCCTACGTTATGGGTTATTGACTCTATCCCTGTTGTAATTGGGGTTGTAATTTATATTTACTACCGCAAAAGAGAAAAAGAAAAACTTGTTTTCGAAGACATCATTAACCAGAGAGATCTTGATATAGACAGAAATGCAACTTTTGCAAAAAAAATTGGCGAAGGACATTACGATGCCAAATTAGAAATAAAAAATGAAAACGACGTTCTTGGGAAATCACTCCTCAGGATGAGAAATAACCTGCTGGAAAGTAACCAGAAAGAAAAAGAAAGAAACTGGATTGCAGAAGGGAAAGATATTGTTTCGGAAATTTTAAGATTACATAATGATATAGATGGCCTTGCATTTGACGTGATTGTAAAATTAATCGATTACATCAATATAATACAGGGCGCTCTCTACATCTATAATGAAGAAGAAGAAAAACTGGTAAACGTTGCGACGTACGCCTATAACCGAAAAAGATATATTAACCAGGAATTCAAAGTTGGAGAAGGACTAATCGGTGAATGTGCCTATGAGATGGACTACATCTATCGAACAGAAATTCCTGATGACTACGCAACTATTACATCTGGTATTCTGGGTGACAAAAAACCCAAAAGCCTTTTAATAGTGCCTCTTATAGCAGACGAAAAACTTCAGGGTGTTATTGAATTTGCAGATATAAAAGAAGAAATACCCGAACTTACCATAAATTTCCTTCGTGAGCTGGCCGAAATTATCGCCAGAACAATCTACAACCTGAAGATGAACCAAAAGACAGAAAAATTGCTTCAGGAATCACAACAAATGACCCAGGAACTGAAAGAAAATGAGGAGGAGCTAAGACAGAACGCAGAGGAAATGAGGGCTACCCACGAGGAGCTTGAAAAATCAAACAAAAAACTTGAAGCACAGATAAAGGAGGTTGAAAATGCCCAGAAACGCCTTAAAGCACTCCTTGAAAATGCATCCGAGGTAATCTCGATATACGACGAAAACCTGAAACTCAAATACCAAAGTCCAAACGTTAAAAATATCCTTGGATACACACAGGCTGAAATGATGCGTGGAAAAGACATGGAAAGACTTACAGCGAAAGGGGAAGCTGCTCTGAAAGACATGTTTAAGAAACTCAAGGAAAATCCAAAGGAGCCACAAACTCTACAATATACCTATATCAAAAAGGACGGCAAAAAAATCTTCCTCGAGACTACAGGAAGAAACCTTCTCGAAGATCCTGCCATAAATGGTATCATACTCAATTCAAGGGATATTACTGAAAGAAAACGAGCAGAGAAAGAAGAAAGAATGAAGAGTAAGATGCAGTCCCTTTCAGAAAACAGTCCCGACTTAATTATGCGACTTAATACCAGGGGTCAGTTCTTTTACTCTAATCCTGTATCAAAATCATATGTAGGGATTGACCCACAAAAATTAATCAATACACGCATAAAAGACCTTGAAATAGAAGAAACACTTGCCCACTTCTTTGTTGATTCCATTGAAGAAATTAAAAAGAAAAATGAAACACTCAACAAAGAAATCACAATTCCTACCGCTAAATTAGGCGAACGCATAATGAATTTTAAAGCGATCCCGGAATTCAATGAAAGTGAACTGGAAACCATTCTTTTCGTCGGACACGACATTACAGAGGCAAAACGAATAGAAATGGAAATCCAGAAAAAAAATAAGCAGATTACAGACAGTATAAACTATGCACAAAGAATTCAAACATCAATACTCCCAAGCAATACTATTGTACAGGAATACCTGCCAAAATCATTTATGTTCTACGAACCCAGAGACGTCGTAAGCGGTGACTTCCCCTGGTTCTTTAAAAAAGAAGATATTATTTTCATTGCAGCTGTCGATTGTACAGGGCATGGAGTGCCCGGAGCATTGCTGTCATTTATTGGGTATTTCCAGTTAAACAATATTGTGGACCACAATAAAAACTATACCGCTGCCCAGGTTCTTGACAAGCTTCATTTTGGTGTCAGATCTACCCTGAAACAAGACAGGTTTGATGCCGAAGCAAGAGATGGAATGGACATTGCACTGTGCCGGATTGACAAAAAGAAAAAAGAACTGCAATACGCCGGAGCACACAGACCTTTATACCTACTGAGGGATGGTGAATTAACACAGTACAAAGGAAACCGAAAAGCCATTGGCGGGATTCCCCACAGGAAAAAGGCTGAAAAAGATTTTGTAAACCATATCATTAAATATAAAGAAGGAGATAAAATTTTCTTCTTCACTGACGGTTTGCCCGATCAAATTGGTGGGCCCGATAAAAGGAAATATACACCGAAAAAAATCAGAGAAAATATACTGGAAAATAAGGATTTAACGATGCAGCAATTTTCAAGTTTCTTTGCAAGTGACTACAGGAAATGGAAAAAAAACAATAAACAAATAGATGACGTGTTATTAATTGGAATAGAATTTTAATATATTTACTTTGTTTAACTAAATTAATACCTATGTTATGGATAAACATAATGTGAAAGGCTTTCTTGAATTTGTATACGATTTTTATAGGTCAATGAAAGCTCATGAAATTACACTGGTCTATGAGGGTGAAATTACACACCAGATCACAAAAGCTTTTACCTCATTGACCGAATCAAACATGGCCAAAGAAGAAGAATCAAATACAGTGCAAAAGAAAGTCTTCCATGTAATGGTTGAGTGTTTGCAAAACATAAGCAAACATGCCGACACATTTGGCTCTGACGATTACCTGTTTGCCGGACGTGGAATCTTCATGGTAAGCAAAGGAAAAAGAGATTACCATGTAACAACCGGGAATGTGATAGAAAACAGGAAGATAGAAGAACTAACCGACATGCTCGAGGAAATTAACAGTTTGGATAAAGAAGGATTAAAACAACTTTACAAAAAACAAATGCGAGAAGGAAGATTATCCGATAAAGGTGGTGCTGGCCTTGGTTTTATTGATATTGCAAGAAAAACCGGGAACAAATTAGAATACCACTTTTTACCAATTGATGAAACAAGTTCGTTTTTCCTTCTTTCATCATCAATTTCTAGAAATAATTAATAAATGTTTGAATTATGGAAGTAATAAAAATAAAAGGAACAGACGATACGCCTAGTGTTATTCTTGACAAAGATAATGAGATCTTTGAAATATCAGGAAGGTCTTTACCTGAAGATGTGACAACTTTTTATGAACCTATCCTGAACTGGCTTGAAGAATATGCAGAAAATCCAAATGCAAAAACCATATTTTCATTTAAATTAGTTTATTTCAATACAGCATCTTCAAAACTTCTTCTTGATATTTTAATGAAACTGGAAGAAATGTATGAAAACGGGAACGATGTTCTTATTAAATGGTATTATCCGGAAGATGACGAAGATATGGAAGAAGCCGGAGAAGAATATGCAGATATAGTAGATATCCCTTTTGAACAGGTTAGTTACGTATTGTAAATTGTCGAGAAAATATTAGAAAATGAGTGAAGAGATTCTGAAGGCGTTGATGCAGTTGTTTGCGATTATTGCAAAACAAGATGATGGTGTTGAAACCAACGAAAGAGATTATGTTTTAAATTTCCTCACTCAACAACTCAACGATGAGGCTATTCAGGAGTATATAGAGCTTTTTGATAAAAAAGCAGGATACAAAAAAAATAACCAAAACGGAGAAAAAGAGAAAAAAAGAAAACTTACCTCCGTTAAAGACTCCGTAAGAATACTAGGGCTTTGTAAAAAAATTAACAAAACACTTACCCAAAAACAGAAAATAATTGTTCTGGTAAGACTTTTCGAGTTGATCAATGCCGACCGAAAATTCTCAGAACAAAGAATGGCCATCATTAACACTGTTGCCGAAGTCTTTAAAGTTACCAGGGAAGAATACAGAAGTATTGAAACCTTCGTTATTAACAATGATATTTCCAAACTGGACAACCATAACATACTCATAATAAACGATAAAGAAAACCCCTGTGAGAACTGTAAGCATATCCAGTCAACTGCACTAGACGGCAACATATTTATACTGCATATAAAAAGTGTAGACCTGTATTTCTTACGCTATACGGGAAGTGAAGAAATAAACCTTAATGGCCTGCCTCTTAACAACAAAAGAATTTATCTCTTTGCTCAGGGTGGTTCAATCAAGCTCCCTAAAGGAAAACCAATATACTACAGCGATGTTGTTGCACATTACCTGGCTGACTCAACCTCCCTGAAAATTTCCTATGTAGCAGATAATATCGGCTATCAATTCCCGAACGGTGCCATAGGACTCAGAAATATTAATTTTTCAGAAACACAGGGAAAATTAATTGGAATCATGGGAGCCAGTGGTGCTGGTAAAACAACACTGCTGAATATCCTGTCCGGCATTAACAAACCAACCACAGGAGAAATAAGAATTAATGGCACAAATCTCCATGAAGGAGAAGAAAATCTTAAAGGTTCAATAGGATACATTCCCCAGGATGACCTTCTTATTGAGGAACTTACAGTTTTTCAGAATTTATACTATAATGCAAAACTGGTTTTTAGAGACAAAGAAGAAGAAGAACTCAAGGAGCTAGTAGATAAAACTTTATATAATCTCGGACTGGGAGAAATCAAAGACCTTAAGGTCGGTTCTCCTATGAATAAACTTATTAGCGGAGGTCAAAGAAAAAGACTGAACATTTCCCTCGAATTAATCAGGGAGCCTGCCATTCTTTTTGTAGATGAACCAACCTCAGGATTATCCTCAAGAGACTCTGAAAATGTAATGGACCTCCTCCGGGAATTAACTCTGAAAGGAAAGCTTATATTTGTCGTTATTCATCAACCTTCATCAGAGATCTACAAAATGTTTGACAATATGATCATCCTTGATGAAGGAGGATACATGGTATACTATGGAAACCCCGTGGAAAGTGTCATGTATTTCAAACGCCTTGACGCACAGATTAATAGCGATGTGGGGGAGTGCCCTACCTGCGGTAACGTAAATCCCGAACTTATATTTAACATTATGGAAGCCCGGGTAGTTGATGAATATGGAAGATACACAGACAAAAGAAAAGTATCACCTAAAAAATGGGAAGAAAGGCTACACGAAAACATAAATATAGAACATGTCAAAGAAGTAGATGAAGAACCCCCTTCTTCAACCAAGATACCCTCCTGGTTAACCCAATTTAAAATATATACAATCAGGGATTTTCTCTCAAAAATAAGCAACAAACAATACGTTGCCCTGAATTTACTCGAAGCGCCTGTTCTGGGCTTTATCCTATCATATATTATTCGCTATGTACCGAACCCTACCTCAGATGAGTATATATTCCGCATAAATGAAAACATCCCTATTTACATCTTTATGGCACTTATTGTTTCACTGTTTTTGGGGTTAACAGTAAGTGCAGAAGAAATATTCAGAGACCGGAAAATACTTAAAAGAGAACAATTTCTGAATTTAAGTAAATCCAGTTACCTAACCTCTAAAGTGCTTATTTTGACTGTTATATCAGCCATACAATCCGTTCTGTTTGTACTGATTGCCAACAGCATCCTCGAAATACGCGGAATGTTTTTCGAATACTGGCTTGCATTATTTATAACAGCCGTATGTGCTAACATGATTGGATTAAATATTTCAGCCACCTTCAACTCTGCTGTTACAATATACATCATCATTCCGTTATTAATGATCCCAATGATGATACTCAGCGGGGCTATGTTCCCCTTCGATAAATTAAACAGGAATATTACCAGTGTGGATAAAGTACCCCTTATTGCTGAAATAATGCCCACAAAATGGTCTTATGAGGCACTTATGGTAAACCAATTCAAAAACAATAAATACGAACAACATTTTTACGTTCTTGAAAAAAAGGAAAGCAAGGCCAATTATAAACAGGTCTATTATATCCCCGAATTAGAAAAAAAGGTCAAAAAAATTAAGAAAAATCTTAAATTTAGTCATAAAGAGGACATAAAGGAAAAGCTAAAATCTGATCTTGCGCTACTCAGAAATGAACTGGGAAAAGAAATGAACAAAACAGATCTAACTTTCAAATACCTGGATAAACTCAAGGTGGATAAAATAAACAAATTGATTTTGAGTGAAATTACTGATTACCTGGAACGATTAGATCAATATTATTCAAAGAAATTTCATTTAGCAAACAGAAAATTAGATAATATCAGAAGTTATTTGCTTGAAACAAGACCTTCTTTTTATAGAAAAATTAAGGATCAGTACTATAACGAGAGTATTTCTGACCAGGTAAAAAAAGTTCTGGAAAAAAATAAAATCATTCAATACGAAGATAAGTTAATACAACATATTGACCCGATTTATCAGGATCCCGAAGAGGAAGGATTTTTTAATTTCAGGGCTCACTTTTTTGCGCCCAGAAAATATTTTATGGGAAATTATTTTGGCACTTACTGGTTTAATTTAGCGATTATTGCTATAATGACTATTATATTCTATATAGCATTATACTACAATGCATTATATAAATTGCTTAATTTACCACAGAAAGTCAATTTAAAAAAATTAATCTTTCGGAAATCCTAAATATTTTTTTAAATTTACACGATATAATATTATTTTTGTATTAATCCACATAGCAGAATAAATATGAAGATAAAGTTTATTCTAGGAGTACTCATAATCGCTTTAATTTCAGGATGTAAATGCTCGAATGAAGGGAATGAAGATAATTCTTTAGAGGTTCCTGACTCTGTTGCAAACAAAGGTGTTTACGAAGTTTCAGATCAGGCAATGGAAAAAATTACAGAGAACATCTCATCACCCATTGAAACAGCAGCGTTAATCAAAAGCCTGAATGTCCCGTTTTCAAAAGAATACCTGGCATCTACAGATAATGTGGATAGTTACAGTACCAGCTTCAGGCAATCAATCCTCCTTGGTATTTACGCGGCTGACCTCGGTTATCTTAATATGTACAGCAAAACAACCGTATCTATAGATTATCTAAAATCCATAAAAAAAATTGCCGACAAATTAAAAATTGGCCAGTTTTTTGATTTTAGTACATTAAAAAGACTGGCATCCAGTAGTGAAAATATTGATTCTTTGATTTACATTTCTCAAAGAAATTTCAAACAAATGGATGAGTATTTGAGAGAAAATAGCAGGAGTAATTTAAGCGCCCTTATGATTGCAGGTGCATGGCTTGAAGGATTATATCTTACAAGTGAAGTATATAAATCAGATCCTGACCCACAATTAAGAGAAGCAATTGGTGAACAAAAAGTAATGATGTCAAATCTGATGATTCTTCTGGAAAACTACAGGAACAATCCGGATTTCCAGGACCTGATTAAGGATTATAAAAGAATTCATAAAATATTTAAAGAAGTTAAAATAACCATTGAGCAAGGGGAAACAGAACAAATAATTGATGAAAATGGTCAGCTTACTTTCAAACAAAATGAAAAAAGTATCGTAAAAATAACAGATGAACAATTATATAAAATTATTGAGGAAACAAACAAAATCCGAAATAACTTAATCAGTCTATAATATTATGAAGAATACGTATTTTTTTATTATTATAATCTCTTTAATAACATTTGCAGGAATCAATCAATCCTCTGCTCAGAGTGGTGAAGAATTGGTTAATATCTGCTCAAGAGTAGCAGGAGATGCAACTTACCTAAAGGATTTTACTGTTAAGTTAGGAAGCACACCTCCAGGTCAAGAACCATTGCAGGATAAGCAATCATTGGTCTTAAGAAAAAATACTGTTTATAAATTTTCTATTTGCAGTTCAAAAGATTATGCCGGAAGAGCCATCTTAAAATTATTTAGTAGTAGTAAATTAGAAGCCTCCAATTATATGGTTGCCACAGGTAAAATTTATCCCTCCTTCGAGTTTACATGCCAAAAAACAGGAGCTTATCATATTTTTGTAGAATTCGAAGATGGAAAGGAAGGGCTTGCAGTGGTTATTCTCTCGTTTGTGAAAAAAATCTAAAGAAAACCTGATTCATTAAAAGATATTCGCTTTGAAACAATTTAAAACCCCGGCTGGTATGCCGGGTTTTTTTGTAATAGAATTCAACAAATAATACCAATTATATCTTGCTCTTTTAATAACCATTTAAAGTATATAATGATTCACATGAACGAAAAGCACCAATAAGAAAAGCAAACCTATAAATATATTCCCAGTAGATTTTGAGCGAATATTTGTAAAATAATTCCCCAGCAAAAATGAAACCGGCAACCCAATAAAATATATAATACCAGCAGAAGATATATATTTAGGCACAAAAAACATAGCCAAACTTAAAACAAACATCCACCAAAATATTTCATAATACATTCTTATATAAATTTTTCGGGCCGGAAAAGTCCGTAAAAGAAAAAAGCTGGCAATAATCACTAAAAAGCCTATAAATCCATACAAAACATAATGAGAAATGCTATAAAAAGTAATTTCTACAGTAGAAAATACCAGGGAATTAACCTTTACCCAAAAATCATTAATTGTCAATCCTTCGCTTAGATAAAAAGAAGCAAGGACAAACAAATAGGGAAAAATGAAACCAAGAACAGTTACAAACCACTCTCTTAAACTGAAACTTCTAAGAATAGAAAGAGATATCCAAATAAGTAAAATAAAAATTGCCGCATAAACGTAAAAGAGACTTGCCAGCGAAACGAGTAATCCGGCAGCAAACAAATTATTCAACACATATCTTTTCCGGTACAAAGAAAAGATCTGTCCTATCATGATAAAAATGAACAGACTTCCAATAAGAGCTGCATTTAGCTTCTGCAGATGAATAAAACTACTTGCAAAAAGGACAAAAATAAAAGCAGGGAAAAAGGTCTGCGATTCAATAAGGATATATTTTTTGTTGTAAGCAAGAAGTACAATTGCCTCAATAATAATAATTACAAAGGCTATAATCCTTGATGATAAACTATTTAGATCTAAAAAGTCGCTAAGAAAATTAAAAAATAATGCATCTTCATACCTGTCCACAGGAAACATGGGCTGTTCTGAAAAAGAATACCACCAAAGCAATATGCTTAATAAAAGAAGCAGCAACAACATGGCCGGTGATTTACTTCTTGCAAGAGATAAAAACATAATTTCAGTCTTAAAGGTTCATTCCAATATCGCGTCTGTAATACATCCCTTCAAATTCTATATGGTTGATTTGTTCATAGATCGAAGCAAAAACAGATTTGAAATTGTTTTTCATGGAAGTGACCCCCATCACCCTTCCTCCATTAGAAAACAATTCTCCTTTTTCTTTTTTTGTCCCGGCATGAAACACCATCACATCGGAAAATTTATCGTAAATGCTGATTTTCTTGCCTTTTTCATATTTCCCGGGGTAACCTTCAGAGGCTAATATCACTGTTGCTGAAGGATAAGGATTTATTGACACCTCAATTTCATTTAATTTCTTCTCTTCTATTGCTTTAAAAAGGTCAATAAAATCGCATTCCACACGGGGCAGTACAGCCTGGGTTTCGGGATCACCGAGACGGACATTGTATTCGATGACATAAGGTTCATTTCCAACCTTCATTAACCCGAAATAAAGAAATCCTGTATATTCTATGTTCTCCTTTCTCAGTCCTTTCAATGTAGGTTCTATAATTTTCTCCCTGATCTTCGTCATCAAATCGTCATCGGCATAACTTACAGGAGAAACAGCTCCCATCCCTCCTGTATTAAGGCCGGTATCTCCTTCTCCTGCCCGTTTATAATCCTTAGCAGCAGGTAATAGTTTATAATTTTCTCCATCAGTTGCAATGAAAACAGACAACTCCTTCCCATTTAAAAACTCTTCAATTACAACAGTTTTACTGGCATCACCAAATTTACCACTTAACAATTCTTTAAGCGAATTTTTAGCTTCTTCTAAAGAATCAAGAATCACAACGCCTTTTCCCGCAGCTAAACCATCTGACTTCAACACATACGGAGGTTGTAGCTGTTCAAGGTAGTTGTAGCCTTCCTCCAGTTCTTTTTCAGTAAAACTTTTAAAATCAGCAGTTGGAATCTGATATTTTTCCATAAACTGGTTGGCAAAATCCTTGCTCCCTTCTAAACGGGCTCCTGCTCCCGAAGGTCCTATGAGGTATACATGCTGAAGATCCGGATCTTTTTTAAAAAAGTCTCTGATTCCTTCCACCAGGGGCTTCTCCGGTCCAACAACAACAATGTCCACGTGGTTTTCCAGAACAAATTTTTTAACATCTTCTAAATTCTCTGGTGAAAGATCTATATTCGTTCCAACACTTTCTGTTCCTCCATTTCCCGGAGCAATAAACAAGTTAGATAATTTCGGGCTTTGTGAAATTTTCCAGGCAAGAGTGTGTTCTCTGCCTCCTGATCCTAATACCAATACATTCATAGCATATAATATTTATTCGGGGAATAAAAATAATAAAAGGCTTCCATCATTCCAATGAAAGCCTTCAGAAAAGAATAAAATATGAAATTATTTAAGTATGATTGATTCTTTTCCAATCATTTTTTCTTCAGAAGTTAATTTAAAGAAATATAGTCCGGCTGGCAAACCATTCAGATCAATTGTTCCCTTAAAATTCTTGCCTGATTTCTTATAGGTTTCACTAAAAACAATTTGTCCCATCGTATTGATAACTTCAATAAGAACATCATTCGACCTTTTTAGCTCGAAGGAAACATTTAATTTTCCTGTAGATGGGTTCGGATAAAGCTCTAAGGAAGTATAATCAACATCATCGATGCCATCAATTAAATTATCAATTGTAATTATATCCGTAGAATCCGGGCCGCATTCATTTATATCTGTCACATACACTTTATAATCACCTGGTTCAAGACCTGTAAATTCACCTGTTTGGTTTACACTGATTGAATCACCAAGAATATAAGAAAGTGTTCCGGTTCCTCCGGCTGCCTCAACAGTTATTGAACCCCCTCCAGATTCTGTAACATCTGAAGATGTCACATTGGTAATAACAATTTCATCAGGCTGATTAATTATAAGTGTGCTGCTGGTTACAATACAATTGTTTTCATCTGTTACATCCACCGTGTATTCTCCTCCTCCGAGTGCTGTAAATTCGCCGGTATTATTTACTTCTATGGCCCCGGGATTTAAAGTATATGTAAGCACTCCTGTTCCTCCGGATGCAGAAACAGTTATTGTTCCCGTGGAATCTCCGTAGCAAGTTGTGATATCTGTTGATGACTCTGTATCAATTGAAATTGGATTAGCAGGTTGTTCAATGGTAAAGCTCTTTTCAAGGGTGCAATTATGTCCGTCGGTTATTTCAACTGTATAAGTCCCTTCTGTCAGTCCGCTTTGGTCTGGTGCAGTTTCAGAACCCTCTATTCCAGAACCATCTTCAGTAGACCAGAAATAGTTATAAGAAGATGTTCCACCGCTTGTAGTAATATCAATCAGGCCGTCTGAACCACCGTGACACCTCACATCGGTTAAATCAGCGCTCACCTCCAAAGGATCGGGTTGCTGAAGGGCAAGACCCTCCTCTGCTTCACAGCCTTCAGGATCGGTAACAGTTACCCTGTAAAAGCCCGCTTCCAGTCCGTCGGCTACCTGGGTTGTCTGGTTAGCCGGATCATTCCATTGGTATGAGTAAGGAGCTCCGTTTCCACCAGAGGGATCTGCTCTCATTTTACCATTCTGGTATCCATAGCAGGTCACTTCATCTACAATAGATACATCAGGTATCAGTTGTGCGCGTGAATGGATCGTCCATGAGGTATCTGCCAGGCAACCATTGGCATCAGTCACCTCAACTGAAAAAGAGCCTGCAGCCAAGTCTGTTCTGTCCTGTGTCTCCGGACCATCGGCCCATGTATAGGTATAAGGTGCATTTCCGCCGGAGACCTCCAGGTCAATAACGCCGTCAGAATCACCGTAACAGGTTAATGTATCTGTGGTTGCAGCAGTAAGTGTTAATACAATAGCTGTTGGCTCCTCAATAACCACAGAATCCATCAAAGTGCCTTGTTCAGAATCATCTACTGTAACATAATATTTTCCTGCTGAAAGACCTGTAATGGTTGAGTCATTCACGCCAAGATCAGTACCTTCCGAATCTTCCCAGGTGTAACTCAAGGTTCCGGTAGATTCAAGAACCGTAATAATTGCATCACCGTCTGAACCTCCGTTGCAACCTACGTCGGTTACATCACCGGTTTTAAAATAAATATAGAAATCGGAAGTATCTGCTACGGTAATGGTTGTATCAAAAACACAAGCATTTTCATCTGTTACATCAACCGTATAGTTCCCGTCGTAGGTTAGGTTAGTAAGATCCTGTGTGGTGTCTGCAGGGAGTAAAGGATCGGGGCCATCCCAGTAATAGCTGAAATTGGCTACTTCACCGGTTCCCCCGGAAACTTGCAAGTCTATTGATCCATTCTGGAAATTACCAATATTTTCGTGGGTCGTTCCTGTGAAAACAACAGGATCCGGCTCTTTTATCGTAAAATTGGTATCTGCCTTACATCCTTCACTGTCGGTAATTTCAACATTGTAATCACCACTGCTGAGTCCGCTCTGATTTTGATCGGTTAGCACAACACCCGAACCTCCGGTAGTATGCCACGCATAATTATATCCTGAATTTCCTCCCCGGGGATCAATCAGTATTTCTCCGTTTTGGGCACCGTAACAATTTAACGAATCCGTTTCCACCCCGTCTACTTTAATCACGCCATTGAAGACGATGGAATCCGGTTGGGTGAGTGTGGTGGTAAGTATATCTGTTGAATCTCTGCTGTCTGTAAC
>Ga0102938_10000253_pt1 | contig 38001 bp, 32 predicted proteins | sample SalPonR2_B_D2_MG_FD_84516 | JGI IMG/M metagenome (GOLD analysis project Ga0102938, IMG submission 84516) | Salt pond soil microbial communities from South San Francisco under conditions of wetland restoration - Salt Pond MetaG R2_B_D2_MG | ecosystem: Environmental > Aquatic > Marine >...
ATCTGGCACATTAAATGCTGCCACTATTTGCTGGCACTACCGGCAGGGATAGCAAGAGACATCAGCCACTGCCGGTAGTGGCTCGTCGCCTATGCCCGTACCATTCGTACCCGACACTTTTTTGTCGCACGATCCTAAGTCAACCAGCAACCTCGACAAGGCTTCGCAACATGAAATTCAATTTGTTGGCACCACTGATGTGGCTGATCGCGCTGAACGCATCGTTCGCATTGGTCGGACCGCTTGGTTGTGGATCGAGCATGGCTGCGGAGCGACCCAACATTCTGTTCATCTTGACCGAAGACCAGGGCGTTCACTGCGGCTACGAGGGGACGCCCGGTTTGCAGACGCCGCACATGGATGCCTTGGCAAAATCGGGCATGGTATTTCGAAATGCGTACGTTGCTTATCCGGTTTGCTCGGCTTCGAAAGCCGCCTTGATGACCAGCCTGCACAGTCACTTCAACGGGCTGCTGAATAACACGGTCAACTATCACAAACCGGCCTCGGCGTTGACGCCTGCCGAACGGGGGCGAGCGATTTATGTGCGTAACCGGATCGACGACAAACTGCCGACGCTGACCGAACGACTGCATGCGGCGGGATACTATCAAGGGGTGACTCATAAACTGCACCTGTCGCCAAACGAGAAGTTCCCTTATGACGAATTCTTGCCCGGTTCGGGAGGCGGCACAGTGGAACGTTTTATCGAGCGTGCCGGCCAGCGACCTTGGTTCTTGATGCTGAATATCCCGGACTCTCATCGCCCCTTTCCGAATAGCGATCGAGTCAAGATCCGCGTCGATCCGAGGGCCGTCCAATTACCAGCTTTCTTGCCCGATACGCCGATCATTCGACAGGACTGGGCGGAATATTTGGCCGCGATTGAGAAAACGGATAAGCGTGTCGGAGAGGCACTGCAGGCGTTGCAAGCGAGCGGCCAAGCGGATCGCACGATCGTCATTTTCATGGGAGACCACGGGCCTTGTTTTCAGCACGGCAAAATGTCGCTGTATGAACTGGGGCTACGCGTGCCGTTGGTGATCCGTGTGCCGGGACTGCCCGCAGGAGAAACGGAAGCCTTAGCGAGCGAGCTGGATTTAATGCCGACACTGCTCGACTATCTCGAACTGGAACCGCTGGAGTCGTCTCATGGCATCTCTTTGCGCGGCGAGCTGGAGCGTCGTGAGGGAGCGGCGCGACGTGAATTTGTCTTCGCCGAAATCTCCAATCGTGGACCGCTGCCCAACGACGGAATGCAGGAGCGTTCGATCAGCGACGGGCGCTGGAAATTGATCTATCGCGAACGGGTGGAAAGCCGCTGGCGGCAAGTCAACGCCGACCTGAAAGATGCCAAGCCTTGGGGCAATCGCAGCTATGCCGAAACGGTGCGAGTCAAGCAGCAGTTTCCCGAGGCCTACCGCGTGCTGGCTGAAATGGATCCGCAAAGCCTGGGAGGCAACGTGCCGCAGCTGGAGTTGTATGACTTGCGGGCGGATCCTGATGAGATGAAAAACTTGGTCGCCGATTCGCAGTATCAAACGCAACGAGATCGGCTGTATGCGGCGTTGCGACAGTGGGTCACGGAGACTCCGGACGCGGCCGTTGATCCGCCACCAGAGCCGCCTCGATAACGTTTTCAACGTTTGCCAACTTTGCGGTCCCATGGTTGAGGCGCCAGCGGGTCGTACCGTGGTCGAGCGTCTTGCTTGGGGAACGAGGCGACGACCGCTTCGAGTTCCGCCAGTGCCGCACGATGCGCCGGGTCGGTACTGTCGATTAAGTTCTGAGTCTCCGCGGGGTCTTCGGCAAGGTCATACAGTTGGCTCGCCGTACCATTGTGTTGGACCCACAGTTTGTAACGGTGGTTGCGGACACCGCGCTCGGCGTAAGGCACTTTCGGCCGTACGCCTTGGGCATCGAGGACTGCCGGGCCATGTCCCATGCCCATGATCCATTGCCGCGGCCCCGCGGTCTCTTTGCCCAAGATGACCGAAGCGAGGCTCTTCCCGTCGCAGGCGTAGTCGGCGGGCAAGGACACGCCTGCCAGTTCGGCGATTGTCGGCAGGAAATCGGTAAAGTCGGTAAGGGCTTCGCTGACCACACCCTGCGGCACCCTGCCGGGACCGTTGACGATGAAAGGTTGGCACAGCCCCGGTTCGCTGATGCGTCCCTTTGCACCGCGGACGCGGCGTCCATGACGCGTGCCGGTAATCTGCGGCGTGGTGCCATTGTCGGTCGTGAAAATCACGATCGTCTGCTCGCGAATTTTCAAATCATCAAGCGCTTCCACCAAGCGTCCTACCAAGTGATCGGCGTGCAAGGTCATCGCTTTGTGTTTTTCTAGAGCTCCTTTTGCTTCGGGATGGCGTGGAGTGGCAACGAGCGGCGTATGTGTCAAGCACATCGGGAAGTACAGCATCATCGGCTGGTCACGATGTTGTTGCATGAATTGAATCAGAAAATGGGCGTACCGATCGGGGCCGAATGCGCCCTCGTAGGTTTGGCTACCGTCGCGGGTGTGGATGTAAGGATTGTGGTATCGCTCGCTGCTAGGAGGATTTTGGGACTCGTACCCGGTCCACATACACCAGTCATCGAAGCCGTGTTCAGCGAGAATGTTGGGCTGGACTCGAAAGTCGTTGATCTGCCATTTACCGGCGATCGCCGTCGTGTAGCCGGCAGACTTCATGACACGGCCAAACGACAGGTTGTGCTGTGGATCGAAGTGACATCCCGCGCCCCAACGCGGCACATCCCAATGGTTCACCCAGCCGTGTCGCCAAGGGTACTGTCCCGTCAGCAGTGTCGTTCGCGTGGGCGTGCATTGCGCCATCGAATAAGCATTCACGAAACGCATGCCGGTCTTGGCTAAGTTGTCGATATGTGGCGTTTCGATCTCTTCGGCACCGCAAGCACTCACCCATTCTTTACCCAGGTCATCCACAAGGATGAACAGAATGTTCGGTTTCGTCGCCACGGCAGCGGCGGCGCTGACGGTGGAAAGATTCCCGCCCCAGGCAACCAGAGCCAGAAACGCCACCAGCCCGACAGATCCAAACGGCTTCATGACAATTTCCTCAAGACGATGCGAGTCGATTCGACGCGGTTGCTTAGAAATTTAAGGTGACTTTGTCGATGATCGGCAAGACACCGTTAGCGGTTGTCTGAGTGGTCTTGAACGCGAACTGAAAAGCGAAACCGGCCGGCAAGCCGCTCAGGTCGATTGCCGCGGGCGTCTTGGCAACCTGCTTGGCGAATCCGGGGACATAGTCATAACGCTCTTGCACGTTGGTCCATGCCGTCCAGTGGTCGATGGCACCGTCGTTGGTGGTGTCGACACCGACGCGGGCCGACACCTGTTCCACCCAAGGTCCCGGGCTGGTGAAGTCTTCCTTGAACTGGGTGATCAGGTAGAACTGTCCTTCGGCAAATCCAATATCAGGATCGGGATGCCCTTTGCCGATCGTGCCGCACCACGAGAACGGCTTGTCCAGGCTGGTCGACGTAAACCAACCCACGCCCATGTGCCCCTCCACCGGATCAAAGTCGCCGAACAGGTAGTAGCGACTGCCGATGCTGATCGCCGCCCAGTCACCATAGGCGTTCTGCTCAGGTTCATGCACCTCGTACTTGCCGATGTTGGTGTTCCAGTCGGGATGCTGCAGCCAATGCGGGTGTTTGTACGAAGCCGTTTCTCCGGTCGGTGTCGTCCGCTGGTCAACCGCTGGGGCAACGATCTGAAAACCATCGATGCCATTGTCGCTGACCGCATGGCCGGCGAGGGGAGAATCCCAAGCATGCGTCCGCGCGTTGATCGGACTCCAGTCTTCAAAGATGATGTGAAACCGGCCTTGCAGGTCGCGGATCACGCCACAGTCCGACCCGTGGGAAGGGTCGGCGAGTGCCAATCCCTTGTTGGCGCCCGGCTTGCCGTCGGTTAAATCCGCGTCGATGTAAAGATGCGGGTCTTGGTCGTTGGGATAGTCATAGTAGATGTGGAATTTGCCATCGACATACTCCGCGCTGGTCACCCATTTCGAGAAGCCTTCGGTGACGGCACCGTGATGGACCCAGTGTTTCATGTCGCGACTTTCCCACGCGTGATAGCCGCCAAGTTTGGGCTGTTCCGCTCCCGGTGCGTCGAATTGCAACGGGTCAGGCGTGGTCCGCAGCGGGCTGTCAAAACCTTCGCGTTGGACAGTCCGCGGAGAGAAGTTTGGCTTGGGCTTCATTGGCCGGTAGCGTCCGAACATCCAGTACTGGTTGGGGCCCGTCGAAAGGAACACCGGTGCATCGCCTAGATTGGACGGCCCCACGCCCGGTACCGGATTCCAGTTCTGCCACAGCGGAGATTGGTCAAAGACAATCGATTGGGCCGAACGCTTTTGATCGAACCGTTTGAGCGAACTTTGAAACATCGCTTCGGCCGCACGGGGCGTCGCCATGCCTTCGCGAAATTCCAGGTTTGTCGACGCTTCGGTATTGGCTTGCCAGCTCTGCTGTGAATCGACAATCCAGTCCTCTTGAGCCGCGGCTTGGCAAACAGCCAAGCTTATCGTGGCGAGGAGGCATCCGATCGGGAAGCTAGCGGTTTTCCATAGACTTAGTCGAAGGGGCATCGGGAGGGAACTCGCAGTTGGAGACATCGCGGCCTATGCAGGTCCATCGCAATCCCTCGAAGAGAATCGCTCGGTCATGCGTGCGGACGTGGTCGCGGAGAAGGACGAACAGGAGGGGCTTGGGGAAGCACTAAAGAAGTGCCTCTTGCTGACTGCTCTTATGATAACTCAATCCCAAGAGCGGCGTGAGGAAGCCTGGACGGTTATTCAATCCAGTTCAGCAATTGCTCGCTGTTCATCAATCCCACTCGTCGTTTCATGACTCTGCCTTCGTGCAGCATCAGCGAAGTGGGCAGGCGGGAAACTTCGTATTGCTCGGCGAGTGCGGGGTGTGTATCGACGTTGACTTTTATGATCCGCGCATTGTTTGCCGACGCCGTCGTTTCCAGTTGCAGCAAGACCAGTCCTTGCAGACGGCATGGTCCGCACCACTCGGCATAAAAGTTTACCACCACCGTTTCCGAAGCTTGGGAGATCTGGTCTTCCAACGCTTCGCCAGCCGCCAACACGCGCAAAGCGGGAGCCGATTGGTCGGAATCGTTCGCTGGACTGGCAACCGAAGGTGCGTGGTGGCTGGTCGTTGCCATGTCGGGCGGGTATTCACAGAAGAGTGCGTTGTCCCCCTGCGAGTTCTGGTCCCGTTCGCTTATCGTTGGCTGGGAACCAGCATCACCGGCGTCGGAGCAACCGATCAGCATGGGCAACACGCAAAGCAGTCCAGCGTAAAGAGAACGTCGTCGATGAATCATGGAAAGCCATTGGTGGTGGATGGTTCATTGCGGACGCAGTCGAGACGTTCAAGGACGATTGCACATCGCCTGCTCATTACTGATTGCTAACGCGCGTTTGACCCCGCCAAGTTTTTGAGTCGCTCGGCTGGCTTATGATCAAAACAAGGTATCCACCCAAAAAATGGTCGACTGTGAGCCGTCCTACCGACTCGCGCGGGCCAGTCGACGATCTTCTCTTCAGGCAGCGACAGCTCCACTGCGGCTGCTTTTAGAACGAGAGACGCGATGGTGTTTCAGGCAACACGCAGTCTGGTCGCTTGATGAAATTTTGAAATCGAAAGGGTACCGAGATGAATCGTGTCGTTGGATTGGTGTTATTGATGTTCGGCTGTGTGGGCGGCATGCACGGCTCGTCGGCTCGTGCTGCGGATGAGGTGCGCTGGACGCATTCGCCAGAACAGGCGACGCAATGGGCCAGTCAATCAGGCCGCCTGATTTTAGTATCGGTGGGGGCGGAATGGTGTCACTACTGCAAGCGTATGGATCAAGACGTCTGGCGGCATCCCACGGTTGCTCAAGTGGTTGCAACAGAGTATGTGGCATTGAAATTAAACCCCGATCAGCACCAAGAACTGATTGACGCCTTGCGCGTGACATCCTATCCGACAACGCTCATCTTCACTCCCGATCGCCAACTTGTCGGTCGACTCGATGGCTACAGCGACCCAGAGAAACTGCTTGCAGAGATGAACCGGATACGCAACGCGGTGCGCTCGCATAGGAATGTCGTCAGTGCATCGCCGGCAGTGGTGCGGTAGCCGTTGAGCCTGACGTTCCGCCGGAGCCACTCGAGATGACTTTGTCGCGAGGGCGGAAATCGCTGGCGATTTCGCTGAGTGCTCCTGTGCCGGGGCGAAGCCAAACCGAATGACCTTGCCAGTTTTTCTGTTTTGCCTAGTTTGTGCTTTGTCTCACAGCTTCGACTTCAAGGACGGCGCAGAATGCTAGTCGCAACCGAAGAATCGTTTGTCGGTGATGCGATCAAAATTCCTTGAATCGAGTGGTATCAGTATGAAACGTGAAGTACAGCGTTTGGTCGGTTTGGTTTGCGTGGCAATCGCGGCTGCCTGCTTCTTTGCTGAAAGCGCCGTGGCCCAAAGCGGCACTCGAGGCGGTTATGCCTCGCCATCGCGATCGATGCAGTCGATCAGCCCTGCACCGGCTTACTCCAGCAGCGGCACCGTGACGTTGGGGTCGTCCTCCCAACACGAATCCCTGTCGGGGGCTCCGGCTATCTCGGGAGCCGGCTGCAGTGGGCCTGGCTGTCGGGCCGCATCGGTGACTTCCACTCAGCCGATGGTGTTGTCGCATTCATCCGCAATGGTCCCCTACCCTGCGTCGACCGATGCGGTGCATTCGTACCGAACGTTCGCAGGTGGTTACTCAGGGCAAACCTGCGGAAGTGCGGCCAGTTCTTGCACGCAGTCGGCTGATCGCCGTACTCTGTGGCATCGCACGCGCCGCTGCCGCTAAGGCTTGCAGCGACGTCGGTCGTTCGTTGTTCACCCGTGAGACCCTGGGTGAACGCGGACGATCCGATGTCCGCGGCTGGCAGGCGATCAGCCGGTGCGTCTTCGCCAGGCATCTGTTGACGCTCATTCACACGACCGTGTGAGCAATTGCCCGGCTGATCTCGGCAAGGGTGTGCGAAGCAGTGCGTTTGTTTTGTTCAAGCAATTTGCAAGAGCAATCATGCCGAAGCGTTCATCCGGTCGTGTGGCGGTTAGGGTTTGGAGCCCGATCCCGCGGGTGCCGGTGCCGGCTCTTCTTTTGCCCCAGAACCGGCTTGGCCGGCATCATCGCTGACCGTGGGGGCGGCGGTGGGAGCAGGCTCGGGAGTGGTTGGTTCGCAGCCCGCAATCACGCAGGCAAGAGCGAGGGTACCAAGGGCGGCGAAGATTTGAAGTGGAGCATGGTTTCGCATGGGGATGTTTCTTAAAAGAGTTTAACGGATTGAAGAAAACGGAGCGTTGGCGTCCAAATTCTAGCCAACGCGCAGGCCAGCAGTGTGCGTTGACTCACAGTGTGTCTAGAAGTTGGCGGTTAAATTGAAGCATCATCCCTCCCACATGCCAGGCAGTCGCGTTGGTTCGGTTTTTCCATTTATTTTTGGAGTGAGAGATGCAGTCGATTTTGAGTTGGCGTCGAGCGGTATTGGCGGTTGGCGTATTGGTCGTTGCGGTGGGGATCGCGTTTTTTCTCAGCCAGCCGATCCGCCGGCAAGGAACCGCGGAGGTACCTATCGGCCAGCCGCTGCATCCGGTGCAGGCTCGTCAGGGGATTCCGCAACGCATCCAAGGGCCGAACTTTGATCTATCAAATGCGACGGTACCAAAAGCCGAGATTCGTTCTGGCGGTCCACCCAAGGATGGCATTCCGGCATTGAGCCACCCTCGTTGGCTAGCCGCCAACGAGGCCGATTATATGCGTGACAAAGATCGCGTGATTGGCGTTGTGATCGAGGACCAGTCGCGTGCCTATCCCCTCAAGATTCTCAACTACCATGAAATCATCAATGACAAGTTGGGACAACAGCCGCTTGCCGTGACCTACTGTCCGTTATGTGATTCCGCAGTCGTCTTTGATCGTCGTACCCCGTTGGGCGAGCGCGAATTTGGTGTCTCCGGCCTGTTGTACAACAGCAATGTGTTGATGTACGACCGCGCGGCACCCGTGGAATCGCAAAGCCTCTGGTCGCAGGTCAAGGTCACCGGAGTCAGCGGGCCGGGGGCGGATAAGCGGTTGACAACGTTACCGCTGGAATTGACCACGTGGGCCGATTGGAAGGCTCGTCATCCGGCATCGCAGGTGCTGTCGGACCAAACGGGGCATCGGCGAGATTATCAGCAGAGCCCCTACGCGAGTTACTTCTCGGGGCCTCAGCTCATGTTTCCGGCGCGGCCCACCAGCGACGCCCTGCCGACCAAAACGCCTATCCTCGGAGTCTGGGTGGGGGACGTCGCGAAAGCGTTTTCGAAAGCCGCGTTCAGTCCCCAGCGAACCCGCATCACCGATACGCTCGATGGCAAGCAATTCACCGTCCAATACAACCCGCAGCACGACAGCTTGCGTGTTGTCGACGCCGAGGCTGGCGTCGAGTGGATGTATTCGCTGTGGTTCGCCTGGTATGCCTTTCACCCCGACACCACCATTGCCGAATGACCCACGGGTACAAACCCGTGGATGCGTTTTTTCACTCATTCAAGAACACGACTTTTGACAATCGATCGCCCTAGCCGGCGTGGGGTTTGGTGTTGACGGGTTCGATGTTGACCACGGCGCCTTGGCAGCTTGAACCGCTGCCCGCGGTACAGCCGAAGCAATGGCGCCCGGTCGTGATCTCTCGACGCCGCAGGACTTCGATGTCAAAGTCTCGGATGTGCTGCGGCATGGTCTCTGGTAAACCCAAGTCAAGCATCTGATTAAAATCGCAATCGAACAGATAGCCTTGCCAGTCGACCGATACCATCGTCCGGCACATCACTCCAGGCACCGTCAGTGGGTTGAAACTATCGGTCAGTTTTTGCATGTACGCCTCGAACTGCTTGGACTCCAGTAAGTCATCCAAGTAGCGGCTGATCGGCAGATTGGTAATCGTGTGCAGCTGTGAAAACACGATGCCATAGCGCGCTTGTAGTTCCTCGCGATAAGTCGCTTCGAGGCTCGCTTGTGCGGGCGGTAACGATGGTCCTACTGGATTGTAAACCAGCGTCAGCAAGCGTTCTGAATTGGCACTGCCATATCCCAGCGAATTGAGTCGACGCAGGGCATCGATCGAGCGTTTGAAGACCCCGTCGCCACGTTGGCTATCGCAGTTCTCTTCCAGGTAGCATGGCAACGAAGCGACGACTTCGACGTGATGTTCGGCCAAGAATTCCGGCAGGTCTTTATAGCCGTTGGCCATCAGGATCGTGAGGTTGCAGCGATCGATCACGCGTCGCCCCAAGCGACTCGCCTGCTCGACGAGCCAGCGGAAATGGGGGTTCATCTCCGGTGCGCCCCCGGTGATGTCGAGCGTGGGAATGTCGTGTCTTGCCAACACGTCGATAATCGCTTCCGCCGTCTCACGTGACATGCTTTCTCGGCGGTCCGGGCCCGCATCGACGTGACAATGGGTACACGTTTGGTTGCATAGCTTGCCAACGTTGATCTGCAAGACTTCGACGCCGGTGGCTTGCAGCAACGGCAAGTGATGCGTTTGTAGCGTTTCGCGAAAATAGGGCAACTGCTGGTAGGAGTCGCTTTCGAGGATTTGACGCTGCATCGCGGCGTTGGCCAACGCCTTCTGTTGTCGCAGTAGTGACAATTGCATGGAAAAAACTGAGGGTTGATGGAAAGAGGCTGTCGATGTGGAGGCGATGAGCAGCAGACTGGACGGCTTAAGCAGGCAGGCTTGAGTCATCGGGTAAATGAGCCGCCCAAACGGCTAAGCAGAGTTCTGCGGAATGATTCCTGCCAACCTGCTTAGCAGCACGGTTGGTCATCGCCGCAGTAGTCATCTCCTTGCTCGGTTGTCGTGGAGTATTCGAGGCCTTTGGTTTCATGGGGGTGTCGGCGCGCGCTCCGTCGACAGTGGAACGACTGTGCGTCTTCCAGCGGGATCGGTTCGCGTGGTTCGATGGCGTCAAACATTTCGGTGTAGGGTGCCTGTTGCAGCAGCCCAAACGTCTTGTCGCAGACCGCCATCCGTTCCCCGCGAAAATAGACGTGGCCGTCGTCATCCTCGACTTTTTTGAACGGTCCGCGATACGACACCGCCTGTTTGCGTTCCAGGCATGGGCCGTGCTTTCCCTTGTAAGCAACCACCGTCACGGAACGGAACTCGATGCCTTCCACCGTCCGCCACGGTTCGCTTTGACGTTTGACAACTTGAATCCCATGAAAGCCCGCCTCCTCGAACGCTTTAAGGAATTCGTCTTCACGAAAGGCACCCGTGATGCAGCCCGACCAAAGCTCCGGATCGCGCTGCAGTCGTTCGGGAACCTCTTCATCGCTGACGATGTCGCTGATCGCCGCACGGCCGCCGCGTCGTAGAACTCGAAAGATCTCCGCAAACAGTTGTCGACGATCTTGTTGTCGGACCAGATTGAGCACGCAATTCGACAGCACGCAATCGACCGAATCGTCCGCGATCAATGGTTGCTCTTCGCGGAGACGCTCCTCGGTGTGCCGGAGGGCGAGGTAACCGGTCGGGTCGTGCACCGGGTGTTCCGCCAATTCGCTGGCCAGCAGATCGAGATCCAAACCGAGGTCTTGAATCAGGCCATACCGGAAGTCGACGTTCGCATATCCAATCCGCTGAGCGACCGTCGGCGCGTGCTTCCTCGCCAATTCGAGCATCTCTCGATTGCAGTCGACTCCGATGACTTTTCCCTCCGCGCCGACGACCTGGGCGGCGATGTAACATAACTTGCCGCCTCCACTGCCCAGATCGAGCACGGTGTCGCCTGGCCGAACATAAGGTGTCGGATCGCCGCAGCCGTAATCACGCTCAATGATTTCTGCTGGAATGAGCTCCAGTAACTCGGTCGAGTATTCCACGGGACAGCAGAGTGCCGGTTCGACAGCCTGAGCGGCTGCGGCATAGCGCTGGTAAACGGACGATTCCGAGCTTTTTGATTCCGTAATCATGAATCCGACTTTCTTTCGGGTGCAACAGACGGCATGGGCTAAGTAATGAGCGATAAATAAGTGTCGGGACCCTTTTGTGCGAAGCACCCGAAGGGCGAGTTCCTCGCAAAAGGGTCCCGACACTTTTTTGTCGCACGGTCCTAAGTCAAGGTTGAGGTGACAGTTCGGTTAACAGGACGGGCCATGCGTCCTGTCCTTACAGTCTTTTCGAATTTTCTGAACCGGATGATCCATCGATTGTTTATACGATATCGCAGACACCCTTTCAGCCGCTGACCGCTAACGCGTTCCCGAGCCGCCCGAGTTGGGGGTTGGTCGGGTTCCCGATCCGCCGGGTGAAGGGGAGCCCTGATAGGCAGATGGCTGCGGGTTCGGGTAAGAGGATGCCGCGGGAGTGAAGTGCCCGGCGGGACGAGGCGGCTGTGCCTGACGGCAACCGGTCACGGAGAAAGCCGCGATGCCGGTCAACGCAGCCAATAGGACGGTGGCAAGAAACGGGCGAGGCATGAGATTCCTTTCAATGATGCGGCGGAAGGCCAAAGACAAAGCATCCGGCTTGTCGGTGTCGGTCGTACAACATGACCGACGATGCGATCTGTGAGATTGCCCACGCTGCGCCCGCGAATTCGCGAAACGCAGTGGGTGCGTTGGTTTGCTGCACTGGTGCCAAATTACAGTTTGCTCGCTGCTGGAAAATCGAGCGGCGTATCGTGAACGTGATTGAATAAATTCGAGTAGGTTGCCAAGCCAATGTAGGCGACCGCTTCGGCGATTTGGCCGTCGCTATAACCTGCCGCTTTCACTCGCGATAGTTCATCGTCCGAGACGAATCCCTTGGTCGCAATCACGCGCCGGATGAATTCCAACAGAGCGGCATGCTTCTGGTCGGGCGATTGGAACTGACGCGCTGCCAGAACATCGCCTTCCGAGATGCCTACTTGCTGTGTCGCAATCATCGTGTGTGCCGACACGCAATAGTGACAGCCGTTCTGTTCGCTGACGGCCAAGTAAACCAGTTCGCGTTCTTCGGGGGACAGTTCTCCCTCGGCCAATGCCGCGGACATCGCTAGATAGGCATTCAGAGCGGCCGAACTGTTGCCCATCCCTTGAAAAATATTGACAACCTTGCCCATCTTCTCGGTTACCGCCGCGTAGGTTTCCTGCACGGCACCTGTGGCTTGATCCGGGGTCACTACATTCAGTCGAGGCATGAAGGTTTTCCTGTTGTGGTTTCGCTTCGGATGTTGAATGGGCTTGGATGCAAACCCCAAGCCCATAGGGGCATCGTATCATCGGATCCGCCTGTGCTAAAGCGATGGGGTTGGAAACGAGTTCGTCGGCGTGGCTACTTACCGACGACTCGCAAGGCTTTTGTGTTCAATGGAGCAATGAGGCTACAACCCGCCAAGGTTTTTGCTCACCCAGGTTCTGCGACGTTGACGGCGGAGCATCCCGCCATTTCTTCATTGAACGATTAAGCGGCGTGCGGCAAGTGGTCCGCACCCGCATTCCATCGCGTTGCCTCATTTTGAACGGAGTCTTTTCGTAATGAACTTTTCATTTTTCGCCGGTGCATTGGTTGCCTTGGGCGTGGTGGCCGGTTTGTTGATGCCAACGGCCCAGGCGGTGGCGGGCCCGAAAATCACCGTTGGCAAGCACGTGCCGCCCAACGCGCAGGTTTCCATCGATCGCATCGATCATCGGCAATGGGACGCACTGCTGCGTCGGTACGTCGACGCCAAAGGAGACGTGGCCTATGCGCAGTGGAAGCAGTCGGCACAGGATCAGCAGGTGCTTGCGAGCTATCTAGCACAGCTTTCCACGGCCAATCCAGATGCTCAGGCCAGCCCCGCTGCGAAGCTGGCGTTTTGGATCAATGCTTACAACGCCGTGACAGTCCACGGCATTTTGCGTGAGTACCCGACCACCAGTATTCGCAACCACACGGCCAAACTGCTGGGCTATAACATTTGGGACGACCTGTTGCTGACCGTCGGCGGTAAAGCTTACTCGTTGAATCAGATGGAGCATGAGTTGCTGCGGAAGATGGGCGAGCCACGGATTCACTTCGCCATCGTTTGTGCATCGCGCAGTTGTCCGCGGTTGTTGGCCGAAGCTTATGATCCGACCAAGCTCGATGCTCAGTTGACAACCAACACGCAAAACTTCTTCGCCAATCCAGGTAATTTCGCTTTCGATCCCGCGCGGGGAAGCTTTCAGTTGTCATCGATTCTCGACTGGTTTGGCGAAGACTTCGGCAGCGATCAGGCATCGCAGTTGCGGAAAATTGCTCCCTATTTGCCGTCGCGGGCGGCCTATGATGCGGCGATTGCGAACTCCGTGTCGCTCTCGTACTTGAAGTATGATTGGGGCCTTAATGATCAAGCCTCCGCAAATTCTACGAATCGTTAGTTTTGAATCCGTATTGGCATTTTGGGAGTTTAGAGATGGTCAGCCTGTTAAGCAGCGGCGTTCGTGTGGGAGCGTTTGTGTGGTTCGCCGCGAGTGCCGTGGTGGCACAAGAGGCAACGATTGCCACGACGGCCGAGGCGACGAAGCCGCTGCAAGTGGGGCAGGCCATTCCCCGTGTGTCGGTCAAAACGACCGATGGCCAAAATGTCGCTTTGTCGTCACTGCATAAGACGCGGCCCGTGGTGCTGGTGTTCTTTCGCGGTGGGTGGTGTCCGATTTGCACAAGGCACACGCAGCAACTGATGAAGGCTTATCCACGGATCAAAGCGGCCGGTGCGGAATTGGTCGGCATCAGCCCCGACTCGCCGACCAGCTCAAACCAGAATCAAGCCAAGCACAGCATCCCGTTTTCAATCCTGTCCGATGCCGACGCCGCAGCCATGAAAGCCTTTGGGCTGGCCTTTGAGCTCGATGCGGCGACTCTCAAGCGTTATCAGGGATTCGGGATCGATGTCGAGCAAGCTTCGGGATATAAGCATCACGCCCTGCCCATCCCGGCGGTCTACATCGTCGATCGGACGGGCAAAGTCGTTTACGCCCATAGTGACCCAAACTATCGCGAGCGGTTGGAGCCGCAAGCGATTTTGGATCAGCTATCCAAGTTGCCGTCGCCGTAACGCCGGCTAGCGTGAGGTGGCCCGTTCGCTGGTGCGATGCCAAGCGGTTTAGCAAAATTCAGCGGGCATGGTGTGCTGCTTCACAGACAAGGGGCCGCGGAATCGCGATCCTAACTCGCACCGCTTCGATGGATAAGCAAGCGGCCAAGAGGGTCCGTACAAGGAGGTACGATGTCATCCACTGTTGTCAAACCGCAGACTCGGTACTTCGCGACCGTGCCGCCGCAAGAAATTCTGCCGATCGTCAATCGGCGGTATGAGTCGAGCGTCAAGGGAATCTTCGTCATCGGCGACGTAACAGGGTTGCCGTTGGTCAAGATAGCGGCCAATCAAGGCGTCGACGTGATAGCCAAGATGGAGTCCCGAGGACTCTTTCATCGCTCGGACAACGACGATGGTCGGCTCGATCTGGTGATCATCGGAGCCGGACCGGCGGGGCTGTCGGCAGCGATGGAAGCCCACCAGCGGGGCTTGAAGTATGTCTTGCTGGAGCGCAATCGCATGGCGAGTACCGTCCGCAGTTTCCCGCCGGGGAAGATGGTTTACGCCGAACCGCAATTCGTGCGCAACGAAAGCCAAATCGATTTTGATGACGACTTGGACAAAGACGAATTTCTGCGGCGTGTCCAACAAGCGGTCGGGGACAAACGACTGCATATCAAAGAAGGGGTCGAAGTGGCCCGCGTGCGGAAGGCGAACGAACGTCAGTTCGAAGTCGAAACGGTCGATGGTAAATCGTTTCCCACGCGACAGGTCTTAGTCGCCATCGGTCGCCAAGGTCAGCCGCGGCTGTTGGAATGCCCAGGCGCTGATGATGCCCACAAAGTGACCTACCGTTTTCATGCGCCGGACGACTATCACGATGCCAATGTCATGGTCGTCGGCGGCGGGAACTCGGCGATCGAAGCGGCGCTGATGCTGATGGCTCACAATCACGTCACGCTGTCGTATCGTGGCGCAGATTTGTTTCGAGCTAAAGAGGAAAACCGTCGGCTGATCGAACAGGCCGAGCGTGATGGAGGCATCACGATTCTCTATAACAGCCAGATTCAAGCGATCCGCGCGCACGAGTTAGACATTGCGGTCGATGGTAAGCAGCGGACGTTGCCCAACGATCATGTCATCGTGCAGATCGGAACCTTGCCGCCGATCGATTTTCTGATGGACATGGGGATGGAGCTCGATGGGATTTGGACCCCCAAGCGGCTCGCATTGTCCATCGTAGGGTTGCTCACGGGATTCTTCATTTACTTCTTCGCCAAGTACTTTGTGTTGCTTCCCGATGCCGCTGGCGATGGCAAGTGGTTGCTCGCCGGATGGCCGGTTTTGCAAAACCCTTTGTTGCTCGGCTCCATCCGTTTTTTGACCGGTTTGGTCTTGCCCGTGGCATGGTTGGCGCTGTTGGGCTGGGAACTGATCAACCACAATATGCGAGCGCGGGGCCACCAGTCGATCCTGCCGGTGCGTTACGCCAAGGGCTGGTTGGTGGTCGGTGCTTTGCTTTATACGTTGTCATTGATCGCGCCGACGGTTGTCACGATCGATCCTTCGCAGGCGGGTGACGGGCCCTATTATGTGCCTGGCTTGGCTTGGCTCTATCGCATCGTGCCGTCTTACTTCAGCAATGCTTACGGGCTGTATTATCTGTTGTACTTTTCCGCCATCGCAGGGTTTGGGCTGTACTGGGCTGTTCGCTCGAACCATCGTTTAATCTGGCGTCGAAACCTGACGATCATTGCCACGCAATGGACGTTGTGGTGGGGGATTCCGACTTTCTTGGCGGTTTATCTGGGGCGGAATCCTTGGACCCCTTTGTTGTCTCGGTCGCTGAACGCATGGCCGCTGAACATGGGCGCCTTTCAGGTCGCGCCGATGGTCGGGCCGGGCGATCCCGTTTGGTGGCACACCGTGGCGATTGTCGGAGTCGTTTGGGCGGCGGTATTGACCTTTATTGTGATCCCGCTGGTCACGATTCGCTGGGGCAAGATTTATTGCTCGTACATTTGTTCCTGCGGCGCGTTGGCGGAAACTGTTGGCAACGGGTTTCGGCATCGCGGTCCGAAAGGCGACACGCCGCGAAAGTGGGAGCGGATTGGATTCGTGTTTATTGGCTTGGCATGCGTGGCGACGATCGCCGACCTGTACGGATTGAAGGGACCGTTGGGGCTGTACAACGTCTGGGTGGGGACCGCCCTGGCTGGCGCTGTCGCGATTGGACTGTATCCGTTCTTGGGACAACGAGTTTGGTGCCGAATGTGGTGTCCACTCGCCTTCTGGATGAATTTTTGGGGCCGCTGGTCGAAGTTCAAAATCACGCCGGAAAAAGGAAAATGCATCGATTGCAATGTTTGTAATCAATATTGCCAAATGGGCATTGACATAAAATCGAAAGCACTCAAAGGTGAGCCGATCACGTTGAAGGACTCGCCTTGCGTCGGCTGCAATGAGTGCATTGTCCGCTGCCCCATGGAAATCTTGCATCTCGGCGACCTCGCGGAGACCAAGCAACCGAAACGCTCACTACCCATCGTTGAACCGGCACGGTTCGGTCCTGCTCGGCCCGACGTCGCTTAGCTCAAGCAAGCAAGGAAGCCAACTCATGACGGCCGCCAAATCTTCGTATTACGGACCCTTTTTCTGGCTCGCCCTGTTGTCGTTCTTTGTACCCATCGTGGTGGCGGCAAAGGCGTTTCAGCAGATCCAGCTCACGACCAAGCCGACGCCTCATCCCGATGCGTCGGGAGTCGATCATGCGTTATGGGATTACTTGCTGAAGACCTACGTGGAAAATGGATTAATCGACTACGACGGACTGAGTCGCGATCATTTATTCCGGACCTACCTGCGGCAGCTTTCCGAAGCCGACCCAGGCAAATTGACCACGTCAGCCGATCAACTGGCGCTGCTCTGCAACGCTTATAACGCGTTCGTGGTCAATGGCGTGTTGACGCATCGTATCCACGGTTCGGTGATGGATTATCAAGTCGATGGGAAAGCATTCTTCGACATTGAAGAGCACATCCTGCATGGTCAAACACTCAGCTTGAATCAATTAGAGCATGATTTGATCCGCAAGCGTTTTCGCGAACCTCGCATTCACGTTGCACTGGTCTGTGCTGCCAAGAGTTGTCCCGCAATCCGGCCGGAGGCTTACTACGGTACCCGATTGGTGACTCAGTTGCAGGATCAAAGTATCCGGTTTGCCAACAGCACAAACTATGTGCGATTCGATACCTCGACCAACACGCTACAGTTGAGTCCGATTCTCGATTGGTATGGAGAGGATTGGCAGGCGGCTGGAGGCTATCTGCCGTGGTTGGCGGCACGGGTCCAAGACGACTCGCTGCGGCAGGCCCTGAAGGACGCCGCGAACGGAGAGGTAGCGGTGACCTTTTTGGACTACGATTGGTCGCTCAATTCGCAGCAAGCGAGTGGTTCGGCAGCGGCCAAACCGCCGGCGAAGCAGGCCGAATTCGGATCGGGGTCCATCCCCAATCAGTGAACTCAACCTGTGACTTGTTTGGCCGTGCGGCAAGGTGCCGAGTCCATCGCGGAGGGGGGCGGTGTTTGGCCTCGCAGCTAGAACGACCACGCCGGAATACACGCAACGGTCCGCCTGCCGTTGCATGCTGTCGAGCGATATTCGAGTGCTGCGTTTCTGGGGTGCAGGGTTACTTGTCATTGCTGAACAAGTAGTCGTCACCCTTGGCCGATTGGTGGCACTCGATGCAGCCTTTGACGCGTCCACTGACTTTCATGTTGTTCATTTCAAACAACGTGCCGTCAGGTTTGTACTTCGCCCAGTACCAGTCGTTGTTGTCTGGGGCGTAGTCTTCCCCAACGCGGTACATCGGCGTAATGGCAACCAGCTCTTTCTGCTCATTGTAATTCTCTTTGACAATGATCGATTTGGCGGGTGGGTCTTCCACGTTGCCGGTTACTTTGTCATTGACATAGACCTTCAGAAACGCGCCGTGCGGAGCGGTGCCTTCGATGAACTCCTCTTCATGGCCGGGCCAACGCGACCACTTTTCTTGATAGTCCGACTCTTGCAGGTAATCCCAGAACTTCTTTGCAAAGGCAGCTTGCTTGGCCTGGTCATCATTTTCTTGAGCTGCCGTTTCTTGCTTGGCGTTGTCTTGGGCGACAGTCGGTAGCATCCCCATTACCAGAGCCAGGGCGAACGCTACGCCGAGCAACACGGCACGGTTTTGAATCGGTCTTGGATGGCGTTGCATCTTGTTTCTCCACAACTAAAAAGAATCGATCTTGAGAGGGCCGTTGGGCGACCTCGCGGCGGAAATCGCACATCCCTGAACCGGCAGATTCAGCAAATCACGTTCCTCACCGTCATCATGCGGCTTGGTGGCGGTCGGTTGTCGGTAAAGGTCATGCGACAGATAGTGTGTCCGCCTGGGCTCACCATCCGCTTGGTGCTCGAAATGGGTTGGCTGGCCAGTCCGTGGATGCCGAGCTGTGGATGCCGAAGGGCGGGCGCCTGTGTGAGCCAGTTCACAGACCTGCCGGCCAGCTCACGCTATGCTTGGGTTTGCCACCATCTGCCTCTAGAGACGATCGAGACTTTTCATGACAGCCGCTATCGGACCGGCCTCTTTGTCCAGGCTTACCGGTGACCAGGGGACATTACTGCAGTCGGTTTACGTCATCATTCCGGCACTCAACGAACAAGGTGCGGTGGCGCTGGTGCTTGGTGATTTACCACAGCTCGGTCGAGTGATCGTGGTAGACAACGGGTCCACCGACGAAACCGCCCGGGTGGCGGCCGATGCAGGTGCGATGGTGGTCGCGGAGCCCAAGCGAGGTTACGGCGCAGCTTGTTTGCGCGGACTTGCCACGATTCGCGAACTTGTCGAAGAGGGCGATCGGGTGCCTCAGGTGGTGGTTTTTCTGGATGCCGACTACAGCGACCATCCGAACCTGCTGCCGCAGCTTGTTGCGCCGATTTTCGCTGGCGAAGCTGACTTTGTGCTCGGTTCTCGATTGCGTGGCGAGCGGGAGAAGGGAGCCGTGCCGCCACAAAGCGTGTATGGCAATCGACTGGCCTGCTTTTTGATGCGAGTCTTGTTTGGAGCACACTTTACCGACCTCGGGCCTTTTCGTGCGATCGACTATGCCAAGTTGAGTGCGCTGCAGATGAACGACCCGAATTTTGGCTGGACGATTGAGATGCAGATCAAGGCGACACAGGCCGGTTTACGGCATCTGGAGATTCCCGTTCCCTATCGCAATCGTGTCGGCACCAGCAAGATCAGCGGCACGTTCAGCGGCACCATCAAAGCCGGCACGAAGATTCTCTGGACGGTTGCTAAATACAGGCTGCGAAGGGCGGTTGTGTGACCGAGCGCGTCCGCCGACAGGTAGATCCAAAAACCTCTCCGCTGGCCACAAATCGGCCCTGGCAGGGGTTGGTCGTGGCCGCCGCATTGATGATCGTCGCCTATGCCGCCATCGCCATGTTGAGCTGGCAGTTCGGTTTCGATGATCCTGGTACCGAGCGGCCCATCCTCGCAGTTTTAGCCTTGCTGGCCTTTGTCTTTGGGGTGTACGTCCTCTCGATTCGCTATGCATGGTTCGCCCGCCGCGATCGTCGTACTGTCAAGCTGATCGTTGGTACCGGGATCGTGTTTCGCGTGATCATGTGGTGTTCGTTGCCGATCCAAGAAGTCGACATCTATCGTTACCTGTGGGATGGAGCCGTCACGTCGGCCGGAGTGAGCCCTTTCGCTTACAGTCCGGCACAGGTCCAGCAAGCTCATCTACATTCGACGGACGATCCGGTGCTGCGCCGGCTCGTCGTGCAGCTCGACCAGGAGCCAGCGCTAGCCGAAGTGTTGCAGCATGTGCACTACGCGGAGCTGCCGACAATTTATCCGGCGACCAGCCAAGCGGTCTTTGCTGCAACGCATCTCCTCACACCGTCACAGAGTTCTTTGTTGGCGCGAGTGTTCTTGATGAAGGCGTGGCTGATTGGTTTCGACATCGCCACGCTCTGGGCAGTGATCGGAATTTTACGGCTGTGCGGTCGACCAGATGCACTGTGTATCTTGTACGCATGGTGCCCGCTCTTGATGAAAGAAGTTGCCAACAGTGGGCATCTCGATGCGATCGCTGTCTTTCTAACCACAGTGGTGGTCTATCTGGCGGTGCGCCTGATCACTCGAACTCGCGATGGTGCTTCACCGCACTACCATACAAGTCTTTACCTTGCCGGGATGGCTGCGCTGTTGGCGTTCGCCGTAGGAGCCAAGCTGTATCCGGTTGTGCTGGCACCGCTGCTGTTTTTCTTGGTTGTCAGGCGGTTCGGAGGACTGCATTTACCACTTCCCGTTGCGGTTTTTACAGGCCTGACGGGCTTGCTGTTCTGGCCGATGTTGCCTCACGCACCGACAACCGCGGTGGCGGGAAATGTGATGACACAGTCGTCGACCGTCACGGTCGACCTGCGACCACCCGTTCAAGTCGACAGTTCCGTAGCGCCGCCGGTCAATGACCCGAGCCTGGGGATGACGACGTTCCTGAAGCATTGGGAGATGAACGATTTTCTGTTTCTAATTCTGATCGAAAACCTGAAGCAAACCGGTCCGGCGCGACCCGATCGGACGGCTTGGTTCTCAATCATGCCGGAATCGTTCCGTCGTGTTCTCCACCAGCAGGTGGTCGTTCATTGGGGAATCTCGCCAGCCGATGTCCCCTTTCGAGTTTCTCGCGCGGTAACCGGCATCGTGTTTTTTCTCGTTGCCGTCACGTTGGCTTGGCGGCTTGCCCCGGACGCGAGCGGCGACCGATTCTGTGAGCTGGCGTTTCTCACGATCGCTTGGTTTTGGTTGCTGTGTCCGACACAAAATCCTTGGTATTGGACATGGGCCATGCCGCTGTTGCCGTTTGTTCGCGGTCGAGCCTGGATAGCCGTCAGCGGTTTGGTGTTCCTGTACTACTTGCGATTTTGGTTTGGCTATCACTACCCCGACCCAGGGCAAGTTCCCGAACGAGGAATCTTGGGAACCGATTACAGCGGGCATGCGTTTTTTGATTTTGTCGTCACGTGGGTCGAATTTGCACCCTGGTTTGCCTTCCTTTGGTGGGACCGTCATCGAATCGGTTCGAGAACTGGTCGTGCCGAGGGCAGCGCCGACGGGGCACACCCTGACGAAGCATCACTGCAGGTTGATAGTGCGGTGAACGCTTTGTGATAGCCGTTGCGAGTCGGTTAGCACGATTCTTCTGCGGCCGATCTCGATGAAGCCTTCGGCCTTTAATTGTCCCAGCAACAGGGTGACCGTCTCGCGAGTGCTGCCGATCAGGTTTGCCAGTTCTTGATGAGCCAACTTGATTCGTAGGCGGACGCCGTCGTCGGCAAACGTTCCAAATTGTTCGGCCAGATCAAGCAGCAAGTGAATCAGGCGATCCCGATTGGAAAGAAACAGCAGATTCTTCAGGCGACGCTCGATCCGATGTCGCCGGAGTCCGACCAGTTTCGTGATGGCCAACGCCACATCGCTATGAGCGGCCATCAAGTCTTGCAAGGTATCCGCGGGGATCATCACCACCGTGGCAGCTTCGACCGTTTCGACATATTCTTCGCGTGCAGCATCCGCAAAAATGGCCAGTTCGCCGAACAGTTCACCCGGTTCGACAAACGCCAGGATCGATTGCTTGCCGTCGGCCGTGAGGTTGCAAACCTTGACGAGACCCTTGACGAGTAAAAACACACTGTCGGCTTTCTCGCTGGGCAAGTAGATGGGGCAGCGAGCAGGAAACGTTCGCGAACGGCTACGCATCTCAAGTCGCTGGATCTCCTCCGGCAGTAACCTGCCAAAGAGGTCACAGCCTTTTAGGTGCCATAGTTTTTCCTTCACGCTCGCTACCTTTCCCGTTTGTTCGACACACATCCAATCCGCCTCCATCATGCCGCGGCGCATGGGAGCAGTTGCTCATGCTTTTCTCCCCTAGAGACCTGCCTCCCGATTGCGCGTCCACGAAACAATGAAATTCTTTTCGGACAGGACCTAGAGGACGCCGATGCGTGGAATTCCTTACAGGCAAAGTGGGCAGGGAGACAGGGTGCACTGAATTACTCAGGGCACTGAATTACTCAGGGCACTGAATTACTCAGGGGCGCTGCCCGGTCGGACGGCGTACTTCTGCGGATTTGCCATGAACATGTTCCGTTGTTTCTCCCCAGGAAACAGGTAACGCTGGCCTTGGTAGACCGTCGCAAACTCTGGCTTGCCCTGCACGTCCTGTTGCATTTCGACCCGGCAGACAGTGCACTTGCCGCCAAGAGCCAGGTCTAACTGGGCGTACTTTTCCGGGTTGCTGCGAAACTCCTGTTTCTGCTTTTCGCTGGGAAACAAAAACAGTCGATTCTGGTACAGCGTTGGGAACTGGACCGTGCCGGGAACACGCTGCCCCATGTTAACGGCGCAGACGGTGCAGTCGCCGTGGAATGCGGGCACATACTTGGCGGGGTTAGCGACGAACATCTGCTTTTGCTCTTCACCGGGGAACAGATACGTTTTGCCGTCGAAGGTGACTTGGTGCTGCGGATTCCCGGCAACCCACTTTTTCATTTCGATGACGCACACGGGGCAGTAACCTTGAAGGGCCACCGCATTGGCAGCGGCCTTCGTTTGACTGCCCGGTTGAGTCTTGCTTTGGCTGCCTGGTTGAGCCGTTTGCGTGGCCCGCCTTTGAGGCTGGGCGGCACGCGTGCCTGATTGCGCAAAGGTGTGTTGGGTGGAGGCTGCCAGGCCAAGCAGCACAGCCAGGGCGAGCATTCGTGCGGAGAGCGATGTGGAATAAGGCATGAGGAAATCTCCTGTGAGGGATGGCCAGAGCATGGCGGATAACCATGCAAGAGAACCGATGGGCTTGCCGAAAAGAACCTCTGCAAGGCACGATCGGCCCAGACGCGGAGGTCGCGAATATCCAGAAATGGTCAACTCGGAACACACTCCGCCAGTTCACTAGCTTTCAGACACTGCGATTCGTGGCAATGCGATCCGTGGCCTGAGCTGAAGCTTTCCGCGATCGCTAGGGGAGCCGCGCCTCGATGACGCGCTGAATGCGTTGGCGAGCCGCTGCGGAAAGTTTCACCGACGACGGCTGGTTTTCGACTGGGGCCGTGTCACGCGTTTGCCGATGAAGGTGCACTAAATCACGCCGAAAGGCGGAGCACAATCGGCACATTTTCAAATGCATCCACAACCGCACACGCTGCCGCCAGGGAAGTTGGTGGTCCAGCGATTCGGAAACAAGTCTCGAGATCTCTTTGCAGCGAAGCATGGTTGGGAACCGGATTAACCGCGCTCCTGATTCCAGCGGGTTTTCATGCAATGGGCCAAACGCAAACGGGCGCGATGGAGCAAGACCCACAGATTAGACGGAGTAATGAGCAACTCCTTACAAATTTCCGCGGTCTTCAAATCATCGATTTCTCGCAGCGTAAAGGCATCGGCCTGATTGGCAGGCAGGCCGCGCAGGCAACGCTGCAAGATCGACCAAAATTCCTCTCGCTCCAGCGAATCGAGCGGTTGCAGTAGCGTTGACCGAACATCCGCCTTCCAGTTTCCCTTACGGTCGAAAAGCGGATCGATCGAATCGCCTGCCGCTTCCTCGGTCAGCACCACGACGCGTCGGCGAGCACGGATCAAATCAATGATTTTGCGTTTGAGAATCCCCAGCAACCAACCACGCTCGGAGCCTTGCCCCGAAAATTGACTGACATGTTCCAGCCCGGCCAAGAACGTTTGTTGGACAACCTCCTCGGCCGCTTCGGCATCTCGCAGACGCGACAACGCATATCGGTAGAGCGCATCACCATGCTCGCCAACCCAAGCGGCTGGGCGGAGTGCGGAGCTGTCGTCTATATCCACCGGAACGTCCATCGGTCTCCCAGACTTGTGAAGTTTCCGCTTAGCAATGAGCGATAAGTAAGTGTCGGGGACCTTTTGTGCGAAGCACCCGAAGGGCGAGTTCCTCGCAAAAGGTACCCAACACTTTTTTGTCGCACAATCCTTAACGAACCACCAGTAGACTGGAAGTCGGCCCGCGCCTAATGTGAGGTAACTCACACAGGGGTTGGATCGGGAACAGTTTGTCGCAAAAATTCCTCCAGCTCTCGGTCCAGTGCGTTGCCCCAGTAGGCGAGGTACTCTTCGCGCGTCTTGGCCGAACCGGACGGTTCGATCTCTGGGACCAGATGCCGCAGCGCCGCCAGCAAAGAAGCGTACGGGCGGTAACCGGTGAGGGAGAGTCCGCGATCTTCTCCCGCCCGCCGCAGGATCAGCGTGGGATAGCGGCCGATTCCTAGATACCGCGCCAGCCGCAGGTCCTCGCGAAACGCCTCCAGCGACGTGGCGCCCTCGAAATCGATGGCAAACCGCCGAGCATCAAAGTCGCCGGCGGTTTCTTCTTCAAACGCTTCCGCAATCGCCAATAAGGTTGCCGAGCGAGCAATGTTTTGCCGGCGCAGCATCACCGCTTCACGCAATCGCCGAAGAAACCTTTCGGCCCCTTCCAGCGATTGCAATTCGGCTGCTTTAAAGGCCGCGCAGGCTGGATAGGAAGAACCAGGGGGGTCTTCCAACCAGATCCGATGCTCCAGCGGCATTCCGGACAGTTCTCTCGCTTGAAACCAGAGCGGCCCCATTTGCGCGGGGCGATGGATCGAATGCAGCGGATCGTCATAGGAATCCCAGTCGGGGATCAAGCCGCCCATTCGATAACGCCACGTCAGTTGCTTGCCGAACTCCAGTCGCAGCTTGCGCCACTGTGGTTCCAATGCCCAGCTCCAACAGCACAGCGGGTCGGTGAAGTACTCGACTTCGATCCGACCTGGCGGTGCCGGTTCGTTGTTCGTGACGGTCACGACCGTGCCTGCTTTGGGCTGGCGAGATCCTCTTGCGGATAACGAGACCACCGGTTCTCTCCGCTGGGAAGGGCGCCTTGTACTTCGCTGCTGCGTTGTTTGCCCAGTTCGTGGTCCAGTTTCGAAACCTCTTTTTCGCTACGTCGGTTTCCGGGATTACTATCCTTGGTTTCGCCTTGCGTCTTGATCACATGGCGGATGGGATCGTCAATGTAGACCCACTCTTCTCCCGCCTCCCAAGGACCTTGTCCCTGATTCCAGGGTCCGCGCGCACTCGCACCGTTGGACATGTTGAAGTAGGTGTGCGTATGGTGTGGGTCGCCCTGCAGAACTCCCGGTGGGAAATTGGGTTGGATTGTTTCCAATGCAGCGCCAAACATCTGGAAGTGCGCGATCTCACGCGTCATCAGAAACCGCAGCGTGTCTTTAATATGCGGATCATCGGTGAACTGCAATAAGTATTCGTACACGATCTTGGCACGCGATTCCGCGGCGATATTCGAGCGGAGATCGACCGTCAGATCGCCATTGGCATTGGCATAGCTACCGGACCAAGGGACGCCCTGGCTGTTTGTCAGCGTCGGACCTCCGCCCGATTGCACCAAAAACTCCGGGTTGCTCATTGCATCATGAATCATGGTCTCTTTTTCCTCCTTGCCCTTCATCAGGCGGGTCAAGAAGTTTTCGTCAGCGGCATTTTTTAATTCACCATTGACGCCGTTAAGCAGCATCGTGATTGTCGCTCCGACGATCTCGAGATGGCTGAATTCCTCCGTCGCTATGTCCATCAACAGGTCGTACTTCTCCGGGTATGGCTGACGTGCCGCGAAGGCTTGGACGAAGTATTGCATGGCGGCCTTCAACTCGCCATTGCCGCCACCAAATTGCTCGAGCAACAAGCTGGCAAAGCGAGGGTCGGGACCCGAAACGCGAGCATCAAATTGCAGTTCTTTGACGTGGTGAAACATGGTTCTGTCCTCTGAAGGTTAGCGGCACCGCGATAGCTTTCCTGACAGCGAACACAGCGTCTTGTAAGCGAAGCAGATTGCTGTCTGAGAGGAACCCGGTGCTGGGGAAAACTTCGGTCGACGTATCACCCGCACCGCTGCACCGCCGTTGGCCAGTCGTTGCGAGACCACTTCCAATCCTTCGCAACTGGCATGCCGTGGTGACGCTGCCCGCACTCGTTCAAAGCTGCGTGCGTAGCAGCGAGGCCGCTCCATCGACAAGTCGCTGTGCAACAGGACGCTTTTTCCAATCGGCGAGGGTGATCTCCGCCGCATGCTGCTTGTCGTTCGTAAACGCATCGACATGCTGCCGCGCGAATTGATGATCGCGTACCACTAAATAAATTTCATCGTTTCGGTAGAGCGACCGAAAATCCAAGTTGGCCGATCCCGCGACAACCCATTGGTCGTCCACCACCATCGCTTTGACATGCAGCATGGTCGGTTGGTATTCATAAATGCGCACCCCTGCTTGCAATAGCCTTTTCCAGCTCATCCGACTGGCACGACGAACGACGCCGATGTCGATGTGCTTTCCGGGCAGCAAGATCTCGACTTCCACGCCGCGCTCCGCAGCCTCGACCAAAGCATGGCGAAGATGCTTGTCAGCAATGAAATAAGCTTGTTCGATGCGAATCGTCGCGTTCGCGCCCGCGACAAGCATCAAGATCAATAATCGACCACTGGTGGCACGTTCCGTTGGCGAGCTGCACAAGATCCCCGCGAGGTGCTTGCCTCTCGATTCCAGGTCAGGAAAGTAGTTGTCTCCCACCAAGATGTTGCCTGACGTCTTCAGCCAGTTATCGAGAAAGGCGGCTTGGATATCACCGACGACCGGGCCGTGTACTTCATAGTGGTTGTCTCGCCAATTGTCGGTCGACTCGCCATCTCCACTCCACTTATCTCCAAAACCGATGCCGCCGGTGAAGGCGACGCGACCATCGATCACCAGCTCGCGACGATGCGTCCGATGGTTTAATAAATGCATGCCTCCGAATCTTGGGGAGTGGTAGCGATGGACTTCAACACCGGCCGCTTCCATCGATTTCAAGGATTCACGGTCCATGCTGAGGGAACCCACCCAGTCCAACACCACATGGACCCGCACGCCCTCATTTGCCTTGTCCGCCAGCAAACGTGCAAAGTGGCGACCCACCTTTCCCGACCAGTACACATAATTTTCAAACGTCACCGACTGCTCGGCACCTTGAACCGCGTCAAACATCGCTGGAAAGGCTTCTTGTCCGTTGAGCAACAGTCGGATCTGATTGCCGCTGCGAAGCTGCAGGCTCGTTAAACCTTTCATCAGTCGCAGAAAATCGGACGAGTCTAAGGCCGGGACTTTCGATATTTCGTATTCGATTCCCCGCTGCACCATGACTAGATTGGCGACGATGACGGCGACAAACGCCGCAGCGAGCGCCGCACCGGCAGCAAGCAGCAAATCGGTCCACATACCGTTCCTCGAATGCCCTCGCAGTCAGGCGACTCCACGTAAAAGACAATCCGGCTGGTAATGCAAGAACCATTCCACTGCTTACTGCTCGGTTTGCTTACTGCTCGGTGCTCGATTTGCTTTCAGGCTGGTCGCTATCGATTTTGCCAACGTTTTGATCTGGTCCACCCACGGCGTCACGTCACCTTCGACGCACGCGCGCTCTCGAGAGGTGTTTCGTCAATCATGGTCCCATGGTCACGAAACACGAGCTTGGGTCGGAGGTCCGTCCACGCTCACCAATAGAATCAACTCCAAAACGAATCCCGACGACAAGCCCAACAGTACCAGCAAGCAATCAAACCACATTCGCCCGCTTGGTGAATAATGTGGGACTCAGGACGCTATGCACGGATCGCACCCTCAAAATCCTGTTGGATAGGTTTCCGGCAGATCCCCCTCATGGCGAATGTGCACGTCGTGCAGCGGACGTAACGCTTCGGTTTGCTCCAGGTACAGCAGCGCGTCGTAACGTTGTCCCAATACCGTGGGCACATAGTTTCCCAGATGTTCGTACTGCGGATGGTAAACGACTCCGATCGCTCGATGCCCGCGCTCTTCCAGCAGTGCCTGGCTGGCGGCCAATTCATTGGACAGCAGTAAGCGGTTATCTCCGCAAGCCTGATGCAAGACGTCTTCCCAGCTTCCAGAGCGCGCCCCGGGAACACGCATCCGTTCCATGGGGGCTTCCCAAGCGTCGGCAGCGATGACGCTCCCGCGGTGCGAGCTGAATCCGACCAGCACGACGTCTTGAGGTGTGTTCTGTTCCCGCACTAACTGACCGACATTGACCATGCCGTCGTCGGTCATGTCGGTGAACCGTGCGTCACCAATGTGAGTGTTATGTTCCCAGACGATCGTCTTGGCTTGCGGGCCGTGATGATGCATCAAGCGTTGCAGCGTTTGAACCATGTGCTGGTCGCGGACGTTCCATGAATCGGGGCCGCCGTGCACCATTGTGCGATAATAATTTTCGGCGTTCTTGACAACGATCGCGTTTTGTTCCGCATTAAAATTTGCTTCCCGTTCATCGGTCGCAAGGGGACGCGATTCGCGACGCAGTCGGGTCAGCAGTTCGATGACAGGTTGTTCGCACGATTTTCCTACCCAGCGCGTGGCTCTTGCGTAGGCTTGCACGTCTTCGCCGTACGGTTCGAAGCATTGAAACGCCCTGCGTGCTGCCGGCAGCGCGTCAGGATCGTGTTTCGCCAAATAGCCCAGAACGTGGTAGAGCGAATCCCAAAGACTATAGACGTCTAGCCCAAAAAAGCCGACTCGCTGCGGGCCGGCTTGTTGTTCATTGTGGACGCGCAGCCATTCGACCAGTTCGACGATTTCTTCATTGGCCCACATCCAGGTCGGCCAGCGCTCAAACGCGCGCAGCACTTCATGAGCGCTGTCGCCATCGTCATCGAAACCCTTCACGTAGCGATTGACGCGGTAGCAATCGGGCCAGTCGCCTTCGACCGCGAGGAAGGAGAATCCCCGTTCTTCGATCAGACGCCGAGTGAGCGATGCACGCCACGAATAGAATTCATGCGTTCCATGGGAGGCTTCTCCCAGCAACACGTAAGACGCATCCCCGATACGTTCCATCAGCGGGTCAAGATCGGAGGAGGCTTGCAGTGGGTGTGACTGGGCTCGGATCGTTTTCAACAGTTCGGAATCGACGGGCGGTTCGGCATGGGCCAGACGTCGGCTGCGCTTGACCATGGTAGGTCTCCAGCTAGTGAGCACGAAGCGGACACTTTTTCAACAATATTGGTCGTTCATGATCGGTTCGTTGCATCCAGATAACGAGCGAACCAATCGATGGCTAATTGGCAGACTTCATCCTGCTTGCCCGGCTCTTCGAACAGGTAAGACGCGCCACAGACCACGGCCAACTGTTTGACCGAAGCTCCCAAGTGTTCCATCGAGTCTTCGTTGGTTTGAAGGCCGGGCAGATCCTTTGCCCCGACGATCAGCAAGGTCGGCGCCTGAACCAACGGCAATGCGTCTTCTGCTAAATCGGGTTGGCCACTGCGTAGCACGACGGCGCCGACGCGTGTCCGGTGTTTTACCGCTGCCACCAAGGCAGCGCCGCCACTGGCACCGCTGGCGAAATAACCGATCGGCAGATCGCTTGTTCGACTGTCGGAGGTCAACCAGCGGGTAACTTTGCACAACCGTTCTGCCAACAGTCCGATATCGAATCGAAGGTGCGTGTTCTGCTGATCGATCGCTTCTTCATCCTCTGTCAGTAGGTCGACCAGTAACGTCGCCATTCCGGCGGTGGCGAACTCCGCCGCAACGCGGTGGTTGCGAGGGTTGTGGCGACCGCTCGAGGCACCATGTGCGTACAGCACAACGCCGTCGGCATTCCGGGGAAAAATCAACCGACCCTCCAAAGTGACTTGGCCGCAATCGATGGAGACAAGTGTCTCGGCCGGTAACGAAGTGGGAGGGGGCACCTGGTCGGGCATAGCGATTTTATTAGCCACGAGAGTTCCTTTTTATGCTTAGTTACGCTTGATTTCACAAGCGAGTTTAGGCAGTGCAGGCTTTGCCAGTGGCAGGACTGCCGTTAGTAACCGTTCATCTATGCTGCACATCTCACGCCGTTCCCCTAACTTCTGGTGGGCTTTTTGAGCAGCAGCGAGGCGTTGCTCGGCTGGTGGGGGCGGTCGCGGTGGCTAGCCCCCTTTCGCAAAATTTGGTTGTGATGAGGGCTTGGCTGCCGTTACAATCAGCTTCCATAACCGCTGCGATTTGTTTGCCGGAGCAGGGTCGTCCCCCCCAGGGCCCTGCCGGAACCGGGTTCCGACCCACCTATGATACGCACCGGAACCCCACCTCCCACACACGCCGTGTCCTACCTGTTCCTTGCACGTCCCCGGGCGCGCGAGTCCTGCCTTGCAAGAGTCTGAAGATATGAATTTGACGCTGGCTCGTATTGTTCCACTCTTCTTCAGCATGTGGCTGTCCATTCAATGCGTCTTCGCCGGTGAATCCGACAGGGCATTAGCCGAGCAAATTGATCAGCATGTCGATGCGCAGCTGGTCGCCGCCAAGGTCTCTCCCGTCGCGACACTCGGAGATGCCGCTTTTGTCCGTCGCCTGTTCTTGGATCTGACGGGCCGCGTTCCAACGCGACAGGAATGGCAAGACTTTCAGCAACGCGAGGATGCGAACAAACGCCTGCTATTGGTCGATCGTTTGCTCGACAGCCCTGACTTTGCGTTCCAGCTTCGCAACGAGCTGGACATGATGTTGCTTGCTCGCAAGACCCACAATGATGCATGGCGTGAGTACCTGTTAGCAGCCTGCCGCGAGAATCGTTCCTGGGATCAGCTGTTCCAAGAAATTTTGCTGCCCGAATACAAGCTGCCTGACCAGCCCGGGCCGGCCGCTTTCATTCGCGAACGCGTGCAGGATCTAGATGAATTGACGAATGAAACGAGCTCGCTGTTGTTTGGTGTGAACATCGCGTGTGCGAAGTGCCACGACCACCCTTTGGTCTACGACTGGGAACAGCAGCACTACTTCGGTATGGCGATGTTTTTCAAACGCACCTACCGTACGCGAAATGGATTGGTTGCGGAGCGTCCTGAAGGGCAGATGAAGTTCACCAATATCATCGAGGAAGAAAAGCAAGCGGAGTTTATGTTCCTGACCGGGGCAAAAGTGGATGAGCCCGAAGGAAATCTTTCCAAGGAAGAGCTGAAACGGATTGAAGAGCTCGTTCGGAAAGCTGAAAAGGATGGCAAAGCCGAACTGCCGCCATTGCCCGAGTTCAGTCCTCGCAAGGAGTTTGTCGCGTTGGCTGTCGATTCGGCGGAGGCGAATTACTTTACTCGAAATATCGTCAATCGGATGTGGGCGCGTCTGATGGGGCGTGGACTGGTGCACCCGCTCGACCAAATGCACTCCGAAAACGCTGCCAGTCACCCTGAGTTGCTCGATGCCTTGGCAGCCGATTTTGCCCAACACGGTTTCGACTTGAAGCGATTGATTCGCGGCATCGTGCTGAGTGAGGCCTATCAGCGGTCGAGCCAATGGAGCAGTGAAGAGCTGCCCCCAGCGCCGGAGTTGTATGCCGTGGCGGTTCCGCGGCCGCTCTCACCATGGCAGCTATCGTTGTCGTTGCTGGTGGCTAGTCGCAATCCCGAGACGCTGCCGGGACTGGACAAACCAGACGACTGGGAGCAGCAACGGCAGCAGTTCGAATCGCAGGCAAACGGCATGGCGCGCCGGCTGGAGATTCCCGACGATGGCTTTCAAGTGAGTGCGGAAGAGGCGTTGTTTTTTAATAACTCTGCGCAGGTCGAGAACGACTATTTGCGGGACTCGGGGAATCGCTTGGTGGGTTATCTGAAGACGATTGAGGATCCCGAAAGCCTGATTCACGCAGCCTTTGTTACTGTTTTGACGCGTCCACCGAGTGATCAAGAGCTGCAGGCCATGCTGCAGTACATCAGGGCTCGCGAGGATCGCCGCGTTGAATCACTGCAGCAGGTGGTTTGGGCACTGCTGGCTTCGCCGGAATTCCGCTTTAACCACTGACGTCGAACCCGACTCGACAAACCGAACCGAATGAAACGACCATTCCGAATCGACTCCACTAATTGGTGTCTAATTTCCGAGGCCCTTGTATGACTGACTCCCATTTCTGCGGATCTCCCGAGCACCGTATCAGCCGTCGTGGTTGGTTGGGCACGACCGCGGCCGCCGGCACCGCGCTGGCAGCCGACATGACGTTTCTGGATGTGTTGCAATCTCCTGCCTTGGCCAGCGAACTTCAGACGCGCCAAAAACGCGTCATTCTGTTGTGGCTGGCCGGTGGTGCCAGTCAATTCGAGACTTGGGATCCCAAACCAGGTCGACCGACGGGCGGACCGTTTGCCAAAATTCAAACGAGTGTTCCCGGCATCGAGATCAGCGAGCTGATGCCCAAGATGTCGACTCGTCTACACCAGCACACTTCGCTGATTCGCTCTCTGAATACGCGGATCGCCGATCACGGCACGGCTTATAACTTGATGTTGACCGGTCGCGTCGGAGAACCGGGGGTGGACTTTCCCGACATGGGAGCGGTGTTGGCTCACGAACTCGGCCAGATCGATAGTGAAGTCCCCGATTACGTTTCGATGTATACGTCGACCGAAGGAAGACGCAAGGGAAAGGCGGGGTTTCTAGGAGCGCGATACAATCCAATGTTCCTAACCGATCAGATGACGCCGGAGAATATCGGCAAGCTCGATTCGATCAGTTCCGTCGATCATCGTGATCGTGCCGCTTTGCGTCAGTTGCTTGCGAAACGTTTTTCCAGTGACCGACCTTCGCCCTCGGTGGCCAGTCATAACACGGCTTATGAACGTGTCCGCGGTTTGATGGCCAGTGAAAAACTATTCGACATCGATCAAGAGCCCCGCTCGGTTCGCAATGCTTACGGTCCGACTCAGTTCGGCGAGCAATGCCTGATCGCACGCCGCTTGGTCGAAGCGGGGGTCCCGTTCGTGAAGGTCGCCAGGGCTTGGTGGGACAGCCACGGCCAGAACTTCGAGACTCATCTCGAGCTGTGTGCCGACCTTGATCATTGCATGTCTGCCCTGTTAGACGACCTGCAGCAACGCGGCATGCTGGAAGATACGCTGGTCATCACCTTGGGTGAATTCGGGCGAACGCCAAACATTAATGGCAGTTTAGGGCGAGACCATTTCGCCCGCGCATGGAGCTGCTCGCTGAGCGGTTGTGGGATCAAGCCGGGCACCGTGTATGGCAAGACCGACGAAGATGGGAACACCGTCGTCGATGGTGAAATCGGCGCTGGGGACTTATTTGCAACAATCTTCAAAGCCCTCGGGATCGATTACCACAAAGAGTACATGCTCGGCAGTCGACCGATTCCGATCGCCGATTTTGGTGCCAAACCGGTCGAAGAAATCCTTGCCTAATTTGAATCCTACTGGACTCCGAAAATGCCCGATCCGAAACAACTCAAACGGACGCATGCTTGGCGAACGCCAAACATTCTTTTTTCGCTGACACGTGTACCGGACAGCGAGCGTGTGATCGTGGGAAGTTCCGACTTTCAAATCAATGAACTCGATCTGGCGGTCGAGAAACCCGAACCGATCCCGTTTGTCGGGTCAGGCCACACCAGTTACGTCACCGGCCTTGCCCTGCTGGGCGACACACTGGTTTCGGCTGCCTATGACGGGCAACTGTTGTTTTGGAGCCGGGAAACTCGCGAGCAGCAGAAAGCGGTCGCGGCACACCAAAAATGGATTCGCCAACTGGTGGCCTCCCCCGACGGCCAGCGGGTCTACACCGTCGCCGATGACATGCTGTGCAAGGCCTGGAATGTTGGTAGCGGCGAGGCGATCGCCACGTTCACCGGTCACGAACTGCTGACACCGCAGGGCTATCCATCAATGTTGTATGCCGTGGCCGTCTCCGCCGATGGCAAACATCTGGCAACTGGCGACCGAGTGGGGCATGTTGCGATTTGGGACACCGAATCGTTTGAGCAGATTGCGGAATTGGAAACGCCCGGCATGTATACCTGGGACCCTAAGCAACGTCGGCACTCGACCGGTGGCATCCGCAGTCTGGCCTTTTCGCCCGACGGCAAGCAGTTGGCCGTTGGGGGTGTTGGACGCATCGGTAACATCGACCACCTCGACGGTCCCGCACGATTGGAGATCTTTGACTGGCAGGCGGGGCAGCGATTGCACGAGCTGGAAAACAGCAAACGCAAAGGCTTGATTGAAAAGATCATTTGGTCGCCCGCTGCCGATTGGATTTTGACGATGGGCGGAGACCACAAAGGCTTCTTGACTTTCTTCGACTTGCAGTCCGGGGAGTTGCTGCATCAAGACGGTAACGATGGGCACATCCATGATGGCGTTGCCGATGATGCTTGTGAAAACATCTATGTCGCGGCGCACCAACGACTGGAGCGTTGGACCATTGCTAACAGCTAATTAACGAAAGTCGTTCGGGAATCGACGAACTGTTCGTCGGTCCGTCAGCGGCTTAAGTAATGAGCGATAAATAAGTGTCGGGTACCTTTTGTGCGAAGCACCCGACGGGCGAGTTCCTCGCAAAAGGTACCCGACACTTTTTTGTCGCACGATCCTAAGTGAATCCTCAATTGATGGAAACCGTTTGATGAGCGCGCGGATTGGCATCTTGGTTTGTTGCTTGGCATGGCTGTACCCCTGTCTGGTCAGCGCCGAAGATCGACCCAACATCATTTATGTAATGACCGACGATCTCGGTTACGGAGATCTGGGATGCTACGGACAACCGGTCATCCAAACTCCGAACTTGGATCGAATGGCCGCCGAAGGCCTTCGGTTCACCGATCACTACGCCGGGCACACCGTCTGTCGACCGTCGCGTTTGACACTTTGGATGGGCCAGCACGTCGGGCACACCGGACTGCAAGGTAATCGGTCGCGCAGTTTGACCGGAATGGAAGCAACGGTGGCTAAACGCTTGCAGGCAGTGGGCTATGCGACCGGTGGCGTCGGCAAATGGGCGCTCGGAAATGTGAACCAGCCAGCGGAGATCGACAACGCGGGGCATCCCAATCAAAACGGCTTTGATTTTTGGTTCGGCTATATGAATCAAGGCAATGCTCATAATTACTATCCGCCGTTTCTATGGCGAAACGCCACACAGGTTCCACTGTCGGGCAACGTCTTGATGGAGGCTCCGAATGCTCGCGGAAGAGTGTCCAAGGAAAAGGAGACCTATTCGCACGACATGATCACCGACGAAGCGTTCGGCTTCATTCGTGAGCACCAAGCCGAACCGTTTCTGCTGCACATTCACTGGACCATTCCGCACGCCAACAACGAAGCCGGGCGGGTACTCAAGGATGGTATGGAGGTACCCGACTACGGAATATACGCCGATCGCTCCTGGCCCAATCCGGAGAAAGGTTTTGCGGCGATGGTCTCTTACATGGATCGTGACATGGGGCGTTTGATGGAACTCCTCGACGAGCTGAATCTGGCTCACAAAACGCTTGTGCTGTTCACCTCTGACAACGGACCGCACCGCGAGGGAAATCACGACCACGAGTTCTTCGATTCCAATGGCCCACTGCGTGGTTACAAGCGATCGATGCACGACGGGGGCATTCGCGTGCCAATGATCGCACGCTGGCCCGGCAAAATCGCGGCGGGAACGAAGACCGATCTTCCGTCCGCCAGTTGGGACTTTCTGCCAACCGCCTGTGAATTAGCCGGTGCGGCGATTCCGGACGCATCGGCTGGTGTGGATGGAATCAGCTATCTGCCGACCTTGCTCGGCGATGCAAAGCGTCAAGCCAAGCACGAATATTTGTACTGGGCAAGTGACGAAGGGGAAACGTCGGTCGGAGTTCGCCAGGGATCATGGAAGCTTGTGAAGTACAAGCCCAGGAAGAAAGCAAAAGGGGGTTCCGAGAGGCAAACCGCGGAAGATTGGCGGCTCTACGACCTCAGCGAGGATCTAGGTGAAGACCACGACGTTGCTACAGAACATCCGGAAATCGTCGAATCTCTCTTGTCGCTGCTGCGTCGCGACAATCTCTACCCAACGCGATGAGCGTGTGAGAGTCCTTGTCGGTTTCTTTTCAGGCGGGTTGCGGTTTCTGATAAAGGGACGCACACGCTTGCTGGAAATCAAAGCCTGTTTGCATCTGGAGCCGCGGAGATTAGGGCACCAACGCCGAAGGCGTTGAAAATCGTTTATTCCCCATCCCGGTTCGGTTACACTGAATAACCCTCCGCGTCGTCTGTTGCCTGACGCCTGACGCCTCTTCAAATCTCCTCGACCAATCGGTGAACATGACACGCTATCCGTTTCTCGCTGCCCTCGTATTCACGCTGGCTTTCGCCTGTTTCAGTGCAGCCGACGACGACCGTCCGCATATCATCTTGGTGATGGCCGACGACCACGGTTACGGTGACTGTGGGTTTACCGGACACCCATTCGTGAAAACGCCTCATCTCGATGCGATGTCGAAAGCAGGTGTCGTGTTGAATCGTTTCTATGCCAGCGCGCCGGTCTGTTCGCCGACGCGTGCGAGCGTCATGACCGGCCGGCATCCCTTTCGCGTCAACGTACCCAATCATGGTCATTACCTGCGACCGCAGGAAACAACGCTTGCCGAAGCCTTGGGACAGGCAGGCTATGTGACTGGTCATTTCGGCAAGTGGCATATCGGTTCCGTTCAGCCCAACAGCCCCACAAACCCGGGCGGTGCGGGGTTCGATGAGTGGCTTTCGGGGCTGAACTTTTTTGACAACGATCCTTACCTCAGTCGGAATGGGAGCTATGAACATCTGTCGGGACCAGGGTCGGTCATCACCATGGATGCGACGATTGGGTTTCTCGACAAACATGCCGGAGGCAAGCAGCCGATCTTTGCGGTGACGTGGTTTCCTTCGCCCCACGATCCACAGCAGGAGTTGCCTCAAGGAACCGCAGGCGCCGCAACGCTCTACAACGATCAAAAGACCAACAAGCCCGGTTACTTTCGCGAAATCACGTTGCTTGACCAGCAACTTGGCCGACTGCGAGCGAAGCTGCGAGAGCTCCGAATCGAGGAAAACACGCTGCTGTTCTACTGCAGCGATAACGGCGGACTGGTCGCCGAATCGTCGGGTGGACGAGCGAAGAAAGGCAGCATCTACGAAGGTGGCCTGCGGGTGCCGGCGATCCTTCAATGGCCAGCTCGTTATTCACCGCGAGCCGTCGACACTCCGGCTTTTACCGCGGATCTCTATCCAACGCTGTTGGCGATCGCCGGAGTAACCGTCCAGCATCAACCGCCGTTGGATGGTATCGACCTCACCGCAGTGCTCGCCGGCGAACAGAATGCTCGCCCGCCAATGGGATTTTGGCACGGTCACACCAATGGCCAAGGAACCAGGAGCGACCAAATCATCAAAGCACTCCTCGAAGCCAAACAGGCAAACCAACCGAACCCGCATCCAGAGCGGATTCTGAAAAACGTCAACGAGTTTCCTGTCTTTGGTGAAGATGCGATGCGTGGCCATGCGGCATGGAACGACTGGCCATGGAAACTACATCGGATCGAGAAAGGGAATGTGGTCCGGTTCGAGCTATACAACTTGATCGACGATCCTTTGGAGGCTCGCGATCAAAGTGCGAACCAACCGGAGCGGGTCGCAGCGATGACCGAGCAACTTGAAAGTTGGCAACGGTCCGTTCTGAATAGCTGGCAGGGAAAAGATTACTAATCGTTTCGCCGGCATCCACTCTTCTTCAACCACAGACATGCAGATATGAAAGAGTCCTCCACCAACCGCGTCGGCACGCTGCTGATGATCACATTGGCAGCGATGTTTGCTTTCCCCTGCATTGCGGAGGATCGTCCGAATATTGTCTTGTTGATGGGCGATGACCACGGTTGGAGCGAGACGGGATACAACGGCCACCCACACTTAAAAACACCGGTGCTGGACGAAATG
>Ga0102938_10000255_pt1 | contig 37926 bp, 27 predicted proteins | sample SalPonR2_B_D2_MG_FD_84516 | JGI IMG/M metagenome (GOLD analysis project Ga0102938, IMG submission 84516) | Salt pond soil microbial communities from South San Francisco under conditions of wetland restoration - Salt Pond MetaG R2_B_D2_MG | ecosystem: Environmental > Aquatic > Marine >...
CACCGAGCGGCAACAAATCCAACGGCATGGCCAGCGCCCTGCGAGGCATCGCCTTTGCGGCCCGTCGATTAGAAGACCGCACGCTCGAGGAAGTGACCTATCGTGAGTTACTGCAAGTCGCCCCGACGGCCGAGCATCATTTCCTGATGGCACAGTGCTACCGTGAACACCAAAAAACGGCATTGGCGGCAGAGCACGCGCGACAGGCAAGCGAATTGGATCCCGCAATGAGCGACTCGACGAACTCCATCCTCCGCACCCTCTCGATGGACCACTTCGGCTGCCTGCAGGTTCCTCGCTAAGAAGTAGCTCGGACAACGTGGTCGCGTCCCGTTGCCTCCCGTTTTCAACCGCTTAGGATCGTGCGACAAAAAAGGCTCGGGTACCTTTTGCGAGGAACTCGCCCTTCGGGTGCTTCGCACAAAAGGTACCCGAGACTTTTTATCGCTCATTGCTTAACCGCATGTCGGCGATGATGCCGCTACTGTCAGCGAACTGGTCGGTTTCCAGACCAAGCGTCTGAGCTTGAGTCAGCCAAAGATTGGCCAACGGCGTTCCGTCGGCAACGTTTTGTCGATAGCCGGTTTTCAAGCGACCCCCTCCCGATCCGGCGACAATGATCGGCAGGTCGTTGTACTGATGGGTTGCTCCATCACCGAGCCCCGATCCGTAGGTGAACAGCGTATTGTCCAACAGACTACTGCCGTCCGATTCGGTGATCTGATCCATCTTGGCAACCAAGTAAGCGAACTGCTCCATGTGGAAGCGATCGATTTTCAGCAGGTCATCCATCGACGTTTTTTGATTGTGCGACATTTGGTGATGGCTGCGCGGCTTGTCGAACAGGCTTTCGTACAGGAACGGCGTGTCCCACCGTTCGGGGCCGACCATGAAGGTAGCCACATTGGTCAATCCACTTTGCAAAGCGACGACCATCAGATCGCCCATCAGTCGAATGTACTCGCCGCGCGGCAGGTGCGCCTCGGTCGGTTCCTCAAAGCGGACGCGGTTCAGTTCTGCCTTCATCTGTTCGAGCTTCTCCATTTGCTGTTCGATGGTGCGAATCGATTCAAAGTACTCGGCGAACTTCTGGCGATCGCTGCTACCAAGCTGTTGGCTCAGACCGCGTGCATCGGCCAAAACCAGGTCGGTAATGTCGCGATATTGCTCGGCCTCTTGGGTTCCGAACAGCCGACGGTAGGCTTTGCGTGGATCGCGAATCGACGGAGCCACATGCCCGGTCCCGTACCAGGAGATATTGTCGAAATGGAGCGATTCCTTGTTGTCGCGATGACTATTGCAACTGAACTCCAGCGTACGAAAAGGAGTCTTCTGTCCGATTTTGTCGGCGACCACGTGATCGAACGTTCGGTCGAGCGGCCAAGCGGACTGACGGACCGTAAATGGGGGCGCACTACTTAAGAAACAGGAAGCGCACTGGGCATGGACGTCGGTGCCTTGCTGAAAGGTACGGTCCAGTCCCGTGACAAGCGTCACTTTATTTCGCACCGGCGCGAGCGGCTGGAGCGTCGGAGTGAGCACCAATGGATGGCGACCGGGCGGCAGCTCGTCTTCCCGCGGGATTTCGATTTGGTTGCTGGAGAATTTAGGGACAGCCGCGTTCTTTTCACCGGGGAAGAAACCGCGACGGACCACGCCGATCGGGACATAAAAGAACGCCAACCGTTGAGCCACCGGCTGGGCCTCTGCCGCAAACCCGAGGCTTTCCATCCAAGGCAGGGCGAGCGTCGCACGACCGATGCCGCGCAGAAACGTTCGTCGATCGGATCGCTTCATCATTCTTTCCATTTGTAGCCAAACAAACTGATTCACTTTCCAACCAATGGGCGGAACAACGCCACTTCACCGCCACTTCACCGCCGAAACGCGTCACTGAGTATGACCTGTTTGATCAGCCCTCGCAGGCGATAGTTGTCGGCTTTGGCCTGCAGGGTGATCTGGTCGATTGCCGGCGCGTCGGCCGCCGTCAGTTCTCGCGCTAGGGCGAATGACAACAGGTGCGACGCAAAGGCATGCACGAATCGATCTTGCTCTAACAAAATCGCATCCTTGAAAGCTTCGACGTTATCGAAGGCATGTTGCTGGAACAGGCGGCCACCGCCATCGATCTGGCGTTGGTTCGGGTACAGGTCTCGCCATTTTCCTGTCGGACCATAATTCTCCAGTGCAAACCCGAGCGGGTCGATCTGCTCATGACAGCCCGCACAACTCGCCCGTTCGCGGTGGGCGGCCAGTTGTTCGCGAAGCGTCCGATCACTCTCCTCGGCGGTGTCGTCTTCAGGCAGGGGCGGCACGTCGGCCGGCGGGGGCTTGGGTGGATTGTTAAAGATCACCGCCGCCAACCACGCTCCACGCGTGATCGGTTTGGTTCGCTCCGCTCCCGATGTCATCGTCATGACCGCCGCGTTGGTGATCACGCCGCCCTGGCGGCGGTCGGTCAATTGCACACGATGAAACGGCAGCACGGTGACGGGATTGCCTGGGCCAGGTCGCTGACCGTCATAGTACAGCCGATGCAAACGATCGGAGCGGTAACTGAAGTCCGCATCGATCAACTGCGGCACCGGGCGATCTTCGATCAACACCGTTTCAAACAGCAGCAGCGGTTCCAGCATCATGTGCATGCTGGTGCGGTATTTGGAAAAGTAGAAGTCGGGAAACTGCTGACGATCGGGGACCGACGAAATGATCCGCTCCAATTGCAGCCACTGCGAGGGAAAGCTGTCGCAGAATCGCTTGAGTCGCCGATCATCGAGCATCCGGTCCACTTGAGCGGCCAAGACCTCGGGATCGCTGAGCCTGTCCTGGGCGGCCAGTTCCAGCAGTTGGTCATCGGGAAGACTGCCCCACAAAAAGAACGACAGTCGCGACGCCAAGTCGAACTCGGAATCGCTTGGCGAGAGGGTATCCGATGCGTCGGTATGCGCCCCGTCATACAGGTACAGAAAACGTGGCGACGCCAGGGCGGCGGAGGCGACTTGTTTCATACTCTCGGCGAAGGGAACTCCCGCTTCGAGTTGCGAGAGCACATGCCGCGTGTAGCGACCGAGCAGTCCGTCGTCGACCGGTCGACGAAAGGCGCGAGTCAGAAACCACCGCAGTCGGCGTTCGACTTCGCTGGCCCGTTCGACTTCGCTGGCCCGTTCGGTCGCTGCGGGCGGTTCGGCGAAAAAGCTATTCCAGATACCACACGTCCGCGGCCCAAAGTCGGGGCTGTTAACGATGCTTTGGCTGAGCCTTAAAAACGACTCGAGCAACAACGGAGACATCGACAAGTGGTCGCCGCGATTGTCAAAGCCATGTTCGGCGCGGAGGTCCTGCGGGAACGGAGTCACCCCGGCGAGCCGCCGTTCGATCAACTGCGACTTGCCCAGCGGTCGACTGCCCACCTTGACCGTTGCGGGCATCTTGCGGCTTGCGGGCTGGAAGTAGCCGTCGTGTTCGCGAAGCATCCGTTCGGGCAACGTGAAGACGACACAGTTCAGGTCAAACAGATCGGTTACGGCGTTGTTGTACTGAAAGCGATTCATGCGCCGGATCGGCGACCGTGTGGTGACAGGGCGATCGGAAACGGCATCGCGGAGGACCGTCTTGAGTGCGGCGACCAACTCACCGCGTTCGGCCGACTTCAGTTCCGAAGCATCCGCTGGAGGCATCTCTTGCAGATCGAGCACGCGAATCAGTTGATGCAACTGCTCGAGGTTGTCGGTCAGGTCGCTAGGCTGCTCGATTATCAGCAAGTCCAACTCGGCCTCGGATTGGTCTCCATCACCATGACAGTCGGCGCAATGTTGCTGCAAAGCAGGCCGGATCAGGTCGGCGAACAGGGTCGCGTGGTCAGCGGCGAGACCGCGGTTGCTGGTTCCGCTCAGCACCAGCAGCAGGCAGCCAATGGTGATCATGGCGAGCCCGGCGGATGATTCGCGGGGCGCCCGAGGAGAGCGGAAAGGCAGTGGCATCCGACGTCCTGGCATCAGCAGATTCTTGGGCGAGAGACACCGCGAGTGCGGCGGCAGGGAAGTGCCAGCTTAACGGCGTCCCGGTTCGAATGCAAAAATCTTTGGCAAAGAACCAACGTGCGGAAAAAAAACCGACGCGTCGGCAAGATGCTTGCTGACGCGTCGGGTCAAAACGTTTGATCGATTGGATCGGGTGGCACTAGCCAACGGCGACCCGCTTGAACTCGACAATTTCGGCTTCGGGGCTGAACGCTTCGACAGCCGCTTCGACCGTTTTGGTGTCATCGAGAGCAAACAGTTGGCTCATCAGGCAACGCTCGGTATCGAGCAGCGTGTTGTCGGCCACGAAGCGTTCAAGTTTTCCGGGGATGATTTTATCCCAGATCTTTTCCGGCTTGCCTTCGGCTTTCAGTTCCGCCTTGATGTCTTCTTCGGCTTGCGCCATGACTTCGGGCGTCAACTGTCGCTTGCTGGCGTACTTCGGCACGTTCTTTTGTGGCTTGCCGAGATTCTCACGTTCATTGATCTCGTTTTCGGCAATGATCTGAGCACGGAGCGCTTCGGTTTCTTTGGCCACGAACTCTTCGTCAAATTCTTCAGGCCGCAAGATGGAAGGCTTCATTGCCGCGATGTGCATCGCGACCGTTCGGAAGAACTGCGGTGCGTCTTCTTTGCCGCCATCCTTGTACGACACCAACACGCCGATTTTGCTTCCGGCGTGGATGTAGGAGGCGACTTTCTCGCCCTTGACGGTCTGGAAATCCGAAACTTCGATTTTTTCACCGATGATGCCGGTCTGTTCAACCAGCTTTTCACCAACGGTCGCGTCCTTGTACGGCAGCGCCGCCAATTCTTCTTTGGTTTGAACCTGATTGTCGGCAGCCAATTGAGCGATCTCGTTAGCCATGGCGATGAAATCATCGTTCTTAGCGACGAAGTCGGTTTCGCAACTGAGCGCCATCAGCAAACCGCTGTCGCCGGCTTCGTTGACCAACGCCACCACGACCCCTTCGGTCGCGTCGCGGTCGGCCCGTTTCGCAGCAACTTTTTGGCCCTTTTTGCGGAGATAATCGAGCGCGCCTTCAAAGTCGCCCCCCGATTCCTTGAGCGCCTCTTTGCAGTTCATCATCCCTGCGCCGGTCGCCTTCCTCAATTCACTGATGTCTTTTGCTGAAATAGACATTTGCTTCCCTCTGAATACTTGATTCGACTTGCTAAAGAATTTGGTTGCAGGCGCAATTCGCCTGAGAAATGATCATGACTGTTTTGACAGACGCCCAAGAAACGGGGTTCGCTTGCGGGGCAGCGGTCGCGGGGACCGTTGCCCTGGCAAGCCAACGCGCCTTATCCCTATCCATTGCATCGCCATCCATTGCATCCCCTGCGATGGACCGACCATGACGTTGATTGACATCACCACAGAACCATCGCCATGGGGGTGAAAACGAGGGATGCTAGGTGGTTGCTTCGGCAGCGGCTTCGGATTCCGCCGCGGCAGCCGCCCCGGTGTCGGCACCCTTTTCGGCTTCTGCCGAGGTACCTTTTCCGGCGATCACGGCATCAGCGAGTTGGCTCATGATGATCTCGATGGAGCGGATACCGTCATCGTTGCCTGGAATCGGCAAATCGATGAGGTCAGGATTGCTGTCGGTATCGATCAGCGCCACGGTGGGAATGCCCAACCGCTTGGCTTCGCGGACGGCATTGCGTTCTTTGCCTGGGTCGATGATGACCAAGCACTCGGGCAGGCGGTTCATCGAACGCAAACCGTTCAAGTTGCGGTACATCTTGCGGTACTCGCGCGTCAGCGCGGACTGCATTTTTTTGCTGTAGTTATCGAGCTGTTCGCCGGAGCGAATTTTCTCGAGTTCTTCCAGGCGGCTCAACCGGCTGCGAATGGTGCGAAAGTTGGTCAGCGTACCACCGAGCCATCGTTCGGAGACGAAAGGCATATTGCAACGCACGCAATGCTCTTCGACCGCTTCGCCGGCTTGGCGTTTGGTGCCGACGAAGAGGATCAAGCCACCGTTGCCGGCAACCTGCTGCAGGTACTTTTTGGCTCGCAGCAAACCACGCAAGGTTTCGCGAATATCAAGGATGTGAATCTGGTTCTTGCGGCCAAAGATGTACGGAGCCATCTTTGGATTCCACAGACTGGTGCGGTGTCCAAAGTGAACACCCGACTCAATCATCGTTTGTACGATTGTATTCGTATCGCTCATCTAAATTGCTCCTGCATTGACCGGTTCAAGCCGCTGGGCGGATAAAGCATCCGCTCGGCCAGAGCCCAAAGGCCCTTCGCCCGCTGTGTCAATGGAATGAAAAGGAATGGTCTGCGACCGACATGATCGCAGGGCCTTAAGAAAATAGCCGGTCCCCCACCGTTTGGTCAATGCGTGACGAAATCGGCGGCGACCGGCCAGTTTATCAGCGACAGGGGGTCGCGACGTTCACAAACCGAAGGAAAAACCGATCCCCGAGCCACCGCGTGAATGGGATCGGCGGCCGTGGCCGTGGTAGTGATGGCGTGGGTAGGCCGGCACGTAAACCCGCGGGGGCGGTGCGTAATAGCGTTCTTCCACGATCACCGGGGCCTGCCGGACGATCACCGGTTGCTGCTGAATGGCGGGAGCGGGACTGCCGATGCTGGCGTTTTGCATCGCGGCGATCACCGGTTCGCGGACACCCTGCTGGTGGAGAGAAATAATGTCCGAAACCTCCAGTCGCCGCTGAACGCCTCGTTGTTGAATGTGGTTCATGATCACCGTGTCGGGCAACCCGCTGCGGCTCATGTTGATCACATCTGCGGGCGTCACGGCGGCTTGGACCTGAGCGTACTGCTGTTGCTGGTACTGGTAATTCTGCTGTTGATATTGGTATTGCTGCCGAATAGCCGCCTGATCGCGGTCTTTAGCGTTGCCGAGCGAACCGCCGGCGACAGCCCCCAACAGGCCGCCGATCACCGCTCCAGCACCCGCTTCGTCATTATTTTCGCCGATGATCCCACCAGCGATGGCCCCCGCGACTCCGCCGAGCGTCGCACCACGCTGGGTGTTGGACTGCGCCCGAGCCTGCGAACTAAGCACAGCAGCCAAAACAAGGCAAACGCTGCAAGACCGCTTGGAGATGATCATTGTTCCGACTTTCAAAAACTGGGTAATTTTGAAATAGGTAAAGTGTGAGGTTTGGTTTATTTGAAAGGTCCGCCTACCTCGCAATGCGGTCGCTCCATCAGAAGAAGATCGACCGGATCATGTAGATAGCGTGAATGATCTTTTGTCGGCAACGCCATTTCGTGCTAGCAAGGCGAGGATCAGGAGGTCACTCGACCGCTTCGACTTCGAATTCTTCTCCCAGCAAAGCGACCACATCGCCGGGGACGAGCTGCTTTCGGCGGCGCGTCTCGACGATTCCATTGACGCATACCTCGCCGGCTTGAATCAGCACTTTGGCTTGGCCGCCGGTACCGACGACGCCGCAGAACTTCAAAAAATCATCCAGCCGAATCGTGGGTAGGCTCGGTTCGGCGTCCGGCGGTGTGTCCATCAATTGAGTTGCCATTCGCCCGCGGGCGGTAAGGGTAGCGGTGACGCAGCGAGCAGGCGTTTCGAACGCCGCGTTTCGAACGCCTGGGGCTCAGGCGACCGGTTGTAGGCCGGGATCCGAGGGGTACGGTTCGCCGATCTCGGCCTCGGCAACCTCCGCGTCCTCGTTCGACTGCAAGGTGTAAAAATACGCGAGGCAGGTCAGTGCCAGCCCAGAAGCCATCAGCACCCAAATCGGCTGGTACATTGCCGAGCCATCGGCGGCAGTGGCCACCAGCAGTTCCGAGCCTGTGATGCCCATCTCGGGAATCTTCGACAGCGTGACCGACAAAGCGTTGTTCGTAAAGTGAATGATCAAACAGGGAATGACGCTGCCGGTGCGCAGTGCGACCCAGCCGAGCATCAATCCCATGACGGTGGCGGCAATCGATTGTTGCAGCAAACCGTGAGAGACGCCAAACATGATCGCCGACACCACGACGGCTCGCATCCTTCCGCCACCCCGAATCAATCCGCTGAAGATAAACCCTCGGAAGGCCAGTTCTTCACACACCGCCGGCACCAACGCCAGCAGCAGCACGATATGCCACAGCGGTGCGGTGGCAATCAAGTCGCTCATCGGCTGCAAGGCGGCTTGGGTTTGTTCGCTGATCGGATAAACGTCGCTGATCCATTGCCCCAGCGTCATATACGAGGGATGAAGGGTAAACCCTAACAGCAAGGCGATCGGCAACGCGGGCAGCGCGGGCATGCGAAAGCGAAAGGTCTGTCGCAGCGACGTGGTCATCACGATCGCCATCAGGAGCGCCGGAGCGAGGATCAAACCGATCTGCGGGGTGAGGATCAACCGGGTCAAGCCCGCCAGATCGCTCGGCATGCCGCTGACCATCAATTTGCCAAAGAACAACCCGACCAGGATCACGGCACCACAGCCAAACGCTTGCGCCGGCGTCGGTACGGCTTGACGGTCACGCCACAAGTGCCGAACCCAAGAACGCAGTTCCCATTGATCGCCATCACCGAACAGCACCGACTCATCTTCGAATTGACGTTGTGCCCAACGGGTGGCCAACCACAAACAACCGAAGGTCACGCCGACGACCAGCGGCAGATGCATTAACGCTTGCAGGTATTGCGCTTCGACCAAGGCGCGCACCAACAGGAACATTCCACTGACGGGAATCAGGGCGGTGCCCATGCTCAGATCCATCCCCGGCATCATCGGCAACAGCACCAAGGGAAGAGACACCATCATCAGCGGCATCAGGTAATACTGTCCCTCTTTACTGCTGCGCGCCATCGCGGCGACGGCCAGTGCCAAGGCGCTGAACAAGGCCGATAGTGGCAAGAGTGCCAGCAGCAACCACAGCAGCGACGCGACCGGTGGCGGGCCAAAGCTACCGCCGGTAGGGTCCAGTCCGATCTGTTTAAAAATCAAGGTGCTGGTGATCATCATGCTGAATACATTCAGCAGCGCGGTAAGCGTACTGAAGGTGGTGACGGCGGCGAGCTTGCCCCACACGATCTCGCTCCGCAGCGCTGGGCTGCACAGCAGCGTTTCCAAAGTGCCTCGTTCTTTTTCGCCAGCGACCAAGTCGATCGCGGGATAGAACGCGCCGGTCATCGCCCAGACCAGCATCACAAATGGCAGCAGCTTGCTCCACAGCATCGCGTTGCCACCTTCGCTATCGGTGGCCGACTTTTTGACCGAAAACGGGGTTAGCACCTCTTGGGCAATGCCACTCTTGAGCAGCCGCCGCGAAACGATGGTGTCGCGATAGGTGCCGAGCACCGTATAGATCCGATCGGTTGCCACGGCCGCGCCGTCGGAACCGGGATTGGTGACAAGATGCAAAGAATTGACCGGCTGTTTGTTTTCGGAGTCGCTCGATTGCAAAGTAAAATCAGGTGGTACCAGCAAGACGGCATCATACGTTTCCCGCTGGACGAATCGCCGGGCAACTTCAGACACGGCGGCGTCGCGTGACATTTGCCGCCATTCATAGAAATCAAACTTGGCGTTGCCCTGGGCCTCGTCATAGTCGCCGGCAAGCTGGTCTTCGACAACCAACGCGGGTTCGGCCGGCAGGTTTTCGGTGCCAATAATGCAAATGCGAGGTGCATGCTGTTGAGTGAACTGAGCGATCTGTAGCAACAACGTGCCGACCAGCGGATACAGCAACATCGGCAGCACGACGATCGTAAACAACGTACGCCGATCGCGCAATTGATCGCGCATCTCGCGAAGATAAATCATCGCCACCGTCTTGGGTCGCGGTCGATCGGTCTCGCTACGGCTCATGAGGTGGTCTCCGAGAAATCGTTCGGTGAGTGTTCGTGGCGAGACAACAAGCCGAAAAAGAGATCTTCGAAATCGTGTTCGTCGTGTCGCTCCCGGAGCGCCTCCAGCGTCCCGGTGTCGAGGATTTTACCGCGATGCATGATGGCGATCCGGTCACACAACCGTTCGACTTCGCGCATGATGTGGGTCGAAAAAATCAAACACTTGCCCGCCTCACGAAGATTACGAACGACCTGCAATAGGTTGCGTGCGACCATCACATCCAAGCCCAGGGTCGCTTCATCGAAAATCAGGACCGGCGGGTCGTGCACCAAGGCGCGAGCGATCGAAACCTTCTGCTTCATTCCGGTCGACATTTTCGCCGCGGGCACGTCGCGGAAATCATTCATCCGCAATTGATCGAAAAGTTCTTCCAGCCGGGCGTCGAGCGCTTCGGATGTCATGCCATGCAAGCGCCCAAAGTACTGCACCGTCTCCCACGCCGTCATGCGGTCGTACAAAGCGGTGTTGTTACTGACAAAGCCGATCCGACCGCGAACTTCGGCAGGCTCCTCATCGACGTCGAAGCCATGAATTCGAGCGGTCCCGGAGGTGGGCCGCAGCACAGTGCTTAGAATCCGCAAAACCGTTGTCTTGCCGGCGCCGTTGGGGCCCAGCAAGCCGAAGATCTCGCCCGGCGCAACGTGAAACGAGACGTGGTCGACGGCGACAAAACGACCTCGTTTGAGGTCGTCGTAAGTTTTAACTAGGTTTTCGACATGAATCATGCTGCGGCAAGGCCTCCTGTTGGTAGAGCTTAGGTTACGCCATGCTGTGTCTTAACGGATTTAAACAATTCCTGCGATTCAAGGGGCTGGATTCAGGGCGAATGCCTGCGGGGACGGCAAGCCAATCGCTACTTTCGTCGTAACGCCTGTGACTAGAAGACTCTATGCGTTTGTATCTGATTCGACACGCCGAAAGCGAGAACAATGCGAAACCGGAAGCGGAACGGGTCGAAGATCCGGCGATCACCACCCGCGGTCACTTGCAAGCCGACTGCCTGGGCCGTTGGTTGCAAACGTTGTCGATCGATTGCCTGCTAACCAGCCCCTTCCGGCGAACCCTCCAGACGACACGGTATGCGACCGATCGAACGGGTCAGTCGGCGGAGATCTGGACCGACGTGTTTGAACGCGGTGGCTGCTACCGCGGCTGGGGCAACAACATTCAGGGCGGCATCGGCTGTAATCGCGATCAGATCATCGAGCATTTACCCGGGGCGCTGGTGCCCGCGGGGATCGACACCGAGGGCTGGTGGAACGGCCGGCCTCCCGAATCCGACGCCGCAGCGCTGACGCGGGCTCAACAAGTCACACAAAAGTTCGTCGACCGCTTCGGGAACTCGAACGATTCCGTAGTGGCGATCATTCATGCGGAATTTAAACGTCATCTGCTGGCCGAAATGCTGCACGGACAAGCCGACGCGGAACAATTTGGTCCGCTGTGTAACGTCGGCATTACTCTGCTGGAGCACGATGCCCGGGGATGGCGTTTGCAGTGGCTGAATTCGGTCAGTCACCTGCCGGCGGATCAGATCACCGGTGCAAAAGGCTGAGCCGACCAACCACCGCGGTTTGCCTATTTGCGATAGTATGCCGCTATCCGTTTTCTTTCTCACTTGGTTCGAAGCGATGACTTTCCTGTACAGCAATGTTTGGCGTCCGTTTGGTTTCGTAACGGCGTTCCTCTTGATCGGTTCGCTTCAGGCCGCGGAACCCGCTCACTGGAGCCAATGGCGGGGGCCGCAGCGAGATGGACAACTGCCCGCGGGAACGCTGCCCGAGACATTACAGCGCACCCTGAAACCGGTGTGGGCGGTCGATAATCTATCGCCCAGCTACAGCGGTCCGGTGGTGTGGGGCGATTTGGTTTTCTCAACCGAAACGGTCAACAAAGCCGACGAACGGGTGACAGCCTACTCATTGGCCGATGGCAAACAGAAATGGCAAGTCACCTGGCCCAGCTCGCTGTCGGTCCCCTTCTTCGCGGCCAGCAATGGCGATTGGATTCGAGCCACTCCGGCGGTCAATGGCGAACATTTGGTCGTCTCCAGCATGCGTGACATCCTGGTTTGCCTGGACCCAGAAACGGGTGAGGAGACTTGGCGTGTCGATTTCGCGGACCAGTTGGGGACGCAGCAACCTTCGTTTGGGAACGTTTGCAGTCCCTTGATCGACGGCTCGTTTATCTATGTGCAAGCCGGCCAAGCGGTCACCAAACTGTCGTTGCTCGATGGGAGCGTCGTGTGGCAGGCGATGAAGAACGCCGATGGGATGGCTTCGAGCGGCGCGTTTTCCAGCCCCGTGATCGCGGACATCGCTGGCGAGCGGCAGTTGGTGGTGCAGACCCGCGAAGCGCTCGCAGGGGTGCGACTGGAAGATGGCAAAGTCCTGTGGAGCCAGCCGATCACCGCTTTTCGCGGCATGAACATCCTCACTCCCTTGGTGCAAGGTGACACCATCTTCACTTCGGCGTACGGCGGCAAGTCGGAAATGTATCGCGTCGGCAAAGCGGAAGACGGCCAGTTCTCCGTCGAACTGGCGTGGGCAAACAAAGCGCAAGCCTACATGTCGTCACCGGTTCGCATCGGCCAGCACATTTACCTCCACCTGAGAAACCAACGCATCGTCTGCTTAAATGCCCAAGATGGCACCGATACCTGGACCAGCAAGCCGTTCGGTAAATACCAAAGCTTCGTCACCGACGGCCAACAGATCCTGGCACTCGACGAAACCGGCGAACTGCTGCTGATCAAAGCCAACCCCGTCGAACTGGAAGTAGCCGACCGGATGAAAGTGGCGGAAGATTCCTGGGCGTATGTCGCCGTGGAGGGGCCGTTTGTAATCGTGCGGCATCTCAAGGGACTGAGCGTTTATCGAGCTGGAGAGTAAAAGTTCTCTTGAGTTACCAGCGACTGCCGATTGCGTTGGCAGTCGCCGTCGCAGTGGGGACGGATCGGTTGTGGACATCGTCCCGCAAACAGCAAGCAAGGCGAAGACCTTGCTTGCTGACCCGCGCCAAGCGACCGCTGACTCCCGAACGCTGACTCCCGACCGCTGACTCCCGACCGCTGCTACTGTGCGTAGCGATCTTGCAGCGACTGGACATCGACTTCGCCGTCTCGCAGCGCCACCATTGCCCGGACCGCCGCTTCGGCTGCCGACAAGGTGGTGATGCAGGGGACGCCATATTGCACCGCGGCGGCTCGGATCTTGCCTTCATCGGTGCGCGCCCCTTTGCCGCTGGGCGTGTTGAGAATCAACTGCACGTCGCCGTTCTTTAGGTAGTCGATCAGGTTGGGCTTGCCTTCGGCGATCTTCTTCACCCGTCGGACTTCGACCCCCGCTTCTCGCAAGCGTTCCGACGTCCCGACCGTCGCCAGCAGATTGAATCCCAAGGCAACCAAGCTCCGTCCGAGCTCGACGACCGAATCTTTGTGCCGCGCCGACAAGCTGATGAAGATATTGCCCGTTTCGGGCAGCACGGTCCCGGCAGCGATTTGGCTTTTCGCAAACGCCAGCGAAAACTTCTCGCTGACCCCCATGACTTCGCCCGTGCTTCGCATTTCAGGCCCCAGCACAATATCGACGCCGGCGAACTTGCGGAACGGAAAGACCGCTTCCTTGATCGCCACGTGCCGCGGAATGGGCTCGCGGTCGATCCCTAATTCGCTCAGCGTCATCCCGGTCATCACCTTGGTCGCCAAGCCCGCCACAGCGACGCCGGTCGCCTTGGCCACAAAGGGAACCGTGCGGCTGGCTCGCGGATTGACCTCCAAGACATACACGATCGGTTTGTCGTCTTCGATTTTGACGGCAAACTGGATATTCATCAGACCCACGACGTTCAGTCGCAGCGCCAGCTTGCGGGTCGCTTCACGGATTTCGGCGAGTACCGGTTGAGGCAAGTTGAAGGGCGGGATCGCACAGGCCGAATCGCCGGAATGCACCCCCGCTTCCTCGATGTGTTCCATGATTCCCATGATCACGCAATCCTTGCCGTCCGACAGGGCGTCGACGTCGACTTCCGTTGCGTCCTCTAAGAAGCGATCGATCAGCACCGGTTGGCCTTCGGCGACGACAAACGCCTCGGCGACAAAACGATCAAACTGGGCTTTGTCGTAGCAGATCTCCATCGCTCGTCCGCCCAGCACGAAACTGGGGCGAACCAATACGGGATAGCCGATCACCGCCAGTTCGCGGCGTGCTTCGTCCATCGTGCGGGCGATGCCCGACGGAGGCTGCTTGAGCTCCAGCTCGTCGATCAGTTTCAGGAACAGTTCGCGGTCCTCGGCCGACTCGATCGTATCGACCGAAGTGCCAATGATCGGCACACCGGAATCGGCCAAGCCGCGAGCCAGGTTCAGCGGGGTTTGACCGCCAAATTGAACGATCGCTCCATCGGGCGAGATCGCATCGTGAATATTCAGCACATCCTCGATCGTGAGCGGCTCGAAGAACAGCATGTCGCTGGTGTCGTAATCGGTACTCACCGTTTCCGGATTGCTGTTCACCATCACACTTTGATAGCCAATTTCCCGCAACGCAAAACTGGCGTGGCAACAGCAGTAATCGAACTCGATCCCCTGCCCGATTCGGTTCGGCCCGCCGCCGAGAATCATCACACGCTTTTGATCGCCGCGAACCGGCAATTCATCTTCGTCTTCATAGGTGCTGTAGTAATACGGCGTGTAGGCTTCGAACTCGGCCGCACAGGTGTCGACACTCTTGAAGACCGGCGTCACCCCCAGACCCTTGCGGTAGCTGCGGACTTGCATCTCCGATTTGTCGAACAAATGCGCTAACTGGCGATCGGAAAAACCGAGTCGTTTGGTGACCCGCATCTCTTCTTCGGAGATGCTTTCCAGCGCATCGATAGACCGCAATTGATCCTCGTGTTCGATCAACTGCGACAACTGGTCCAGGAACCAAGGATCGATATGCGTGATCTCGTGAATTTGCTCGACCGACAGCCCCGCCTTCATCGCGTAGCGGATGTAGAAAATTCGTCCGTCGCCGGGAGTGCTCAGCTTGGCTCGGATTTCGTCTTCGTCCGGCTGATCCTCCGTACCCCAGCGATCCTTGCTGTCACAGCCCAGACCGAACGCACCGACCTCCAAACCGCGCAGTGCCTTCTGCAGCGACTCCTTAAACGAACGACCGATCGCCATCGTTTCTCCGACGCTCTTCATTTGCGTCGTCAATGTCGCATCCGCTTCGGGAAATTTTTCGAATGCGAAACGCGGGATCTTGGTCACCACGTAGTCGATCGTCGGCTCGAAGCAGGCTTTGGTTTCCTTGGTGATGTCGTTGGGCAGTTCCCACAATCGATAACCGACGGCCAGCTTGGCGGCGATTTTGGCGATCGGAAAACCGGTCGCTTTACTGGCGAGTGCCGATGAGCGAGAAACACGCGGATTCATTTCGATCACGATCATCCGACCGGTGTCCGGATGCACCGCGAACTGGATGTTCGAGCCACCTGTTTCGACGCCGATTTCGCGAATCACTGCCAGCGAAGCGTCACGCATCCGCTGGTATTCTTTATCGGTCAGCGTTTGCGCCGGAGCGACGGTAATCGAGTCGCCCGTGTGGACCCCCATCGGATCGAAGTTCTCGATACTGCAGATAATGACGACATTGTCGTCCATATCGCGCATCACTTCCATCTCGTACTCTTTCCAGCCGATGATCGATTCTTCGATCAGCACTTCACTGACCGGGCTTTGGTCCAGCCCGTTCTGCACCAACGCATCGAAGTCATCGCGGTTGTAAGCGATCGCCGATCCGCTGCCTCCCATCGTAAAACTCGGGCGGACCACGCAGGGCAGACCGATATCCGCCAGCACGGCGCGAGCTTTCTCGAGCGTCTTGACCGTGTCACCCTTGCAGACATCCAGTCCAATCTTGGACATCGCCTGTTTGAATTGCTCGCGTTCCTCGGCTTTGGCGATGACCTTCGTATTCGCACCGATCATCTCGACGCCGTACTTCTCCAGCACGCCGTTTGATTCCAGATCCATCGCTGCGTTCAGAGCCGTCTGGCCTCCGAGTGTCGGCAGCAAGGCATCGGGTCGCTCTTTCGCGATCACCTTTTCGATCATCTGCCAAGTCAGCGGCTCGATGTAGGTCGCATCGGCCATGTTGGGGTCGGTCATGATGGTCGCGGGATTGCTGTTGACCAGCACCACCTTATACCCCTCCTCCCGGAGGGCTTTGCAGGCCTGCGTTCCCGAGTAGTCGAATTCGCAAGCTTGCCCGATGACAATCGGGCCGCTTCCAATGAGCAAAATCTTCTTGATGTCGTCTCGGCGAGGCACGGCGTCTTCTTTTTCTGTTCGGCTTATGTGGCGATTTTTCAGCCCACAGCGGGCGTCTCCAAATTGGGGAAAAATCTAACAGAAAAGTGCTGCCGAGCGTAGGACGGGCAAATCAAATCGCCGCAAAACCGCACCAATCGGCTCCTCACGACCCCGACCTGCCGCATCGATCCACTAATCGCTATAAGATTCCTTTGCGAAGAGGGTGAATTGCCGATATCATAGAAACGTAAGTCGTTTTCTCCCGGGCGGTTGCAGAACGGCGCCGCCGATCGGTGGGTACGAATTCCGAAATCGCGCGTTTTCATTAGTATCAGACCGAGCCATTTCACTCACCCCCCATCGCGAAGGGATAGGTCGCATGTTTCGACCCATGACCGCAGTTTCCTCTTTTTCGCTTGCAGCCTGCCTGCTGATGGTTGGGACCGCCAGCCATCGCGCCGTGGCGCAGTCACCCGCCCAAGTCGAGCAGGTTGTGGCAATCAACAAGGCCATCGAGCAGAACTGGGCCGACTACGAGATCCGGCCCTCGGGCGAAGCGGACGACGGCAAATGGTGTCGCCGTGTCTACTTGGACATCATCGGGCGGATCCCGTCACTCGAGGAATTGAATGCGTTCCTCTCCGACCGAAATCGCAACAAGCGCCAAGCCCTCGTGCAGACATTGCTGTACGACGATAAGTACACCGAAGAGTACGCTCGCAATTGGTCGACGATTTGGGCCAATGTGCTGATTGGACGCAGCGGAGGCACCGATCGCCGCTCGCTGACCAACCGCGACGGAATGCTGAAGTACCTGCGGGACTCGTTCGCGCTGAACAAGCCGTACAACCAGATGGTTTACGAACTCGTCGCGGCCGAGGGTTCGACCAAGCCCGGTACCGAGAACTTCAATGGGGCGACCAACTTTCTCGCGGACAAAGTGAACGACGAAAACGCAGTGCTGGCCACCAGCAGCGTCTCGCGGGTGTTGCTCGGCCAACAAGTCCAGTGCACGCAGTGCCACAACCATCCGTTCAACCAATGGAAGCAACAAAAATTCTGGGAGTTCAACGCCTTCTTTCGGCAGAGCCGCGCGCTGCGTCGCTATGTCGATGGGACTCGCGATATCGATCACATCGAGCTGGTCAACGAGGACACTGCCGGCGAAGGTGGCGATCCCGAAGATGCGATGATCTTTTACGAACTTCGCAATGGTTTGACCAAGGTTGCCTACCCTGTTTTTATCGATGGCCAGGAAATCTCGCACAGCGGCTTCGTTAGCGATTCCAATCGACGGCAGGAATTGGCCAAGCTGATGCTGCAAAGTGAGTTCATGGACAAGATGTTTGTGAACCGCATGTGGGCACATTTCCTGGGCTATGGCTTTACCAAGCCGATCGATGACTTGGGGCCGCACAACCCCGCTTCGCACCCTGACCTGCTGAATTACTTGGGACAGGAAGTTCGCAAACATAGCTACGATCCAAAGCAGTTAATCGAGTGGATCACGCTCAGCAAACCGTATCAATTGAGTGCTCAGATGACGTCGTCCAACGAACTGGATGATCCGACGCTGGGCGAGATGCCAAAGTTCTCTCACTTCTACCTGCGTCAGATGCAAGCCGAAGAGTTGTACCAGTCGCTGGTGACCGCCACCGGTGCGAGTGCGGCAGGTTCGTATGAGAAGCAAGAACAGGAGCGTCGCAAGTGGTTGTCTCAGTTTGTCGTGGCTTTTGGGACCGACGAGGGCGACGAAGCGACGACCTTTAATGGTTCGATTCCGCAAGCTTTGATGATGTTTAACGGTGACTTGATCAAGCAGGCAACCGCGACCGACAAGGGAAGCTTTCTCGGAAAAATCGCGTCCGATGATGATCGCCTGCGGGCCAAACTGGATAACGTTTTCCTGACCGGGGTGGCTCGGCGTCCGACGCGTCTCGAGCAGACGATGGCGAACAAGCTATTAATGGCTCGTGGCGGCAAAGAAGCCGAAATGTTGCAGGACATTTGGTGGGCTTTGCTGAATAGCAATGAGTTCATCATGCAACACTAAAGCGTTCTAATAGTAGCTGACTGATTGTTCTCGGGAACAACTCATCCTTTTCAACTTTGGCCGAGGAGCCTGTTCTATGTATTCTAATCTTGGCTTGCCGTGGGCGACTCCGTCCGGAATGTCTCGCCGTCACTTTGTGAAACACCTCGCGGGCGCTTCGGCGATGGCTAGTACGGCCGCTTTAATGGGCAACAGTGTCCAAGCCCAAGCGGAAGAGATGAAGAAGAATCAGAAGTCGGCCATTTTGTTGTGGATGGGTGGTGGTCCTTCGACGATCGATATCTGGGACATGAAGCCCGGTGCGGCGACCGGCGGACCTTTCCGCCCGATCAGCACGACAGGCGATATGCAGATCTGCGAACACATGCCGCTGACGGCCAAGCAGATGCACAATTTGTCGATCGTGCGTTCGATGAGCACACGGGAAGCGGACCACAATCGCGGTCGCTACTACATGCACACCGGCTTTGTGCCCAACCCCAACATCGAGCACCCCGGCTACGGCAGTGTGATCGCTCACGAACTGTTCCGTCAACGCGAAGACTTGGCGATCCCGCCATTTGTCTCGATCGGCGGCGCCAGCACCGGCCCCGGTTTCCTCGGCATGGCTTGGGCACCCTTCTCGGTAACCAGCAACGGCCGGATTCGCAATCTGGAAATGAAGCTGGAAGAGAAGCGTCTGCTGCAGCGGATGGCGGCTCTCGATGTGATCGAGACCGGCTTCATCAATCGCACCCGGGGCTCGGCGGCGACGGAGCATCAGAAGGTACTGAAGAAGACGCTCGACCTGATGACCAGCGAGCAGATGGAAGCCTTCCGCGTCGAAAAAGAACCGGAAGAGATGAAGGAACTGTACGGCACCAACGGCTTCGGCCAAGGCTGCTTGTTGGCACGACGACTGGTCGAGGCGGGCGTGCCGTTTATCGAAGTCGACTTGGGTGGCTGGGATAACCATAACGGTATCCATACAATCCTCAGCGATACGAAACTGCCGCAACTCGATCAAGCGATGGCGGCGTTGACCAGCGACCTCGAACAACGTGGCCTGCTGGAAAACACGGCCATCATTTGGATGGGCGAATTCGGCCGCACGCCGCGCATCAACGCCAACGCGGGACGCGACCACTGGGCTCGTTCGTGGAGCTGCGTCGTTGGTGGCGGTGGCATCAAGGGTGGTTTGGCGGTCGGCGAAACCAGCAGCGACGGAACGGCCGTCGAAACCGAACCGTATAGCTCGGAGGATTTGATGGCGACCGTTTGCAAGGGTTTAGGAATCTCTCTTGAAACGACTTATACGTCCAAGAACGGACGACCGATGAAGATTGCCGGCGGCGGCAAGCTGATTCGCGAATTGGTTTAAGGCAACTCCCCACGTCGTCGAACCGGCATATTGACCATCGCGAGTTCACAGCAGCAGCCAAGCAGTGGCGAACAAGTGGAACGGACGCCGGCGGAGCTGATCAAGCGCCACCAGGCTGGTGTCTGGCGCTATTTGCGTATGCTGGGCTGTGACGCCGCGATGGCGGACGATTTGACGCAGGACACGTTTTTAAAGGTCCTGTGTCGCAAAAATTTTGTTCAACATAATGATGCGGCCACGGCGGCTTATCTCCGGCGGACCGCTCACAACCTGCTGGTGTCTTCCGCTCGGCGAAGCAAGAAGGCCAAGCAAGTCGAAGCTTTTGATACATTGGATGAAATCTGGGATCGCTGGGCAGGTGCCGACCTGACCGGCGATGAGGCGGTCGATGCCCTGCAAAGCTGCCTCAAGGGGTTGACCGAACGAGCGCGGCTGGCACTAAGAATGCGTTACGCCGACTCCGCCAGTCGTGCGGAGATTGGAGAGGCACTGGGGATTACCGAACACGGAGCTCGCAACTTAATGCAGCGAGCCAAACAACAGCTAAAAACATGCGTGACCAGCAAAATGAATCCGAGATGAGCAACGACGGTGCCGAAGATCGGGCGCTCGACGCTTTCTTGACCGAAGCTTTCGGGGGGCCTTCGCCGCCTGATCTGTCGGATCGCGTGCTTGCGCGGCTGTACAATCAACCGCTGCCGACTCCGGCAGCGGTTTCGGTCCACAAACCGAATAACGAAAGGCCGCGACGCAATCTGGGAGCTTTACTGTCCCTGGTTGCCGCGATCGCCGCGGCGCTGGCGGTGGCGGTGGCGCTGCGAGAACCCCCGGCGCGACCCGGCGGCCCAGGACTGGCCAGTGAACAAGATGCCGAACAGGATGCCCAAGCGGATGACTCCCGCTCCGCCGAGGACAAACAGCAGCCTGCCGCGGCGGCGACCAATCGGGGGCGAACTCCTTCGCAATCGACAGCCGACGAGACAGAGGCAACGACCGATCCGACTTCGCTGCCCGAAGCCTTTGCGGTAACCCCGCCCAATCGCCGGCGACCGCTGTCGATGGAAACCGTGCCCTTTGGTGCGAACGCCGTGGCGGCACGATCAGAGACCGAAACGGCATGGACGAAAACGCCGCGAGCCGAACCGCAGCCGCCCGCTGCGATCGGCAAAGAATTAGAACTCCGCTTCCAACAGGCTTGGGAGCATCTGGCAGTGCAACCGACCGCGGCGGCCGAGCCCGCAGAAATTGCCGGACGACTGCGGGAGCGACTGTCGATCGACGCCGCACCGGGGCAAGCGACCGATGCTTCGGCAATCGCTAGGTTGGCACGCTCGCAGGAAGCAAGCGAAACGATCGCCAGGCGATTGTTGGTCGAATTGCTCGGGCCCGCTTGGCAACGCTTGAAAACAGAGCCGCGGCAAACGCTCACTCAGTTCGTGTCGTATGCCATCCAGACCGGCCAGCCATTCGACGAAACGATCGAGCAGCTATTTGTAGGCGGTAATCTGCCGTCGGCGCATGATGCCTCGCAGGTGTGGTTGACTTCATTGGCCGGTGAGCGAAGCGTGCCAATTACCCAACAGGTGGGCCACGGCTTGCTCGACTTGGATCTAGGTTGCGCACGGTGCCACGACCATCCCATCGATAGCCAGATCCATCAACAAGATTTCTGGGGGTTAGCGGCCGTCTTCGAAAATGGCCTGCAGTATTCCCGCGGCAAGGCAGGCGAACCGGTGGTGGAGCCGACCGCTTCCAGCCCCACACCCAAAGGATTGTTCTATGAATTGCAGGACGGTCGCCAACGCGTCGCGTTGCCTGCGATGCCGGCACAGTGGCTGGACCTCCAACCCGAAGCGGGCGATGCTCCCGAAAGTTTGACGGGATTGGACGCTGTGGCGGAACAGTGGCGAGATAACCCACGCTTAGCACGATCGTTGGTCAATCGCGTTTGGTCGGCGGTTTACGGCCGACCTTTGACCGGGGCGGTTTCCGATCCCGATGCGCCTCCGCACGAAGCTCATTTTGTGGAACTGCGCGACTATTTGGCGGCACAAACGCGGGCTCATGATTTCAGTCTAGCCGACTTGGTCAGTTGGGTTGTGACCGCCCCGCCAATGCGGCGAAGCGTGGTGCTGGAACCGTTGTCCGACAGAGCCGCGTTTGCCAGCGACGAACAGCTTGCCAAGGCGGAGTTCTTGCATCGGACGTTCGCCGGTTTTGACAGCTCCCCCAGCGAGCTTCGATTCGAAGGGCTGCTTTCCATGGCGTCGCGATGGAATGGCGGCGGGGCCATTCAAAGCCTTCCTGCCCTGGCGCAGCCCATCGACAGCGACGCCAACATCGTGGTGCCGCAACGCCCCAGTGATGCGGAACGGCTGGAAAAGTGGTTGCGGGCTTCGTTCCCCGAAAGCCAAGGAACCGACACCGACTTACCAGCACAGTGGCTGGCGTCGATCGATGACTTTGATCAGCAGGCGAAGCATCTTTATTACGCCGCTGGGTTCTGGAAGCCAAGCGAAAAGCAACTCAGGGCAGCGACCGAGCTGAACGAGAGTGCTGGCAATTCGGGGATCGCACTCAAACAGTTGTGGTGGGCGCTGCGAAAAAGCCGTTAGACCGTCTGCCGGCTGGTTCCCGCCGACATTGAGCCGCTCAACCAAAGCTCACTCCGCAGATTCGCTCGCCTAGCAAGTGCCCCACAGATAGCAAGTGCCCCACAGATTGGACTCGCTGGGATCTGCCCGAATCCACCGAGTGTCCGCTCAGTCGGTCGCAGGTTTAGCAGCGAATAAGACGCGGTCAAATCGCGCGCTGCGGGCGGCGTCGTAGATTTCGATCGCCCGACCGATCGGAGTCGTCTCATGCGGATCGACGATCACCGACGGCTGTGCCCCAAGTTCGGCGATTTGCAATAGCTTCTCGGTCAGCTCGACAGTCGTGACAATCGGCTGACCGTTCAGCGTCAACTGTTCCGCCGGCCCGACCTCGATGACGATCTCGTCAAACGGCTCAGGCAACGGTTCTGATTCGCCGCGAGACGTTGTCGCCGCTTTGGGTTCCGCTGCTAGAGAACTCGGCAGATCGAACTCCGGTTCCTGAAAGCTGCTGGTCCACAGAAAGAAGACCAGTAATAGAAAGACAACATCGATCATCGGCGTCATCTTGAGTTCCAGCCCATCCCGTCGTCGAGCATTGGCGGCACGCATGATGAACCGTGAAGCAGGCGTTGGGAGCCGGGCAGGAGTTCGCCCGCATTAGAATCGGTGCGACGGAAGGCCCGATCAGAGAAACCAGCTCAGCCAAAGCGATTTTTGAGGAAACGTGTCCCCGGGCAATTGCCAGCCAAGCAGCGAATCGAATCTCAATCGGAGGTGTAGCAGCGGCGGCATGGAGAGAAAAAAGGGTGGATGAGGGGACTTGAACCCCCGACTTTCGGAATCACAATCCGACGCTCTAACCAACTGAGCTACACCCACCGTCGTTGTCAGGCCCAAATTTAATAAGTGTCTCCGAATCGGTCAACTAGCACCGCTGCAAGAGTCCTTTTAAAAATGGACCAGCCGGCGGGACTCGGGTTCGCAAGAAAAAACGCGGACGCTGGGAACGCTCACCTGCGGGCGGGGCTTGGACCACCGCCTTCGAGTCGCGATAATCGTTGTCGATAGCTGGCAAAAGAGTCCGGCAATAGCAGGTCCCCGAGGATTGATCCGATGCGTTTAGACGGCAGGCGTAAAAGCCAAAATGTGGAAGAGCGACGTCGATCGGCGGCACCGGCGGCCGTTGGTGGCGGGATTGGAGTGCTCGTTTTGGCGGTCATCGTGATGTTGCTCGGTGGCAACCCGGCGAATCTGCTGCAGCAACTGCAGGCGCCTCCGCAAGCGGCCGCACCCGGCGGCGTGGCCGCCGATCAACCGCTGTCTGCCAAAGAACAAGCGGCACGGGAGTTCTCCAAAAAGATCCTCGCTTCGACCGAAGACGTCTGGACGGAGGTGTTCGCCAAATCGGGCCAGCGCTATCAGCCAACGACAATGGTGCTGTTCAGTGGGACCACCAGCAGCGGCTGCGGGCATGCGTCGAGCGCCAGCGGGCCGTTCTATTGTCCGGCCGACGGAAAAGTCTATCTCGACACGTCGTTCTTCGAGCAAATGGCCGAACAGCTTGGCGCGCCGGGCGATTTTGCCCAAGCCTACGTGATCGCTCATGAGGTCGGCCATCACATCCAGAATCTGACGGGGCGAACCGATTGGATGGACCAGCAGCGACAACAATTAAGCGAGACCGAATACAACCGCCTCTCCGTTCGCTTGGAACTACAGGCTGACTACTACGCCGGCGTGTGGGCACACTACGAGGACAAAATGTTTGGCAGCCTCGAACCGGGCGACATTCGCGAAGGCTTGAACGCGGCCAATGCGATCGGCGATGATCGGCTGCAAAAGCAAGCACGGGGCTATGTCGTCCCCGACTCGTTTACCCATGGAACCAGTGACCAACGCTTACGATGGTTCTACAAAGGCTACAAAACGGGCGACCTCAGCCAATCCGATACCTTTGAAATGCCCTACGAGCGGTTGTAGTTCGGGCCGGCGTTGCACGACGAATTTTTCTCGCAGCCTTCCACCGCAGACTTCGTACGGTGGGGCTCAGCGATTCGCTGCGATCACTCGGCGTTAGCCGCTGCGGCTTGTTGTTGCCAAAAGGTTCGAGCGGCACGGATGTATGTCGCGTGTGCCGCGACTTCGTCGGCGGGGCGTTTGCTCAACATCGCTTCGCGGTCTGCCAGCCAATCTCGAAAGAACTGCACCGACGTCGCCGAAATGCGGCGTTGACCGTCAAATTCCACATACCACGGTGCCGATACGGCGGCGCGCCAGTGGTCTTCAAAGAGTGTTACCACACGGACCAGCACCCAACCGCTCGCTTCGATTCGCAGGGGCGGAATCACGCCGCCCGCTTTTGCGAATTCATCCAGCCGCGCGCTATAAAAGATTTTGCCGTTGTGGACGACTTCTAAATATTCCACCGGATCGCGCGACGCCAAATTCATTTCCACGCTCATTTCCAACGCCTCGCCCGCGGTCGCGGTGAAGACATGCCCGGGCAACTGACCACCTAACGTCGGTCGCAACATCGGCCCGTTGGTCACCACCGAACGACCGGCGAATGCTCCTTCCCACCATTGCTCGGACGACATCGGACCAGCCTCCGCAGCGCTGGTTTCGACGGGAGCATGCACATAGGTTCGGCAGTATCCGACCGGATGTGCACTCGATTGCGAACCACTGCCGGCCAGCGGCGCGATCCGCAAGCCGCTGTTCAGCACATGCCAGTAGACTTGTTCGGCCCACCGTCCCGGTCCCTGCTCATCGAGGAAGCCGACCTGGGTGGGCGGCCGTCCGTTTTTGATTGTTTTTATTTTGCGATCCAAACGCAGCCAATCGCCCATCAAGAACAGGCCATCGATCCGTTTACTGGCCAGCCAAACGGGCAGGTCCCAAGCGAATGGGTTTTCGACCACCACTCCCGGCACGCGCTGCCGAACCGCGGCACGAATCGTATCACTGGAAACGGCTGACCGAGGCGGTGCAAAACCGACGGGGGTCCCGACCAGCAGCAAGCCATGCGGATCGGCGAACAGGTCGCTGCGAATTTCGATCGGTCCCCAGTCCACATCGGGGCCGGCAGCGGGCAGCGGGCGATCGAGTGGAATCTGGGTTTTGGGGTCGTCGCCCACGCGACCGGCAAAGTGCAAATCCTCGCTCTGCATCAGCAGCGGCAGCAGACGCATGGCGGGCGTGACCGCAGGATCGCCCGACCACCAACCCTCTGACGCCATATCGCACATCCGAGGCAAATCGACGCTGTGGGTATCCGAGGCATCGCGGTCGAGCGAAAAGTTGCCGGTGATAATGCGGTATTCCGGGCCGCGAATCATCTGAAAGGTGTACGCACCCGCTGGTACGGCGAGCAACTGTTCTCGGTCAAGCACGAACCCGATGCCGGCAGGCACGGTGCGGCGGATGATTTGCTTCCTGCCGTCGGCACGGCCAAAGACTAGCCGTGTTGGCACCGGTTGCTCCGTTTTTTCGTCAACGGCCGTCAGGGTGAAACTGCCGCCTGCCCTGGCAATACGCGGTGCCATCGCAACCGCGATGACTAGCAGAATCGCCAGCAGGGTCGCCACGTGCCGAGTCGCCTTTGCCATCTTGTTGTCTCCCCTTCGTTTCGATGTCGATTATGCTCCGGGCCTGCCGCTTTCCTTGCTAGATCTTGCCTGGGACGGTTTTTCCAGCGTTGAAGAAAGAATCGTCGCACTCTAGATTAGCTCACCACTGCGTGTGGTTCGGCGTTTGCATGGAACTTCGGCGTTTGCATGGAACACCGACAAAATCGCGCAGAAACGATATCCATACTGTCAGTTTGGCACGAAAACCCCGAAAAGAGGATCGATGGCGGAAGATTTGTACCAAGTGCTCGGTGTGGGCCGCGACGCTTCGAAGGACGAACTCCAGAAGGCGTATCGCAAACTGGCACGCAAATACCACCCCGACATGAACCCGGACGACAACGCGGCTCGCGAAAAATTTAAGCGAGTCCAGGAGGCCTATGATGTGCTCAGCAATGAGGACAAACGGGAGGCCTACAACCGCTACGGGGCCGATTTCGAAAAGATGCGGTCCGGTGGCTTCCAACCCGGTGCCGGCGGTGCGACTTTCGACGGGCTCGATCTGGAGCAGATGTTCGGCGGTGGGGGCGGACGTCGAGGCGGGCCCGGTGGTGGCTTTGAAGGTGGATTCAGCGACTTTTTCGAGCAACTAATGGGTGGCGGTGCCGGTGGCGGTGGCGGTCAGCCCTTTCCCGGTGGTGGTCGACGCACGACGCGGCAGGCGCCGCAGCGCGGATCGAACCTTCGGCACGAGCTGACCGTTCCGTTTCAAACCGCGGTCCAAGGCGGCAAGACGGAGTTCTACCTGACGCGTGACGGCCAACCGGAAAAGTTAAGTGTGACGATTCCGCCGGGTGTTGCCGAAGGCGACAAGGTTCGGCTGCGCGGTAAAGGTGGTCGCTCGTCCAGCGGTGGCGAAGCGGGCGACTTGATCTTGGTGCTCTCGGTCAGCCCCCATCCGCTCTATCGACGCGTTGGCAATAACCTGGAACTCGATCTGCCAATCACGCTGGCCGAAGCCGCTGCGGGCACGAAAGTCGACTTGCCGACGCCCGGTGGGACGATCACCTTAACGGTTCCACCAGGCAGCAGCGGCGGCAAACGACTGCGGCTGAAAGGTCAGGGAGTCGCTGGCAAGCAAGGGCCCAAAGGCGATCTGCTGGTACGGCTGCAGATCCAACTGCCGACCGAATGGAGCGACGAAGATTTGGCGATCCTCCAAGAGATGGATCAGCGGTACCCTTTGAACGTGCGTCAGCAACTGTCGTGGTAAACGTGGACCCGATTCGGAACACGTTTCCCAAACGCGTGCGACTGACCGGCGGTGAAGGCTTTGGCCCGATCATTCGTCGCGGAGGTTTTGCCGCCGACGATATCTTGGTCGTCCATGCGCTGCCCAATGGTCGCCAAGCCAGTCGGTTCGGAATCACGATCCCCAAACGGACCGGCAACGCGGTGGTTCGGAACCGCTGGAAGCGACACATCCGCGAAGCCCTCCGGCACTGCCGCCACGATGCGGCTAGTGGCTATGACTTCGTCATCCGTCCCAAAAAAGATGCCGCGTTGGATGGTCAGAAGATCCGCGTGGGCGTCCCTCGGTTACTGCGCCGCGCGGTCAAACGATCAAGCACCTAACCGCGGTCGTCGCTTCATAACTTGCGAATCCAAACGTTGCGAAACTTGACCGCGTTGTCGTGGTCTTGCAAGAACAACGGACCGAGCGACGTCGCTGCCTGACGCTGAGCCAACTCTCTTAGATAGTCGGTGGTGCGATACCGAAAGGGATGGTACTTCGAACGCGGTTCGCCAACCCGCACATCGTCCTGCACCAACTGGCCGTTCAGCCAAGCGGTGATGCGGCCTTCCGTGGTGATCTTGCCTTGGGCGTCACGTCGCGGTGCGTGGTAACGAATGTCATAAACCTGCCACTCTCCGGGCGATTTGGCGGCATCGACCAACGGCGCATAAAAGCCATACACTGCGCCGGCGTGGTCCATCGTCGGTCGCTTGCCGGCGGAATTCAAGATCTGCAATTCGTAATGGCCGTGCAAATACAGCCCGCTGTTTCCGGTGCCCGAATCGGGCAGCATAAACTCCGCGTGAATCTCCGCATCACGAAACAGCTCGGTGCTGCACAGATGATTCGACCGCGTGTTGCCGCGCGACGAAACAAGGGCTCCCTCGACAATCGGCCAGTCGACTGCTTGGCCTTCCTTGCTGACAAAACGATTCGTCGCGCCGTCGAACAACACGATCGCGTCGGCCGGCGGCGGCGTCGGCAACTGCGATTGGTCGGGGCGGAAGGTCGCTTCGGTTTTCGGTAGCGGAATCCCCAAGTCGTCGCCGTTGGGCTGGAATCCGTTGCCGTCGCGGTCAACGTAGATCGGATTGCTAACGACCACCGGCGGTAACTCGCCAAACTGCGGTCCCATCACCCGCCCGAGCGACAAGCCTTCGCCGATCGCCGCGACGATCACATGGGCATCGGCCGTCAATCGCAGCGGCAACGTCTGCTCGAACTTCACCACTCCGTCACCAAAGCGATCGGCGTGCGTGCGGCGACGGTAATCGTGCTCGGGCAACATGCGACCGTTGACAAACACTTGCACGCGGTTGATGTCCAACCAGTTCGGGCACTGCACCTTGACGTGCAACTCCGCCGTGTCACTGCCGAGCGACAAGTCTTCGCCGGGGATCGCACGCTGCGGGGTCGCGTTGACGTCGCCTGGCGATGCGGGCTCTTGTAAAGCGACTTCCATGAACGGCCCCGTCGACATGATGATATGACCGTGCTCGGCCACATGCACCATTTCGGCAACGTCGATCTTCGCCGGATCATCCGTCGAACTCTCGAACCAATTGCGGAGCCATCCGCTGCCGTGATGGTTGTAATGGGCGTCGGTGTTGACCACGCCAGGAATGCGGTAGCCGTCGTTCAGCAGTTTCATCCAGCGAAAGATGCGGTTGCCCCGATCGCGCGGCGCGGGAGCGTTCTCGGGGACTTCAAAGATCGATTCGAGCGGGTGGACTTCGATCACATCCATGAAACCGAACATTGCGCGAAAGCCCTCATCGGCGATCCCATCGGTATCGCGATCTCCGTAGATTTGATGGATGTTCGGGTGGTTTCCCTGCACGACTTTCGCCGCACCATCGTCCCACATCGCCAAGCGTTCAATTTGGACGATCGGGTTGGTATCGGTGCGCGGCCCGCCGCCATCCTGCGTATGCGGGTGATGGTGTAGCGGGAATGCGTTTTGATGGTTCACCGGCAGCGGCGACCCGGTGACTTCGATCCCGGTGCAAGTCGCCAGCCAAGCCTCCACGCCGAGCGCCTCGATGTGGGGCTGGTAGGAATCGATGCGGTTGTGTTCAGTACACGGTGCGAACTCCAAATGCTCGCAGACCAAATTTTCGACTCGACCGCGCTGATCCGAAGTATTGTCACCCGAGGGACTGCTGTGGCTGTGCAGTTCGGCGCTCACCCAGCCAGTCGTGTCGACACTCCGGTTCAGCTTGCCGGTCAGCGGTGTCGTCTTTCCTGGTTCGATCGTCACCGTCGTGAACAGCGCGTCGTGCTCGGGGCCGCGGCTCGCGATCACCTCGTAACGGCCGGCGTCGAGCGAACGCAGGGCGGTGCCTTGGGGGCAGTAGACACAATTTCGAATCGCCCCCGCGGCGCTGTCGGGACCAAAATCGGGATCGGGAGTACCGTCCCTGCCATAAATCGTCAGTTTGCAGGGAATCGGCTGGCCCTCGATGTCGGTGATCGTCGCTTGCAGGGCGGATGGAGCCGGCAGAGACAACGCGTGCTCAGCCGCCTGGCTATCGACCTTCAGCGTCAAAGTCAGCGAGTCATGCCCCGGTGCGGTGACTTGCACCTCGTAAGCTCCGGAGACCAACCGGACCGACGCGATCCCTTCGTCGTCGGCGTAGAGGTCGTTCCAGGCTTCGCTACCGGAAACGCCGACCGGAGCAATGCGGAGCAACGCACGGGAAACGCCACCGAGTGGGCTGGTCAAATTCAGCCGCTGCAGCGTGGCGGGCCGCTCGGGCGTCGCGGCCAACACCGAAGCCAAATCGAGCGGCGAAGTGGCGGGATAAAGACGCAGCGACCACTTTCCGCCATCGGCCTGATATCGCAGCGGTCGCAGGCGGCCCTTTCCCCACGTTGGGGTAGTGCCCTCGACCTCAAAGCCGATCGTCTGGCGGAAGAAACGGTCTTCGCACATCGCCGCCGTCGGGCCTCCTTCAGGGAATGCGGTGAAGTGGAACGTCCGGTCGGCTCGCACACCGTCTTGAGGCGTGACACTGCCGGCCGCGTCTCCTTGGATCGCGACCTCGACCTCGACACAGGGGGCCCCCGTCAACAGTCGGTAGGTCACCACGGCGGTTGTCCCGTCTCCGGCGACCGCAGCGGTGGAAGTACAGCGCCAAAAAACCCCCGCCGCAGCGGTAACGTCTTCGTTGCTTAGGCTCTCCGTCCCGTCGGCGGCGAGCGTCCCCTGCTCCACCAGCTGAGGGTCGTGAAAGCGATACTGCCCGGCGGCCGGAAAATAAGCCGTCAATTGATCATTGGGTACCGCTCGCAGCGTCAAGTCGATGATGCCCGCGCCCACTTCTCCAGTCGTCATGTTCGCATTACGGCCCTCAATCGGCGCCGCGATGACGGCCAGCAAATGCTCGTTGCGAAGCAGCGTGTCGCCGTAAATCCAGTCGGGCTCCTTTCCGGCCAGCTCGGTCGGTGCGGTCGTCGGCGTGATCTTCACCAAGTCGACTGCCCGTGCCACCGTCGGCACGAAGACAAACAAGCTGGCGACAGAGAAGACTGACAACCACGGCGTGGTCAGCAAAGAACGTTTCATCGATTGCACCTTGAGCGGAAGAACGAGCGGTCGCGGCGGGAGGCTAGGCAAGCGGTTCAGCCTGCCGAAGCGAGCCTCCGTTATACCCGCCCGTCCCATCGTTTTCACCCTGCTCCAAAGAGAACGCTCCATCGGTCACGCGAGACGAGAGCCCCCGCACCGCGCGATCCGAATCGCTGTGAACCCGCACCGAAATCACCGTCACCGACCTCCATTGGTCGCTCGCAACAGCGGCAGATCTTCAGCCATTAGGCTGTGACTCTACATTCGGCATCAGACGATTATTGGGCCCCTGAGGTCCTGGCTTACGGCCGCGAACTTTGCCCTTCTCTTTCGGGATAAATTCCGCCTTGATCGGCAACAACAGCTTGCTGATGCACAACTTGTTGATGCTCGTCTCGTGCTCCGCCGCCTCGGCCTTCATCGCTTCGTGCTGGCTCTTAGGCAACCGCACGGTGATCATTTTCTGAGGCTCCAGCTCGTCCCCTTTGCCAGAATCTTGCGACCGCAACGCGGCGGTCATCTCCAGCAACTCAGCAAACTGTGGCGTCTGCTCGAACTCCCGCATCTCATCGGCGGTCGGAAACAGCTTTCGGGCCACGCCATCGGTGCCCAAAATCTCGCGATAGAACAGCACCCACTTACCGGTCTGAGGAAACGCCTCATGAGCCAAGCGAAGGACTTCGTCGGCACGCTGCTCCGCCGGCAGATCCGTCCGCACGGCTGGCAAAGTCAGTCGCGAGGTGGAACCGGAACTGGAACCGGGGTTGGCCGCCGTAGCTCCCGCCGGATGGGTCGTCACCTGGCTGCCAACAGGACTCTGCGGCTGGCCAACACCATGGCCGCTGGGGGTTTGCCCAGAAGGCCCAGCGGTAGGCTGCATGGAGCTGCTAGCAAAAGAAGAGTATGGCCGTTGATCGTTCATCGGATTCCTTTCAGCACTTGGATTGACTGATTGCGGGACAACAAGGGTTTCGCCAGCCGACAAGCGGCTGCCACGGCGAACACGAACGTCGCGTCGCCTGGGTTACGAACCAATCCTTTTTTGCTGGCAAAGGCCAATCCACAAGTCATGCAAGCATAAGCACTTACGTCAATTCGCCACCCAGTGCCCAAAGAGCGTGCACAGGTGCCGCGAGACCGCGCACCAGCCGGGCTGCCCATTTTTTAGGCAGCACCTCCCCGTGCAAATACCAAGTGTCCATGCCAGCATTGTTTTAAAAAGCTAGCGGAAACTATTTTCTGGAAAAACAAGAGACAGCCCCTGCTGAATGGTGGACTGGACGCCCCGCTTCCCGCCGAAACGGCCCTCCAAGAAGGTCTCTGTCCCCCTTTGATGAGGATCGCCCAGGCTTGGCGACTGGCAAGTCGCCGTACGCTTCGACTACACCTCAGAGGGCCACGAACAACGCCAAGCGGACCGGCCTCCGCCGTCGCTGCCACGCAGGAGAGCCCCGCCCCAGAAGGAAAGCTCTCGGTGGCGTTTCGAGGGCTGCTAGCAGACAGCACGGTCGGTGCTGCCGGCGCGATAGAATCGCCATTTCAAGCCGCCCTGCGAGCTGACTCGCTAGCGGTGCTTCTCGGCCAGTTGGTCCCAGGCCTCGGCCAACAATTCGGCCGCGCGATCGACCTGTTCTTGGCTGGTGGTCCAACCAAAGCTGACTCGGATCGCACCGGCGATCTGGTGATCGGTCAGCCCGACGGCGGCTAGACAGCGAGTCATCTCATCCGCCGGTGAAGCACACTGGGCGGTGGCCACGACCAGCCGCCCAGCGACGCGTTGAATCCGCCTCGCTTCGGCCGGCAGGACCAGCGTCACCGTGTTCGGCAAACGCGACGAACGCTCGCAAACCATCTCTACTAATGGATCAATCATCTCCCTTACTTTGAAGATGAAACGCTCGCTTAAATCCGTGAACTTGTCCGATGCTTGTGACGAGCATTTTGCCGCAAGCCTAGCAGCCGTTCCCAGCCCGATCAGCCCCGGCACATTCTCGGCACCGGGTCGTAATCCCATCTCACGCGATTCGCCAAATCGGATTGCTCGCAATGACAAACCGCGACGCACATACAGGGCGCCGGTTCCCTTAGGCCCGTAAAATTTGTGCCCGCTGATCGCCAGCGTGTCGGCGTGTAAATGGCCGATGTCGACCGGCAACTTGCCCATCATTTGCGTCGCGTCGCAGTGGACCAGCACCCCATGTCGGTGACAATAGTCAGCTACCGCACGAACAGGCTGGAGGGTGCCGAGGACCGGGTTGGCCCCCTGCAAGCAGACCAGACGGGTCTCGGGTCGCAGACGTTCGGCGATCTCTTCGGCTGACACGATCCCGTCGGCCTCGCACGGAACCGTCTCCACCTCCCAGCCCGAAGCCTGCAGCGAAAATGCGGCGTGCCGCACCGAGTCGTGCTCTAGTTCACTGACCAACAGATGGCCCGCCGGCAGACTGGCTGCTACGCCCAAGATCGCCAAGTTGTTGGCTTCCGTTCCCCCATCGGTGAAGACCAGTTCGAACGCGTCGCAGCCGATCAGTTCGGCCACACTTTCTCGTGCCTGCTCCAGGCCATCGGCAATGGCGCGACTCCCTTGGTGCTCCTGCCCCGGCAACAAAAAGTGCTCGCACCAAAAAGGCTGCATCGATTCCAGTGCCGATGGGGCGAGTGGCGTCGTCGCATTGAAGTCGAGGTAGATGGGCTGCACAGGAGGGTCGATGCTAAAGGAGGCGGGACGTCGAATACCTTGCCCGGCGTGTGGAACGAGGTCATTCCGGGCCGCTGCGTTGGTAGACGGCCAGTCGCTTAGGCTAGTCGCCCGCCGGCCTTTTGATAGCAAGCCTCGGCTGATATCACCGAAATCGCGGCCCACCAAATGCCGATTTTTCCGGTCAAGGGCCCGCATTGCTGGTCTTGACAAAACAATCGCTGGACTTTGGTGTCAAATTGTGGCAAACTGAGTCGGTGGCGATCGGTAAGTCGCCGTCTTCTCTTCTCAGCTTTTTCCGGGAGCGGAACGATGCGCAAGCGTCCTCAGGCTGGCTTTACGCTGGTCGAACTGCTGGTCGTCATCACGATCATTGGCGTCTTAATGGGGCTGCTGCTGCCAGCGGTCAACTTCGCTCGCGAAGTCGCGCGGCGCAATACCTGTGCGAACAACATCCGCAGTTTGGCGCAAGGCACGATCAGCTACGAAAACTCCAAAGGCGAAATGCCGAAGTGGCTGAAAAGCTTTGGACGCTACAACCCCGCAGTCTCCGCTGGTGATCCTTCGGACCCCGACAACACCCTTGCCGTTGAACATGTCAAGCTCGGTTCTTGGGCGGTTAGCCTGCTGCCTTACATCGACAATCAGCCGACCTTCGAACACTGGAACGAAGATCGCTATCCGATCCTTTCGAACTCTCCGTCCGGCGCCGCTTCCGACAGCTACAGCCGCAACGCAGCTCCGAACATCGCGACCTTTATCTGCCCTAGTGACGCGAGAAACTATGAAGCCGACGGCCGTAACTCGTACATCGCCAATGGCGGCATGACGCTGGACAATCCCGCCAGCCCTGTCGGAGCGACCGGAGAACCTGGCGCGTTTTACACCTACAACCGCGGCGCGGCAGTCATCACGGTGAACTTCGCTCGCATCCAATCGAAAGCCAACACGGTTTTCAACAACGGATACGCCGGCTTGAATGGCGACGCCGTGGGACCTTCCTTACGGATGGATGACATCTCCGATGGGTTGGCAAATACGTTGCTGATTTCCGAAAACCTCCAAGCCCAAGCGTGGCACCATGTGGGTTTCTTCAACGACGTCAGCGTTGCACTTGTGCCAGCGAGCTCTGGGGGAGAAGTCCTCTATCCGTTCGGCTCGCACTTTGTCCACGGCATGGTTTGGCACCGCTTCGACGCTTCGGGTGCCGCCGGTGCGACGGCCGCACCAGACCTTTACAAAATCAACGGTGGTCGCCGGTTCGTCGACCGGATGTCACCGGGCAACATGCACATCCTCGCTCGTCCTTCGTCGGCTCACTCCGGTGGCGTCAACGGTGGCTTTGCAGATGGCTCCACCCGTTTCATCTCCGACGAAATCGACTACCGCGTCTATCAAGCCCTGCTGACCCCCAAGGGGAAAGCGAGCGACGTGCCGTTCAACGAATACGTCCTTCGCGACGACGCGCTCTAAATCGGTTCGCAACACAGGACGCCGGTTTCCTAACCGCGTGCTCTTTTCGAAACGCACAACGTCACCTGTTAAACCCAGGTGACGTTTTTTTGTGCCTACCACAGCAGCCTCTCGGCTGGTGTCATCCGCTGGCGTCATCCCCGTGGCTACTCGTCAAGGTCAAGCAACTCCGGATCGATTGACTCGAACTCCGCTCCCGGTTCCGAACGAGCAAACGCACAGGGAGCCGGTGTTTCCAGCAGCGGGATGATCGACTGATCGTAGTTCGCAATATCGTTGACCTCGTACAGCATCGTATTGGCCGGGTCATCGACATACTCCTGCGACTCGTCCCCGGCAAAGAACCTCCATCCACTGTCATCCTCATGATCGGGAGCCTCCCGATACAGATACCCAACCGGCATCGCATCGACGGTGATCCGATCGGTAGCAAAACAAAACCCCATCGGAGGCACCAGCGTCACAAGCTGGTCCTGAGCAATCGCAAATCGTTTTCGCATAGCACTTCCACAAAAAGGGGACGGGGGTCTTTTTTTGATCGGGACGGTTAAGCAACAAGGGATTTCCGAGCGAGTGCGCTCAGAAAGACCACCGCCCCCTTTGTTTAGCGAGATGATCGGCGGCGGACCTGATGCATGGTGTTGGCGGTTAAGCGGGTGATTTCTGCAAAGTCTTGTGCCGCGATTAACTCGGGTTTGACCATCCAACTTCCGCCGCAGGCGATCACATACGGCAAGCTGAGGTAGTCATTCACGTTAGCTGCGGTGATCCCGCCGGTCGGCATGAATCGCATCGCGCGGTACGGCCCATGGAGAGCGCTGAGCATCTTCGTTCCCCCCAACGCTTCGGCGGGAAAGAACTTCACCACCTGTAACCCGAACTCCAGTGCCTGCTCCAAGTCGGTGGGACTGGAGACTCCTGGAATGATCGTGACACCGTTTTCCAAGCACCAGCCGACCGTTCGCGGATTGAATCCCGGCGTGACAACGAACCGGGCACCTGCCCGGACCACCTGCTGTGCTTGAGCAACGCTATGCACCGTGCCCGCTCCGACCAAGAAATCGTTGCGTCCGGCTAGGGCTTCGATAACCGGCAAGCCTGCATCGGTCCGTAGAGTGATTTCAGCGCACGGCAACCCTCCGGCCAGCAAGGCCTCGCCCAACCGGTTCGCATCCTCTGGCGACTCGATCGACACCACCGGCATCACACCCGCCGACTCGATCTGCCCAAGCAGCTCAATCACACACAGTTCTCTCAAAAGGGGACGGGGGTCTTTTTCGGAAATCAGGGGAGACGGAGCCTCTTTGGGGGAGCAATTGCTAAAAAAGACCCCCGTCCCCTTTTAGGCTAGGGCGGTTCGTTTTTCTTGGATGATGGCTAGGAGGGCGCGTTGGGGTTTGACGAATTTGGCGATGCCTTCGGCCATCAGTTGGTCGTACATTGCCTGCACGTCCAGGGCGGCATCGATTTCGTCTTGGATCGATTGATCGACCAGTTGGTCCACGGTGCGAGTGAAGGTGATGTCGCTCTCGGCGATCGCTTCGTTCGTTTCCGGCGGATTGGTTTGAATGTCGCTGCCGGCTAAGGCTTGCACGTAACGCCAAGGCGCATCGTTTTTATTTTTCACGCCGGTGCTGGCGAAGATCAATTCTTGTTCCAACTTCGTCGGTTGCATCTTCCAGAAGGCTTGGTTTTCCGCCCAAGCTCGCTTGGAATTTAAAATCCCCACTTCGCCTTGTGCGGCGGGCGACAGATCGGGCAAGACCGCCGCGGTATAAACGTCGATCCTTGAAATAAAGATGCTGTAAACGCTTTTGAAGGTGTCGAGGTTGGCCCGGCGCTGTGCCCCTCGCCAAATGGCTTCGCGTGCGGCGCGGTATTGCTCTAGGGTAAAAATCAACGTCACATTCAGCGTCACGCCGGCGGCGGCGAGTTCCTCCAGAGCGGCCAGCCCGGCGGAACTCGCGGGAACCTTGATCATGCGATTCTGGTGCCCTGCACTCCACTGCTTCCCCAGTTCGATGTACTGCCGCGTGCGTTCGGCTTCGGGGATCCCATCCGCAGGGTCTTCCAGCAACGGATCGAGTTCAAAGCTGACCCAACCGGCATTGCCGTCGGTTTCGTGCCAGGTCGGCAGGAATTTCTCTTGGGCTTGGCGGACCAGTTGATCGGTCAGCTTCCAAGCGATGGTTTCGTCATCGTGGCCGGTACCGAGCAGCGACTCGATTTCATCATCCAGCCCACCGGTTTGAATAATGCCCGCGATGATGGCAGGATTCGAAGTCGCACCGACGGCGCCCCACTCAAGATTTTTGTCGACTTCGGCAGGTTCGACCGAATCGAGGTACAGCTTGGTGCCGGTATTGACGAGCGACTGCAGTGGTTGGTTCATCCGAGAACTCCTCGTGGTGGTGGAAGATGGTTGCTAAGCAATGAGCGATAAATAAGTGTCGCACGATCCTAACAAACCGATTGTAACGGATGAAATGGATCGAGATGCCGTCCCCCCGGCGATCGGCGAAGGTTGGGGATCGCGAAGCGGAAAGGCGAATTAAACTGTGAGCCATAAAACGTGCGGAACACTTTCGGGGACGCTGGGACTCTCCAATGGAGCGGTAGTTTTCTTGTATGGCTGAGCAAATTTCTGACCCGCCAGCGACGTCCCACCATCGCTTGGCGACTTGGCTGTGTGGTTTCGTGCTGCTGTTCGGAGTGGGAATCACGGGAGCTCGTGTGCTGGTGCAGTACCAGCCGCCCGGTCCTTTTGATCCTTCTCGGCAAGGTTATTGTGATTTCCACAACGGGATTTATTTTCCGTCGCTGGCGTGGCTGCGCGGGGTGAGTCCTTACGGGCAAGCGTATGCGGCGGAGTACCCGGTGGCGCGGAGCGTGCCGTTCTTTTCGCCAGCCATTTTTGTGCTGCACGCACCGTTGTCATTGCTTCCGCTGCATCTCGCCGAGGCAACTTACTTCGCGTTTTCGATCGTCGTTGTTTTGGCGACTGCTCGGCTGGTCAGCCGTGCTGCCGGCGCACCACCCCACTTATTACTCAGCACGACATTGGCGATTGCGGCGGGGATGGTCTTCTCGCGCGGCGGGCATATCACGCTATTCGATGGTTACTTTACCCTGTTGCTG
>Ga0102938_10000257_pt1 | contig 37908 bp, 27 predicted proteins | sample SalPonR2_B_D2_MG_FD_84516 | JGI IMG/M metagenome (GOLD analysis project Ga0102938, IMG submission 84516) | Salt pond soil microbial communities from South San Francisco under conditions of wetland restoration - Salt Pond MetaG R2_B_D2_MG | ecosystem: Environmental > Aquatic > Marine >...
CCAACTGGGTAAGTCAAAATCCCGGCGATACGCTGACACTTTTGACAAGTGAGGCGAATTCTAATGACTGTAGCTTTGGACACACGCATTGCCTGAACTGTGTTTTGAAAGGCATTGCCGCCTGGCACCTCTGGGCCAGGCTGGCCGGATGGCAGGATACCATATCTGGCGGAGATACAACAATAACTCCGTTTACAACAACTTTTACCGCTGAAAACGGGTTATGGCATAATCCTGACAACTGGGACAATGGACTGCCTGATTCAATGGCATTGGTAATTATTCCTGGCAACAAGCACGTAACTGTTTCACAGAATGCCAGGTGCAGTACAATTACCATTTATCCCGAAGGAACTGTGACAATTAATGAGGGTGTAGAACTCAAAACAGATAAATTGACCATAAAATCTCAAAACGATGAAGCCATTACTGGTAAACTTATAAACCATGGATCAGTAGAAGTTGACGGGCAAACTTTTATAGAACGGTTTATTGAAAAAAAACAATGGACAAGTATTACTCCTCCGGTGAATAATTCAACTTCGGGTGATTTTAATGCCTCCGGGGAAGAGTTGCATTTCTGGAATGTTTCAGAGGGAAATTTCAGTCAAATAATAAATAACAGTACTCCGCTTAATGCTATGCAGGGATATCTTTTCAGGAATCAATCAGCCGATACAGTGATAACATTTAACGGATCGATAAACCAGGGTGCACAAAGCTTTAATTTGTCCATTAATGAAACTGATAGTCTGTATAAAGGCTGGAATCTTGCAGGTAATCCATATTTGAGTAAAGTGGACTGGGATGCTGATGGCTGGGATAAGACAAATAGTGCGGGAAGTATTTATCAATATACAACATTATCGGGTCAGCCTTGTGCTTATGTCAACGGATTGAGTGTTCCTGACGGATGTTCAGATGGTCTTATTAGTCCAATGAGAGCTTTTTGGGTTTTTGCTGAAAACGAAGGTCCGATTAGCCTTAATGATAATGCCCTGGCTGAATTTGAAGTAAAAACAGACTCTCGAAGCCTGCAAAGTACCAAAAGTATTCGACTCCAATTAAGCGGCGGCGGCTCCGATAATGAGACACTCATAGTCTTTGATAATGAATCTACAACCAGTTTTGATGCTGATCAGGATGCTTTTCATTTTCCTGTTCCTGTTGCAGGAAATGCTGTATCACCAGGTTTATATACTTTAGATGAAGATGGAAATAAACTAACGATAAATTCCTTACCTGAGTTGGACTACTTCCGGATCCCGCTTGGTTATTCTTTGCTCCAGGCGGGTGAGTATGTGTTTAAAGGGTTAGAAATTAACAATATTAAAGATACTATTTTCCTGGTGGATTCGGTGATGAACACTGAAATTAATATTTTACAGAATGATTACACTTTTACGGCAACGCAAAGTGTAAATAATCAAAGATTTAGTCTGATAAACAAGATAGGAACCGGCCTTAAACCGTTGGTGTCAGAACTGTTTGAGGTTTACGGTTACAATGAAGCTATTTATATTATTGCAGAAAAACCTTTGTTTGCCAAAATTAAGGTAATAGATTTAACAGGAGCAATAATTTATGAGAGTACTATTGATCATCAACCAAGGACTGTTATCTACTTAAATAAAAGAGGCTATTTTGTTGTATTAATTAAGACTTTAAAGAATACTTACACTTATAAAGTAATGGTGTTTTAATTAATTTGAATTGATTTGTCTTAAACTCGAAACCTTTTCCATTTTTTTACTAACTTCTCCATTCGGCGCAAGCACCACACAACCCCTTTTATATCCAGTTTCAAGCCCGGAGGCAGCTGAGGGGAAATATGGGGTCAGATTATTATTTTTAAACAATTGGCCAAATACCTGAATGGTCAGGGATTTCTTCCTGGAATAATGATCGTACGTATAACCTCCATCGTCAGGAACTTTAAAATCGTCTATCATAATTATGAATTGATCCCAATGGCTAACAATTATTTCAATTTCCTTTTTGAGCGGCAAATCCTTATACCAATGAGCGTCCAGGTAAATGAATACTTTTTTGTTTTTCATATTCTTAGACGAGAGTTTTTTTAAGAATTCCCTTGAATCTCCCAAAAAATAATGAATGTTGTTTATTTCTATTAGTCTTCTGTGTGCAATATCGTGAAACCACTTGTTGAGTTCACAGGTGTATATCGGTAAGGAGGAGGTTTTGGCCATATAACCCGTGGTGTCTCCTGTATAAGTTCCTGTTTCAAGAATGGCATCAAATTTAAAAGTATTCATTAGTTCCATAAAAATTTTTTTCCTGTATTGTTGCCCGTTAAAGCCAACATTAGAGGCTGCCTGGAATTTTGGACTGTTAATTATCCACTCCAATGCAGCTTCGAGGTTAAAGATGTGATCCCATAGCTGTTTATACTGTTTGTATGCGTAAACCGGGAAAATTAGTTTTTTTAGTTGCATAATCGTTATATTTTAGTTGTTTGTAAGCGAGTCTGATGCTCCTGTATTTTTATTGTTAGTAAGCAATGGTTCGTTGGCGTTAAATATTTTTTCAAACTGAAAGGCAATATCTTTGGTAAAACGCATTGCTCCTTTTTCATTTAAATGCAATGGGTCTGAGAAATACCTGTTTTCGTAAAAAGGCAATTCCCAGTTACGTGAAAAATAAATGTGATCGTATTTGGCACTTAATTCTTTTAATACTTTCGGAAGTTCATCAAATTGCTTGTATTTCCCTTTTCTTGCAGGGTGACTTATTAATAAAACCTTGACGTTGTGCTTTTTAGTGAGATTAAAGAATTTTTCTACAAACACATCGCCATCTGGCTCATATATTTTCATTTCGTATTCCGGGCAGTCTGATTTTTCTTTATAATCTGCAGGTAATTTTCCTTCAGGAAATCTTGATTGTTCCTTGATAAAATAGTAACCCCGATCCTCAATCATCTTTCTGATAATGGCATTGTTTTGTTTTCTCTTTTCTTCAATATCCGAGGGATAAGCAACTGAATTATAAAGAAATTTAAACATAGGTTTCCGATAAACATGGCAAGGTAGTAAGTAGTTAATTGTTTGATTTTTGCTGCCATTGTGATAGAGGAAATAGGAAACCACTTCACCCGGAAAGTCTATTCCCTGGTTGGCATAGCTGTCAAAAAGCAAAACAGGCTCATTTGCTACATGGTAAGTCATAATGATATAATCCGGAGGATCATTATTTTCCAGGTAATCCAGAAGAGCATGGTAGTAAGGGCCAATTGGTAATGCAGGAAGTGCCAGGTTCAGGGAATAGGTTTTATTATTCAATGTGGAGTCGAAAACTTCCGGTACTAGTGCCGATAAAACATCGCTTGCGCCAAAATAAAGAACAGTTTTTTTACCATCAGGAATTTCCCATTTATTCTCTCTTATGGCGATTCTTTTTTGTTCGCAGACAATGGATGCCCCATCTTTGTATACTTTCCCGGAATGGATGCCAAGTTGGTTAAGCAAAACCACAAGTACAAGTAAAATTCCGGAATGTAGAATTACTTTTTTCATAACTTAAAATTGAAAATAAACAAAATCTGATGCTGCAAATTTGCCAAATATCAGTACTGTTAAGACCAATCCATAATACAATGCATATTTTATTAACGGTCTGTAAGTCAGTTTCTCTCTTATTATAATTCCCTTCTCATTTAAATAATCAAAAAGAAGTACAATAATAATTCCTGAAGAAGCAATAACATGGTCGGTATGAGTCATACCCATATTGTATCCTGTCAGTCTCCATTCCAGTCCGTGAAAAAGATTAGTTATCAGATAAACGGCGTCCTTCGTACTTGATGCATTAAAAAACACCAGGGAAAAAGCAAAGAAGATGAAAACAATGACCCTGCTGAAAAATTTTACCCAGTATTTGTTCATCTTTGAGGCAAGCTGCAATCGTTTTCTCTTTGTAAAGAATTCATAATTAATGGCAACACCTTGCAACGCCCCGAGAATAATAAAATTCCAGCCCGAGCCATGCCAGATACCTATAATAAGAAATGTGATGAATACCCCGTAAACCGCCGCCCACTTCTTCCATCTCATGCGTTTCAGCAAAATTCTTTTAAAAATATAATCGTTACACCATTGTGAAAGAGTGATGTGCCATTTTCTCCAGAACATGCTAACATTTTGAGCGAACAAAGGTCTTTCAAAATTATTGGTAAGCCTTAAGCCAAAAAGTTTCCCAATGCCCAGGGCTATATCTGTATAACCTGAAAAATCGCAATAAATATGAAATACTTGTAAAACAAAGACAGTCATAAGGGGAACACCTGTAAATTCATTGACGTTACCATATATAATGTTTACAAGTACAACCAGCCTGTCTGCTATTACCAGCTTTTTAAATAATCCCCAGAAGATCTGGATCAGGCCGTCATAAAAGAGTGTTGAATCGAACTGATAGTTTTTTTTCAGGGAAGGCAGGAACGACTTTGAACGTTCTATTGGACCAGCAAGCAGCTTAGGGAAAAATAAAATGTAACTAGCAAAAAAGCCCCAGTGACGTTCCGCTTTGCCGGACCCACGGTAAATTTCGATTAAATATCCAATACACTCAAAAGTATAGTATGAAATGCCGATGGGAACAATGAGATTAATGTATTCAAATTCAGTTCCCGGTTCAAAAATCCCCAGGAATGTATTTGCGTTCTCTATCAGGAAGTTAATGTATTTGAAGAAAATAAGCTGGCCAATATTCAATACCATCCCCAAAAGGTAGAGCGGGAAGCGTTTCTTTTTTTCTTCTTGTTTTTCTATCAGTCTGCCAAGGAAATAATTGATTGTTATAACCAGGTAGATATATACGAGAAAATTGATTGAGAAATAGCCCAGAAAAGCCGTACTGGCAAGCAGCAGAATAAACCACTGGTGGCTTTTTTTTGCCTGGTAATATAAAAGCAGCAATACAACAATAAAAATAAAAAATTCAAGCGTGCTGAAAATCATATATCCCTGTTAAATTGTTAATAATTATTATGCTTTATTCCTGTTCTTTATTTACAGGAATACTTTTTAAGCGTTTTTTATCTGTTTTTCCATGAGCTGTTTTGGGCAGCTCATCTAAGAACTCAATATATCTGGGAACACTGAATGGTTCCAGGTTCTTAGCGCAGTGAAAAATGATTTTCTGACTATCTGGTTTAAAACCTTTGACAGGCACAACAAATGCTTTTATCGCCTGGCCCAGAATTTCATCATCAACGCCAACCACAGCACATTCATTTATTCCTTCTACCTGGTTGATAATGTTTTCAACTTCTTTAGCGCTAATTCTCTCGCCCCGTGACTTAATCATATCGTCTTTCCTCCCGATAAAATAAAGGTACCCTTCCTGGTCTGTTTTAAAATAGTCTCCGGTAAAGAGAAGTTTTTCACGGAAACCCAGTCCGGGCCTGAATGTTTTCGCTGTTAGTTCAGGCGCATTCCAATAACCCTGCATTACATTAGAACCCCTGACCACGAGTTCTCCTGTCTGCCCAGGCTTTACCGGTTCTTCGTTTTTATCTACAACAAAGATTTCACAATTGGGCATGGCTTTGCCCACCGAATCTGTCCGGTTGTCAATTTCTTCAGGGGGCAAATAAGCAATTCGCTTACACTCGGTTAGTCCGAACATGGAATAAATCTGAACATGGGGCATTAATTTTCTGAATCGTTTTATGTGTTCTGCCGGAAATGCAGCTCCTGTGTTGGAGATGTAACGTAATGTGCTTAAATCAAAGGATTTCAGATCAATTGTTTTAAAGATCATGGCCACAATTGTCGGAACAATAGGGAATCCGGTAACTTTCTCTTTGGCGACCAGGTTTAATACTTTGGTAAGGAAAATAAATGATCTTTCAAGGACGATCGTACCTCCGAACATGAAAGCCATAATAACCTGGTAAAGCCCATAGTCAAAGGACAGGGGTAAAGTGTTCAGAATAATATCGTCCGGAGTATTCCCCAGGTACTGAATGATGCTGCGTGCAGCAGAGATAATGTTGTAGTGCGATTCCATAACCCCTTTGGGTTCACCAGTTGATCCCGAAGTATAGATCAATCCTGCCAGATCAATATCCAATACCCGCCGGTTGGATATTTTCTGTAAATCATAATGATTCAACTTGTATGATTTTCTGCCGAAGATTTTGGTCCAATGAAATGTTGATACATTTTCTTCAGCCGATGGGTTTATTTTATTTGGGCCAGTCCAGATTATCGTGCAGGAGATTGCATTTTTTCTTACTGCTTTAAGAACAATATTTTGTTTTCTTTCATCGGCCACAATAATTTTGGGTTTACAGTCGCCAATGATATAAGATAACTTTTGAAGCTGAACGACACTGTTTATGATAGTGAAAATTCCTCCGGCTTTCATTGCAGCATAAAAAGAAATGATTATCTCAGGAGAGTTGTCCATGTAAATTAAAACCCTGTCCTGTTTTTCCAGTCCATGGTTTATAAAAAATCTACTCAGAAAATTTACGCGGTTGAATATCTCCCTGTACGTATAGCGTCTATCGGAAAAAATCAGCGCCTCTTTGCCCGGGTATTTTTTTGCCGACTCATCAAAATAATCGTATAATAAGGTTGCATGATTCATAATTCTGCAATTTTTTGTAATGAATTATAATACAGTTGCTTCATTGAATTTATCTGTCTCCAGGTCTTTTTCATGGTAGATGATAGATTCCCTTCTCAGATAATCAGTTGTTTGCTGTTTTCTTCTGAATGAATTGAAGATATTTTTAACAGCCTCAGGAGTTTTGTTTAACAGGTTTGCTACGTTCTCCGGTTCATAATTATTTTCGTAAGCATACCATAATAAATCCATCTCTTTAAAGGGCATTTGAAAGAAAAACTCTTCCTGTGTTTGTTCTGCAGAGTAAGTGTCTGTAGTGGGTGTTCGCTTAATGATCTCTTTGGGGATTTCCAGGTGTTCTGCGAGCTGATACACCTGGGTTTTATACAGGTGTCCAATCGCCATGATATCAACACCTCCATCGCCATGCTTAACAAAAAAACCCTGGTTGATTTCCTGCTTGTTTGAAGTACCGATAACCGCGTAATGAAGTTTTTCAGCATAATAGTAAAGCATACACATTCGGGTTCTCTGCTTAAAGTTAGAGGCAGCCATAATCTCCAGGAATTCAGGTGCAGGTAGCTTTTTCTTGTTCTCATTACCATTTTCAGCAACAAGGGTTATGTAAAATACAGAGGGGAGTGTGGTTTCAATCAATGATTCGTTCAAGCCTATTTTAAATTTGTGTTTTTTGGGATTATATCCGGGAAAGAGTCTTTTAACGGCAGCATCTCTCCTGGGATAACACTGAAAACCCTGTAACGCCTCAGTAATGTCTTCAATATAATAATCAACCCGTAATTTTTTGGCCAGTTTTTCGGCTAGTTTGACACTATCCGGACTGGAATCTTTTTCCGGCAGCATGAGGGCTGTAACATTTTTGTTTCCCAGCGCACGAACTGCCAGGGCAAGTGTTACTGAAGAGTCTATCCCTCCGCTTATTCCTATAACACCACCTTTCCTTCGGAGCCGGCGGTGTACATCCTCTTTTATTTTCTTACACAAATTCTCAATGTATGTATTAACATTGTCGATTTTTAATATATCCTGGGTGAAAGGTTTTGTTGTATACATAATTTTTGGGTTTTAAATTATTACTACACTTAAAAAGCCAGCGTTAAATGCTGATTTCTTTTTTAATATTCAATTTTTCCACAGGAGCCTTCTCTTTGGAAAAATTGCGAATAAACTGGTCATACAATAGTTGAGTCGATACAATACCAATTAGAGCCATATCGTTTACCTCTGAGATATTCTGACCCAGAGTATACTTTTGTTTCAGCCATTGTATCTTAATAGGATCGAAAATTCCAAAATCTTTGATCATGCTGGGGCATAAAATAGCTTTTATTGCTTTCGATACTTTTGATTTGTTTACCATATGTGAAACCGGCGCTCTGTATGCCTGTTTTGGACGCTTAATGATGCTTTCGGGAATTTTTTGGTTCATAATCTTTTTTAAAATATATTTTTCCGACAGACCGTTGAGCTTTAAGTCTGCAGGCAAGGAGGCAGCATACTCAATAATCCGGTGGTCAAGGAAAGGATAGCGACCTTCGACAGAATTTGCCATGGCCATTCTGTCTCCCTGCGATGACAAAAGATAACCCGACATAAACATGTTTATCTCCAGCCATTGTGCTTTGGCTAAGGGTGTCCATGAATTAAAAGTGTCAGGCAGAAGGCCATTCACCTCTTCAAACGGGTCGTAGTTGTTGCTATTACAGAGAAATTCCTGGGAAAGAAAATTCTTAATCCTTGAAGTATTATTCCAGCGAATTAAATGAGAATAGTAGGGAGAAGAGGTTTCTTCCAGCTGAAACCCGAAGAATAATTTAAGCATTCCAGGGCTGGCTGATTTAATGTATGGAATATAGGGATACAATTTTTTGAGCAGGAGAGGTCTGAATTTGGAATCAGGATGTTTGGCCCAGAAGTGTCTTATGATTGTTTCTTTAAAAATATTGTATCCAGCAAGCATTTCATCAGCACCTTCTCCGGTGATTACTACCTTTATGCCATTTTCTCTTACCAAACGGGAAAGAAAGTACATTGGCGCAGGTGCTGTACGTATTACCGGAGTTTCTGTATGCCAGATAATCCTGCCAAAATGTTCAGTAATGTCATTGTTTTCGCAAACAAATCGTTTATGAGTTGTATCCAGGAATTTCGAAGCTTCATTCTGATAATTTGTTTCATCATATTGTGCTTCTTTAAAACCAATGGAGAAGGTTTGAAGATTTTGTGGCTGTAAGTCTTTTATCATGCACGTTGTGGCCGTAGAGTCCAGTCCGCCACTTAGATAAGCTGCTACAGGAACGTCGGAGCGTAAACGTAACCGGATGGCATCATAAAGCAACTCCCCAAATTCCTTTTGTGCTTTTTCCGGGGAAGTTTCTTTAACAGATGAAAAAGAGAGTTCCCAGTACCGTCTAATTGTTAGCTTGCCTTTACTGAGTTTCAGATAATGCCCCGGGGGCAGTTCAAATACATTTTTAAAAACGGTATTTGGACTTACCGGGGTCCAAAAGGTAAAAATTTGAATAAGCGCCTTGTTATTAATTTCTCTTGGTAACCCGGGAAATTCAAACAACGATTTAACTTCTGAAGCGAAAAGAAAATTTCCTTTTTGGTATGTGTAAAAAAGTGGTCTTATTCCCACGCGATCCCTGGCGAGGAAGAGCTCGTGCGTTTTTTTGTCCCAGATGGCAAAGGCAAACTGTCCATTGAGTTTGGTAAGGCATGATTCGCCGTAAACTGCATAAAGTTGTACCAAGACCTCTGTGTCCGACTTCGTTTTAAACCAATAACCCTTTTGTTCGAGTTCTTCCCTTAATTCAATATAATTAAAGATCTCCCCGTTAAAAACGATCCAGTATCTCTCTGATTGATCACAAACAGGCTGGGTCCCGCCTTGCAGGTCTATAATGTTTAACCTGACATTACCCATTAAGAGATTCTTTCCAGTTACAATACCACATTCATCAGGGCCGCGGTAGTGAATCCTGGCCAACATCCTTTTGAGTGTATCATGGAATGAAGGAATCCTTAAAGAAGGACTATAAATACCTGCAATACCACACATTTTCAAATGAAGTTTAAGTTTTAACAGACTGTTTTTGCTTTACGTAATCGGCTATGGCGTTAACAGATTCGAAGTTTTCCTCTATGAAATCTTTGTCCTCTGTTTTAACGTCAAATTCGTCTTCAAGAAAGGTGATTAATGTGATAAAACCCATAGAATCAAAAAATCCTTCTTTAAAGATTAAAGTATCAAATTCAATATCCGCGGGGTCCGAATAAGTATTATCTGAAATGAACTTATAAACCTTCTCCTTAATATAGTTTTCAGTTATCATCTTTTTAGTTATTTGATTAAACAATTATTTTTCTCTTGCTAATTATACGGCTATTAACTAATTTATTGAGTCTATCAATAATACAAATTATGAAGAATTCCAATAAAAGTCAATAGAATAAACCTCTATTATTTAGGAAGGTATATTTTGGATGAATTATTTATTATTTTTTAGATTTTCCTCACAAATTAATATGTTGATTTGGAAGAGAAAATATCGGAGCAAAACTCTTTTGCACCGATATCCACTGCCTCTCCACAATAGTTTAATGAAAGATTCCAATTGGTAAGTTTGTTACAACCTTTATCAATGCAAGGGGAAGATTTTACCAGGTTAAAATTATTGTCTGGATTATTCTCAAATAATGGATCACAAAAAATTGAGTGCTTCCCATTTCCCGTTGCAAAAGTAAACCATACCAAACTTCCGTAGCCATCGAATAATTTATTTGGCTTAGGGATAAAATAACAGTTGTAGTTTTCAGTAAATGGCTTTTTAAGATATATCATATGGTTTTTGATTGAACTGGCATAAAAAATATTGTTGAGTATGTGTACATTTTGAGCATTCAGCGCCACCGGATTATTCCAGAATGTATTATTGACGACAACTCCATTATGTGTATTTATTAACCACATACCTATTTCGTTTTCTGTCAGGATATTTTTGAAAAGTTTTATGTTTTTAGCATGACTGTATATTCCGCAAGGACTATGAGACAACAGGTTGTAACAGACCCTTATTGAGTCTGTTCCAAAGCCAAGGTAAATACATGCTCCTCCGCTGCCTTTCAGAGAAGGGCCTTTTAGTTGGTTGCCCATGATCATACCTTTTTTTGAATTATTGGCAACCACACAGAACTTATTTCCGGTATCTGTGCGGTCTATATTACAGTTGCTTACAGTAAATCCGGAACAATTCTCAAGTTGTATTCCGTCACCGGAAGCCTGTAGTTCTGCTTTGCCCAATGTGTACCACTTTTGATTTACTTTATTGACCTGACAGGAGTCAATTTTCAATCTGTTTATATTTTGTGCATAGATGCCATCATCTCCGGTGTTGGATATTTTGCACGATATAATGTTTATGTTATGTATATGCTCCTGATTTTCCTGCCCCATTAAACGTATACCCCACATAGCCCTGGTAAAGTTGCAATTCCGGACGCAGATATCTTTCGAATTTCCCATAACACGAATGCAATAGATACTATTACTTTTGCCGTTTATGTGAATGTCTTTTATTGTAATGTTTTTTGAACTATTGATATTAATTGGCTTTTCTACATATTTTGTGTTTATTACAGGACTATTTCCTTCTCCATAAGTTTCAATTCTTATACTGGTTTTACTGTTAAAATTTATAGGACGATGTAAAATAAGTATTGTGGAGCGTTTAATATAGTATGTTGCATTGGAAACAAGTTTTATCTCGTCCAGGCTGTTGTAGGGATTTTTTATTGTTCCATTTCTTCCTAAATTTGTATTTCCAGGGTCAATATAGATTTTTTTATTCGCCCCTTCTGTCTGATAAGAAAAAAGGAGAAAAATAAATACAATAGCATACCTCAAATTCAATTTTTCTTTAATTATAAAATTCATTTGTTTTATTCTATATTATTTTACATGATTTAATCTTATTATTTTTTTAATATTCTGGCGTAATCCATAAGGAACCTTTTTGCGAAAATTTTGTGCAAGCGGATATATATATTTATTTCCCAGGAATTTTGATACTTTGTTAATTGGATAATTTTTCTCTTTAGCAAGAACGAGAATTTCTTTACCCAATGGATCTTTATCATATAAAAGCGATTCTATGTATGCTCTTTTTATTCTGTTAAATCTATTGATATCAAATACCTCTTTGTAAAGATGTTGCAAGCCCAGTATCTCTAATGTCAAGAGTGTACGTGCACATTTGAAGCACACAGAACAGTTCCTCACATTTTCCAGTGTTGTATCGGTGCAAACATAGAGATGACGGTAAGAAGGTTTTAGCTTCGCAACTTGCTCAGTCTTTTCAACCCTTGTATAATTGGAACCCACCATGATGCAGTCCAGAGATTCTGTAGAGTATAATGAGTGAGTCAAAGGTTCTGTATACCCTATTTTATATATGTCGGAAGTAAGAAAATTACCGTAGGTATAACCCGAGGCATAAAGGTATTTGGAAAACATTTTCTGTAGAACCATAACAGATGCTACATTTCTTGGCAGAACAGAGAGAAGAAAACTTGAATCAATAATATCATAAAGATTCGAATTTACTTTAATAAATGGTAACTCATATTCTTCTGCAAATTTTTCCAAATGGTAATAACGCTTATGGAAGAAAACGGAAGCATTGCTGCCATGAGCACCTACGTTATTGTAAATCAGATGTGTAACCTTATAATGAGGAGGTACATTATGATTGAAATAGTAATCACTTAAGACACTAAATGAATCAATCCCTCCTGAAAATCCTGTTACTACATTTTGAGTATCTGTATTTAATAAATTCCCGTTAAAATCCTCAGGAAATATCTTTATCTCATGGAACATAGGATCTAAAAAGGTGTAAATATTCACTATATTATTTGTCAGGTTGTAATAAAGCTTCTCAGATACCGGTCCATCAAGATAAATATCTTCATTAAGCTTCATTGCATGCACAAAAAGACCAATTAGAAATGCATCAAGCGTTTCGTCTGAAACATAATCTTCATAGACCTTGTTAACTGCAAACCAAACCCTGGCTGAGCCTTCATGTGTTTCTACTTTTGAAGTAAGCTTAACCTGGTCTCCTTTTACGGATTTTTCTATCTTGTTGATTTTCATTTTAATTTATTTTAGTGATAGAAACAACAATAGGTTTACTAAACCATTTATTTAACTAAATACATTCTTATAAAGGTGGTTACTGATTAAACAATAGCACTTCAATAATATGGGCCACTCAAGCTACCTTACTCGCTTATTTATTAACACTTGATTTTCAGCAACAAGTGTTAAGCTTTTCCTGTTAAAAAAATAAAAAGTATAAAAGACAAAATAGTACTTTTTTTTATAAAAATCAATATAACGGACTGATTATTTGGGGATAAATTTTAAAAAATAACTACAATTGCAGGTTAAATCCATATTCGTTATTGTTTTTTTCGTACCTTTAGTTTAGAAAGTTTTAGTTTAATTAACCCAATTGAATAAAACCATCTTCTGTGTCATGCAGACTTATAGCAATGAATAAATATGATGGTTTTATGGCAAAAAAAACAAAACTTAAATCTATAAAGGCTATGAAGAAATTAATTTTTGTATTAGGAACAGGGCGTTCCGGGACTCATTTACTGGGTCGGACAATAAGCAGCCATCCTCTTATAGAAGGCCATATCGAAGATCCTGAATATTTTCATCCCGCTGTTAATATTGCTGTAAAGCAGGATATAAGTTATAACTTTTACAATAGAATTCAGAAATACAGACTTGTAAAAAAATACAAACAATTGCTGAAGAAATCTGCCGGTGAATATATTCTGGATAAGACCCATCCTGTAATCTGGTATGCCGAATACTTAATGAAGAAAATTCCTGGTTCATTATTTGTTGGTATTATAAGAAATCCCTATCAAACTGTAAGCAGTATGTTGAATCATTCGGGTGTTCTGGAATGGTACGCTAAACTGCCCCAGGATAAACCTAACCGTTTTTTGGGCATTACAGAAGAAAACAAATCTTTTTTTAAAGATTTGCCACTGGAAACAAAATGTGCTTATCGCTGGCTTTCGCATAAAAGGGAACTACAAAGGCTTCAGGGTGTTCTGAAGGACCGGTATGTGTTATTTGATTACGATAACTTTTTAGAAAATCTGAATGAAAACCTTGAAAAGTTAAGCCAGTTTCTGAAAATAAGCAACCAATTTAATCCGGAACACCTGAAAACTGAAAGTCTTGATAAATGGAAAACGTTTCTTAATGGGGTACAGATCAGAAATATTGATTCTGTTACACAGGAAATTCCAGTAGCATAGAAATGTTTGGTTATTAGCTGTAAATAGGCTTTTCATTGGTGTCTTCAAGCAAGTTAAGGTATACCGGATTATTACGGAATCCTTTTTGCGCGATTTCATGATCATTTAATCCCGGGCGAATGTTTCCCTCTATGATTAATGGACCATCGGGTGTAATGGCCATATCCCAGCCTACTAATATGATCTGGGGTACGCTTTTAGCTGCGTATAAAGCCAATTCTTTAGCTTCCCGGAAATAGGGTATTCTGAACCCTTTGGGTTTAAATCCCGTAACAGGATGTTTGTAATAGACTTCTCCTGTATTTTTCTCAAAACCTGTGCATATCTTATCATAAAGAATACCATTTTCCATATCCAGCGGAATGAAACCGCCCCCGAAGGAAACATTATCAACATAAGCCTCACTTAAAGAGGTTTTCTGGGTAATTCCAAGAATCCTGGGAATTTTATCTTTGTTGGTATAGGTAACAATTCGAACACAGTTAATGCTGTTCGGATTTATTTTGTTCATTTCATCGTGCTGTATGATCTGGTTCTGATAAATATAACCCGCTTTTATTACTTCACTGTAGATTTTGTTTAGTAACTCCCTGTCTTCTTTCAACTGCTCCGGAGTAACTTTAAAAATATTTTTTCCTCCAAAAGAATCTTCTTTTTTCTTAATAAATATAGCCTTTTCTACTGGAAGTGAGTTGATAAAACCAAGGAATTCTTCAGGCGTACCGATTAATTTTAGTTTCCCATTTTGCACAAAAATTGCTTTATGGTTATATGCCAGCGTTTTAACCACATTGATTCCAAACTGGGAAAGATATTTCTCAAAGTTATCTTTCATTTCAAATGCAGGCGTAAAATGCTCTTCATTAATGTCCCAATACTTTTTGTGAAGCCTGTTTGTATTAATATAATTGTTTATTTCTCCTGCATCTTCCCGGTACAGAGGTTTAATAAAGTATTGTTCAGCCAGTAAGGGTTTGGTTAATTTTAACCAGAAATACTCTTTAAGGATTTTTAGTGTCGACTTTCGTTCTTTATGCCTTAAAGCCCGTCTTATCCTCTTGGTAAAAGCCTTTAAATTCATTTTTTATTGAATTAATGCAATATATACAATCTTGCTTTTGTAAAATAATCTACTTGCATTGAACAAGTTACAAAATAATTTAATATGCTGCCTACTATAATTAATTAATTATTTTTATTAATGAATACTTTTTTGTAACTCGCAATAAGGAATTTAGGTTTTTCGTAAAATTGATTTGCTTATGTAGGTATAGAATGATTAATAACAATTAATTTTTATGTCTTTTAAAAAGGCCTTTTTTAAGAACATCTCAACCTTTGCTGTTTATAATTATCTTACACAGGGTGTTGAATTTCTGGCTACGATAGTTTTGTCAAGGTTGCTTCTTCCCGAAGAATATGGTTTTGTTGCGATGATCTATATTTTTGTTGGTTTTATCAGATTGTTTGCTAATTTGGGTATTGGTGTGACAGTTGTAAGATCAGATTATAGGTACACCTACCATAAACATTTGTTTAGTCTCGCGATATGGCTTGGATTTGCACTCAGCATAACCTTGTCAATGTTGTCTTACCCAATAGCTGTATTTTTTGATAATATGGAACTCATAATACCCACGATTATAGTGTCCGTAAAATTCATCTTTGACTCTTTAACTTACATTCCTATAGCAATTCTCAATAAAAAACTCGATTTTAATTCTATTGGTAAAATAAGGTTGTCAGGAACCTCTTTTCAGATTGCGATGATGATTTTACTGGCCTTTTTGGGGTTTTCATACTGGTCTTTAATTATTCCGGTAATCTTTAATCCAATTGTTCAGTATCTTTTACTCAGAAGGAAAGTGAAATTACCTATTCGGATTTATGGTTGGAGGGCTACAAAACGGATGATCTACCGGATTCGTTCTCTCATGGGAAATCTTTCTCTCAATAATCTTGTCAGGTACTGGTCAAATCATGCAGATAAGGTCGTGATTGGGAGACTCTATATGCAGTCTGACCTTGGTCTTTATAACAGGGCTTTTCGTTTCGTTCAGATAACCAATCATCTTATAACCGGTATTTTTAGCTCTGTGTTGTTTCCTTCACTAAAGCAATTAATCGATGAAAAGGGAGATGCAAACCGGGAATATCTCGATATTGTGAAAATCATTACATTATTTAATCTTCCGGTTGTTATTATTCTGGTGGTTCTCCCGGAAATTCTTGTCAGAATTCTCTGGGGAAATGACTGGACAGGAGTGGCGCCCTTTTTGCCTTATGTTGGCCTGATAATTATATTTAATTCAATTATTAGCACAATGGCCCCGGTATTTCTTCTTTATGGGAAAGAGCGAAATCTATTCCTTGTAAATCTTGCAAGCAGCATGATGACTATCCTACTTGTGATTGGTGGTGGTTTGTTTTCCATTATGCACGTTATTAAATTTCTTGCATTAGGCTATTTGTTTTTCACCATACCTGTGAACATCTATTTTGGTTTTTATAAATCTTTTGGATTCAAAATTGGCTTAATGTTACGTTTTTGGATTCCAACCCTCATATTTGGAATGTTTCTTTTCATTTCTATTAGCTGCGATTCAATATTACTTAAATTACTTATAATTATTTTCTATATGGGATTTCTATTTTATGAACTAAGGGGAACTGCAAAAGAAAGCTTTAAATATTTGTTAAATCGTCTTCGTAAGAAAAAAGAAGCTTAAGCAAAATATTTTAATATAAGAAATTGAAACATTGAATTTAATAAAAATTCAAATTATCTTGTTTTAAATATGTTAGTTCATTTTATAACCTCAAATGGATAGATCCTTTATTAATTGGAATGACAGTATTAAAGATACTAATTCCCCATCCAGAAAAGATTATGTCAGGCCAGCACTTATAATATTAGTTCTTGCTGGCTCTGTATATTTTTTCAGAGTAAATTTTTTAACTAAGGATATAATCTATATAGCCCAATTTTTTGTCATCGGACTGATGGGTACTGTGATTCTGTTTCAGGCAATATACTGGAAATATGAATTGTATAGGCGAAATTTTATTTCACCTATATTTTTAATTTTTTTAGGAGTATTTCTGAGTATGATAACAGCCTATGCCTTCCACAGCCAGTCATTTGTGATTTCGTTCTGGGCTCAGCGGTTTACGTACTTTTATCTCTTCTATTTTGTTTTGCATATTATACAGGTGCCAATTCAGACACTTGAAAAAATATTATTTTTTGCAGGTGTTGTTTATGCTTTTGTATTTTTTGTTCAATATCTGGCTTTCCCGAAAGTCATTTTTACTGTACGACAAGGTATTGAAAGAGGAACAGTTCGTATTTTCATACCTGGTATGGCATTCATGCACCTTGCCTACTTTATGGGCCTTACAAGGGTGATCTTTTTTAATAAATTTAAATATGTTCCTTACTTGCTGCTTTTTCTGGGCATCTATATATTAACAGGAACGCGTTCTACAATTGCCGGTCCAACTATTATCACGATATTAATATTAATTTTCAGTAATAAAATCAGATCCAGGGGAGTCATTCTTATACTTATAATTCTTTTATTGGGAGCTGCTTATTATATGTTCCAGGATATTATCGAGAATTTAATCACATTATCGGTAGAACAAAAGGAAACCGCAGAAGAGAATATCAGGGTAAGGGCAACGAGATTTTTTATGACTGATTTTTTCCCGAATAATTTTGCATATATCACCGGGAACGGGGAGGGGCACCAAGCATCTCCTTTTGGGAAAGAAATTTTCTCTTATAAAATTTTATATGGTTATTATCAATCTGATATAGGCTTAATTGGCGAATATATAAAGTTTGGTGTTTTCTTTTTACTTGGAGCATTTATGATCCTCTATAAAGGGATTTTTCAATCTGTTGACACCAATCATAAATATGTACGTTACTTTTTCCTGCTTTTATTAATTTCAATGCCTCTTAGTGCGAATTTTACCTCACCAGACAGTATTGTGGCAATTTGTATAATGGCTTATATTCTGGACTATTTAAAGAACAACAAAAAAGAAAAGAAAAAAGAGAAAAAACCGCTTGTATATTTTCCTGAACTGGAATACAGAAAACAAAGTTTTATTAAATAACCTTAGTTCGTTATAAAACTAAGAAACGGTTTTAATTTTAACTTGCTTTAACAAGATAACCTTGGATAGCCCCAGCCTTCAAAGACTGGAGGTTAATATGTTTTGATATATCAAGATAAATAAGAACAAACAATTTATTGAATAAAAAAGCCGGTGTTTGAAGTTTAATTATCAAACACCGGCTTTCTTTCAGATTAGAAGGAATTCTGCAGTTCCGATTTTATCGTTTAATAAACTGCTTGCTATACAATATCTCACCTTGATGCTGGATTGAAAGAATATACATGCCATTGGGCAATTTGTTTGCATTTAGCCTTAATAATTGACCATCTGTTATTCTTCCACCAACAAACTTTTCGCTCATCTGTTTTCCTTCAATAGAATATATGCTTATTCTGAGATCCTTCAAGTCTATGTCGGATGCATAACGAACCTTCAGTTCTCCATGTGTTGGATTCGGGAAAAGTACAAAAGATACTTTTTCATTGAAATCTCCATCATCTATTGAAGTGGCCATGGCGTAAATTCTTATTTCTACTGAATCTTCTTTGGAAATAAGGTCGCCATCAGAAACTTTAAGTTTTATATATAAAGTTGTATCTGTTTCAAATTCTGGTGCATAGAAATAGGGCGAAACGGCTGTTGCATCGGAAAGATCTATTTCTTCAGGTGCATTCCATATAAACTCAATTGAATCCCCATCCGGATCATAGGATTCGCTTCCATCAAGATATACTTTCTGCGAACCGTCTACTTCCTGATTTTCTCCTGCTATGGCTACAGGACGTGAATTCTGATCTTTAGTCTTTATTTTAACATATACACTATCCGGCTCGGATAACAGGTCTCCGTCACCAACCCTCAGATATACTGTAAGCACTGTATCTTCACTTACAGGGGGTGCTTCGAACATTGGTTGAGCTGCATATGGATCAGACAGAGTAATGAAATCTGGTGCATCCCAATAATAATTAATGCTTTCACCATCCGGATCATATGAATTACTTCCATCAAGAATTCCTGTTTGCGTTTCATATAATACTTCGTGATATCCTGCTTCAGCAATTGGCTGAAAATTATCATTCTGGTTTAAAATCGTAATGTAAACGCTGTCTGGCTCGGAAATTAAATCCCCATCACTAACCCTCAGCACAACCAGTAATGTAGTATCTTCATCCACTTCTGGTGCAGTAAAAGAAGGCTGTGCTGTTCCAGGATCAGACAAAGAAATGTTACCGGGTTCGTCCCACATGAATTCAATTGAATCTCCGTCCGGGTCATAGGATTCGCTTCCATCAAGGGTCACATTATTCATTTCATCTCTCGACTGATCTTCCCCGGCATCGGCTACTGGTCTAGAATTCTGATCCTGATTCTTGATTTTAACATATACACTATCCGGCTCAGAGATCAGCTCTCCATCACTAACCCTCAAATATACAGTAAGTACAGTGTCTTCGTCTACAGAAGGAGCTTCGAAAGATGGTTGAACAGCACTTGTGTCAGATAAGGTTATAAAATCTGGTGCCTGCCACATATATTCAATATTATCTCCGTCCGGATCATATGAATTTCCTCCATCAAGGTTCCCGGTTTGCGTTTCATATAATACTTCATGATATCCTGCTTCAGCAACCGGTCTTGAATTACCTGTTTGATTGGTAATTGTAATGTTAACACTATCCGGGTTGGAAACTAAATCACCATCACTTACAGTCAACACGATAAAGAATGTAGTATCGGCTTCAGTCGATGGAGCAATAAATGTGGGCATTTCTGCATTTGGATCGGATAATGTTATAAAACCAGGAGCATCCCATGTAAATAAGAGTGAATCCTGATCCGGGTCATAAGAATCGGAACCATCAAGTTGAACCTGCTCGTTCTCTGATACTTCCTGATCCGGACCGGTTATAGCTACAGGTCTTGAGTTGCCTGTTCCTAAATTATTAATGGTTACTAATACGCCATCGGGTTCGGAAGTTAATTCTCCATCACTAACCTCTAAAGTTACGTTTAGTGTAGTATCTGAATTTACTTCAGGAGCATTAAGCACTGGTTGTTCAGCACTTGGATCGGAAAGATTAATTATGGAGGGAGTGTCCCACATAAAGCTTAGGGAGTCACCATCAGGATCGTATGATCCGCTGCCGTCAAGAACAGCTTGCTCTCCTTCATCAATGACTATATTTTGCCCTGCATCTGCTACAGGACTATGGTTTGTACCTCCACTGCAGTTTCCCTGGTATTCAAATGCCCCGATATCGGGAATTCCATTACACGGAATTAAGTTACTATCAAAATCATAAGTAATACCTACATCTGTTCCATTATCAATAGCAGGCGAACTTACCTGAAGGTGAAAATTGTGATCTGCCGGGCTGACAAATTGAGGATCAGCTATTATGCCAGCATCAAAAGACGAATTGGTTGATGAGCTAACATTCTGCAGGTTATGGCTCATATCATCTGAGGAGCCATAAAATCCGATTTGAGATCCATCTGTAAGATAAACAATATTATTTTTAATACTTGATGGATTTCCCCATAAATCTACTGCAGTTGAATTTCCATAAAAAACATTGTTATAGATCTCTGCAGTATTACCAGCCACATTAATTCCTGTTGTGTTGTTTATAAAATGGTTGTTGTTAAGTACTATGTCGCTGGCATGAGAATATACACCAATAGGTGCATCTTTAACAATATTTCTTCTGAAAGTGACAGTCGGAACACCAAAAAATACCCCAGCACCGCCATGATCATGAATACCAGGACCTATAAAGGTGTTGTCTTCCATCACTACTGTCTCGACATTAACATCATCGCTTGGGTTAATAACAATTATACCGAATTTTTTACCACTGTTTGTCCGGTCAATGACTGTATTCCTGACGAAAATTGAGTCTGTGTCGTTAAACTGAATACCATCACCAGGTGCTCCATCAGGATCATCGTGATATGCCTGGTTAATATCATGTATGTAAGAGTCCTCAATAACAATATTATTTGCATGATCGAAGTATAATCCATCAAGATAAATGTTGTAAATTTCAGTGTCTGTAATCTTGAGGCCATCAACACCAGCAGAAATACCAAAATTATAATCCCCCGTTTCCCATGTAGGAGGACTGTGTATTTCACAATTGTTAATTTCTACATCATAGCTTTTACCCTCATTACGAAATTCCATAACATGTTTTCCATCCGAAAGAATATCCAGATCATTAAAAACAAGGTTACTACAACTAGTAACACGAACCACCTTTGTCTCGATTCTTGGAAGATCCCCTGTTCCATAAGCACCAAAAGTGGTATTTTCAAGATTTGATATCTCGGTTATTAAATCTTCTTGTAGTACTGTACCTCGTTTAAGCAGGTAAGTTGTGTTGTCCTGAAAGTTCAACCCTTCCCAGTGATCGTAGGGATGGGCCTCGGAGCCATCCTGCTCCGGATCTGCTGTGTTTGTTGGGTCAATATAAATAGTGTTTTGCCCATAGGCCGCTACACTTACAAATCCCAACAACACAATCCAAAATAAGCTTTGTTTAAATAATTTCATACTATTCCCTTCTTTTTTTTTAACATAAAAATTCCCCAATCCTCATAACTATGAGAATGCATTGCATTTTTTCTTTCACTAAAACATAAAATTTGTGGGGATCCCCAGATGGTCAGTGCCTCATCTGAGCTTAATCTTCATGATTTTAACAAATGAGATTAATGCTTTTTAATCGGTTGTAATTTGTAGAACTAATTTTGCAAAATTTAGATCTGAATTTTTGATTAAATATTCTATGCAAATATACGGGAAAGAGTTTTAAATGTTACCACTTTTTTGCAAAAAAATATTGGCTATAATATATTAATATACAGAACAATACGACTGTCAAAAAGTCACATTTCAGGAACCGCTTATTTCATAGCGAATTCATTGTGAGTATGTTATGTAACAACCATTAATTCAGTGTTCTGGAAGTTTTCTTCAATATAACTTCCCGATTTTCAATCTTTAATCATATAATTTTCCTTATCTGAAAGGCAAAAGATGATGATGGGTCTTTTAAATCGTCTATTTTAGGAGGGTTTCCCGATTTTTGTTTTGTTTGTCCTGATTTTTTATAAACAAACCACATTTTTTGACGAATAAATAATAGAAAAACACTCCCAAATAACTATACCAATTAATTTTTTTTATAACTTATGTCTGGATTAAAAATGCTTTTAATGAGACGAGTAGGCTTGTTTAGATATCATAGTAATCCTGACATTTGCAGGAACAGACTGAAATTATTTAGCCAGTTAAATCCTGATATTGAAGTATATGGTCTGTATGGTGGTAAAGAGGAAGATTTTTCTTTTTATGATGCTTACTTAAAAGACTTTCTTGGGGGGAATTATTGCCTCAGGGATAAAACATATATCTGGAAATGGAAAAATGGAGATCTCTCAATTCGTGAATGGTACAAAAATTATGGTAAACATAAGAAATTTGATGTGGTTCATATATTGGAGTGGGACTTGGTTATAATGGGTAAACTTGATGAATTGTATTCTCATATACCTCCTGATTCTCTAGGGGTTACAGGATTAACGCCTCTTGTCTCCATTGAAAAAGAATGGTTCTGGACACGTGACACAAAACAAAAAGCAGAGTGGAAAGTGCTTAAAGAGCATGTAAGAAAATTTAATGGATTCAGTGGACCCTATTTCGCTTCGGTTGCCCCGGGATTATCTATTCCAAGAAGTTTTCTTGAGCAATATAGCGAGATGCCGGTTCCTGATCTTTGTAATGATGAACTGAGACTTCCACTTTATGCAAAAGCTCTTGATTTTGAAATTTATGATACAGGATTTTTTAAAAAATGGTTTTCAAAAACAGAAAAGCAATATTTTAATTGCAATGAGTTTGCAATAAAAGAAAAAAAGCTCCTTAAAGAATTGAAGAAGAAGAAAGGCAGACGCGTTTTTCATCCTTTCAGAGAAGAATTGAATATGGAATTAATTAGTAAATAATGAGTTTATTATTATGGTACTGAGATACTATGATACAACTAAAAATTTTGGTGACTTATTGAACCCATTAATTTTTAGCCATTATCTTCCGGAGTTTTTCGATGGAAACCCGAAAACAATTTTCCTGGGGATTGGAACAATATTGGGGCTTTTAAAAGGCAATAAAGATACGAACAGGATATTAGTCTTTAGCTCAGGCTACGCACCTGATGACAAAAAAATGTACGGGGAACCGCCCGTTCTGGATGAAAAATATGAATTCTACTGTGTTAGAGGTCCTTTAACAGCCAAAGCACTGAAGCTGGATCCTGCATTGGCTATTTCAGACGGTGCTCTGCTACTCAAGAATATGCCATTTATGCCAGTTGAAAAAGAATTCGAATGTGCCTATATGCCTCATCATGTTACAGAGGGTATATTTGAGGGATGGAAAAAGCTCATGCTTTTAGATGGTATTCATTATATCAGTCCGCAGGGAGACCCGATTTCAATAATTGAACAGATACGTAAAAGTAAGTTACTAATTACTGAAGCTATGCATGGAGCTATTGTTGCTGATGTATTCAGGGTTCCATGGATTCCAATAAAATCTTCTGCACATATTAATCAGTTTAAATGGGATGATTGGGCTATGTCCTTGGGGCTGGAATTTTCCTTACATCCTCTGAAATCATTATTTGGTGATAGGATAATTCGTAAAATGCTGGCTGAAAAGTTTAAACTAACAAAATACCAACCGGTTAATTACGTCGCTTCTGAAGTCTATAAAGCAACTCGGCAAAAGAAAAGAAAAAAAGCAGTACTTAAAGAACTTAGAACTTTAAGAACCGGAAAGTATTACCTGAGTGATGAAAAAGTATTAGATAAAAAAATAGCGCAACTCACAGAAAAATTAAAAATGATCAATGAAATATACAGTGATAGGCTGGCATATTGAATGATTTGAATAATCATTAATCCAAACAAGATGAAAATAGCATATATCTCTGTTCAGGATTCAACCAATGTACGAAGTTTTTCGGGTACAGGTTATTTTATTCCCCGGTCCCTTAAAATGAATGGAGCAGAAATTAATTACATCGGGAACTTAAAGACACAACCCTATCTTACTGAAAAGTTTAAAGAAATTTATTACAGATATATTCCGGGAAAAACATATTGGTTTAATCGCAATCCTCGTGTTCTGAAAAATTATGCACGGCAAATAAATAAAAGTCTTAATGGTATAAATCCTGATGTTATTTTGAGTTTTTCCGGCCAGCCTCTGGCTCTGCTGAAAACTGACAAACCGATTGTCTTATGGGCCGATGCTGTCTTTGAAGATATAATTGATTTTTATCCGGAATTTACAGATATGGCAAAGGTTACAATAAAACACGGCCATAAAATGGAAAAGGAAGCACTTGATCGTTGTGCTCATATCGTTTATTCTTCTGACTGGGCAGCAAAAGGAGCGATACAATACTATAATATTCCTCCCGAAAAGGTTTCTGTTATTACTTATGGTGCGAATATCGAAACAAATTGGGATCAGGAGACTGTGGATGAAAAAATTAAGAAAAAGACGAATGAGCAGTGTAACTTGCTATTTGTAGGGGTTCACTGGTACAGAAAAGGAGGAGATAAAGCCCTTGAAGTGGCAAAGGAGTTGCATTCCCAAGGCATGCCTGTTAAGCTTGATATTCTTGGTTGCAGACCAGACAATGAGAATCAATTGCCTTCTTATGTTAAAGTGCATGGTTTTATCAGCAAAGAGACAGAGAAAGGTAAGACCATTATTCATCAACTGATCAGCAATGCTCATTTTCTTATTTTACCAACTTTAGCAGATTGTACACCAATTGTCTTTGCAGAATTCAATTCATACGGAATTCCATGTTTAACAACAAAAGTAGGCGGAATCCCGACATTGATTAAAAATGAGGTCAATGGAAAGTTATTCGATAAAAAAGCACCGGCAACTGAATATGCAGAGTACATTAAATCTTTGTTTACGAATTATGACAACTATAAAACCCTGGCTCAAAAATCATATAATGAATACAAAACACGTCTTAACTGGAATGCCTCCGGAAAGAAAATGATGGGTGTATTAAAAAATGTAGTTAATGGAAAATCATGACTAGCTCTGTAGCCATATTGATACCTGTTCATAATAAGCTTCACCTTACAAAGGAGTGTCTTCAGGGATTGCAAAACCTTATTAATGAGGTAAATTTTAAAGATAGTGTGAATTATTCAATTGTTCTTATTGATGATGGTTCTGAAGATGGAACTGAACAATGGGTGAAAAATAATTTTCACGATATTCATCTATTGAAAGGAGATGGAAATTTATGGTGGAGTGGAGGTGTTAATGCAGGAGCTAAATATGCCTTTGAAGAAAAGAATTTTAATTATGTATTGCTTTGGAATAACGACATTACTCCTGACAAAGGTTATTTCAGTAATTTAAGCCGAATTATCCTTGAGGGTGACGAAGAAACAATCGCTGGCTCAAAAATTTGTGATCTGGAGGATCATAATAAAATATGGTCGATGGGTGGAGTATTTAACCCGGTTAATGGTGAAAATTATATGATTGGAATTGATAAAGAAGTTGATAATCATAACTTTCAGTATTTTGAGCCCGACTGGCTGACAGGAATGGGTACACTAATACCGAGGAATGTACCAGAAAAAATTGGATATCTGAATGAAAATGATTTCCCCCAGTACTTTGGAGATACTGATTATACCTACCGGGCAAAGCTGGCAGGTTTTAAGCTCAAGGTTTTTCCGCAGCTGGTTATTTTTAACAATACTGCTAATACAGGCATTGTGCATGGGGGTAATTTCTTCCAATTAATTCGTACTCTTTACAGCACACGTTCTAAGTATAATTTTAAGAAAGAGTGGAAGTTCTATAGAATGTATGCAGAATCTCGTAAAGCATACAAGCAGCTGTTTATTAAATATTTCCGATATATTGGTGGTTACTTTAAATGGAGCTTTTTAAATCTTTTCGGATTGAAAAAATCGGTTCGCTGATTTTTTTTAGTATCTGAAATTTGACCTGTGAAGTCTGCAAGATTTAGAATTTAAAAGAAAATCAAGATTGTATGAGAAACAACAGAATGTACATTTATCCTCTGTCTGCCAGGTTTGAAGAAAAACTGAATAACCCCTATATTAAAGATGTCATAAGTTCTATAGAAAATTACTTTTTTTGCGTGAATAAGCAGAGTCCTTCTGCTGTTGGTTTTTTTAATGTTGTTCGCTATTTCTTTAGAACAAGGTATTACCACCTAAACTGGATTGAAGATCTGCCGGATAAAAAAGGAGGTCTACTACAGTCTCTGTTTCTATTGCTCATAATTCAGATAATGCGGGTCACAGGCAAAAAAATTATCTGGACTGCACACAACAAAATCAGCCATTACCAGAAGAATCTTTGGATCAAGAAAATGTTAATGAGTGTTTTGGCCAGGAAAAGCCACTACATAATTACGCATAGCCATGAGGGTGTTGAGTATGTAAAACGATTAAATAAAAACAAAAATACGGTGAAAGTGATATATATTCCGCATCCTGTCAAAAATAAAATACATACGAATTCCGTGGAATTAACCAACGATATAATCATTTGGGGAAACATAGCGCATTACAAAGGAATTCATCTTTTCCTGCAACACTTAATAGAGAACGGGTTACAGAAAAAATATAAAATAATAATCGCGGGAAGGTTTACCGAACCTGCTTATGAAGAGGTGCTTAAAAAATACCTTTCAGGGAATATTACACTTATTAACCGGTTTATTCAAAAAAAAGAACTTGAAAAACTTATAAAAACGTCACGAATTGTTTTGTTTACCTACCAGCAGGAATATGTGCTAAGCTCTGGCGCTCTTATGGATTCTCTTGGTTATGGCAAAAATGTGATTGGTCCGGACATTGGTGCATTTAAAGATTTACAGGAAGAGGGATTGGTGACAACCTATGCCGATCTTAACGATTTGATTGAAAAAATTGATAAATGCCTCGGATCATCAGGAAAAACAAGCAGAGAAAAGTTGAAAAATTTTATTGACAAAAACAGTTGGGAAAATTATGGCTTACAGCTTTACAATTGGTTAAATCAGCGTTAAAATGAAATACGCCGTTATCATACCTGCAAAGAATGAAGAGAACGATCTTCCCGTTGCTCTTAATTCTATTATCAGTCAAACACTGTCACCTGTTTGCATTTTGGTGGTTGATGACCATTCAACGGACGGCACGGCAAAGGTTGTTCGTTCTTTTATGGATAAATATCCTTTTGTAGAATATTTGTTTCATGACGAAAATCACCAATATAATCTTGGTTCACCGGTTGTAAAGGCTTTTCATAAGGGAGAAGAGTTTTTGTTGCGTAAAAAATATTCATTTGATTACCTGGTTAAAATTGATGCCGACGTAAGCTTTTCGCCAGAAATATTTGAAGAAACATGGAAGTTTATTAAAAAACAGGATACCTCATGTGGAATTGTTTCAAATGTCCCTTATTTTAACGTAAACGGTAAGAAAAAATACAGAAACAGCCCTGAATGGCATACCAATGGCTCTTTTAAAGTTTATAGTCTCCGTTGCCTGAATGAAATTGGAGGACTGAAAAAAGAATTGGGATGGGATTGTGCAGACAACATAATGGCCATGGAAAAAAACTGGCAAACGTTTGTTATACCCTATTTAAATCACGAATTAATAAGACCGATAGGCAGATTCTCCCGGAAAAGGGGAGCTAAAAGACAGGGAATTGGTGCATATAAGCTTAGATATAGCATTTTGTATGTTTTTTTTAAAGCATTTCATGATATGCTGAACCCGCCCTATGGGATTCTTGGTTTTTGTTATCTCTATGGATACTTCATGGCTTTATTGAAAAGAGAAAAAAAAACATTGACAAAGAACCAGGGTAGTCTTCTGCGCAGATTATTATGGAAAAGTTTTTTTAACAGGTTGCAGAAAAGAGAGTTTTTGCTTTTGCAAAAAGAAAATGAAAAATAATGGCGGTTGGAATAAAAAGGAAATCAAAACATGCACAAACCCTAATTTAAACTTGAAAATACAATTCCATGGAGTTGATGGGTATTAAATACGATAATTTGACAACCAGTGAGGCTCTTAAAAAACTGGAAGAATTCCTGGATAATGAGAAAAAAACCAATGTGTTTTTCTTAAATATCGACTGTCTCTACCATGCCAGGAAAGACAAGGAATATTCAGAAATACTCAGAAAAAAAACTGGTCTTGTTCTTGGTGATGGACTAGGTCTGAAAATATTATCCTTTTTTTACGGAGAAAAGATGAAGGAAAATCTTAATGGTACGGATTTTTCCCCTAAACTCATGTGTACGGCTGCCCAAAAAGGTAAATCCGTTTTCCTCCTGGGTGGACAAGACGGTGTTGCTGAAAACGCAGCAAAAAAATTTGCATCAACAACCAAAGTGCAAATTGCAGGCACAAATAATGGATATTTTGGCAATGTTAACCAGGTAATAGACAGAATAAATCGTTCTGAGGCCGATATACTTTTTGTGGGTTTTGGTGTGCCAAAGCAGGAAAAATGGATTGTTGAAAACAGGAAAATGTTAAATCCTACGCTCTGTATTGGAGTAGGAGGGCTTTTTGATTACAACTCCGGGAGAATAAAACGAGCTCCCAAATTTATCAGAACAATGCACATGGAATGGATCTGGCGCATACTGATGGAGCCCCGCAGACTTTTTACCCGATATTTTGTCCATGATATTCCATTGTTGTTTTACTTTATTTTGAATAAGCGGGGCTTGAAAAAAATGAAATCCTGATTAAATAAAACAGAGTCAAAAATATAAATAACAGCAAAATGAATGAATAAAATGGCAAAATTAGCTTATTTCACAATTGATGACTCCCCTGGAAAATATACAACAAGAAAAGTTGATCTTTTGAAAAAGAAAAAGATCCCGGCTCTCTTCTTTTGCAGAGGTGACTTTATGGAAAAAAATCCTGAACCTGTTATCTATGCCTTAAAAAATGGTTTTGTCGCAGGAAATCATGCCTATTCACATACTCCATTCTCAAAATTAACAATTGATGAATGCCTGAATGAAATTTTAAAAACGGATCAGATTATTGATGATTTATATGAAAAGGCAAAAGTCAGCCGGGGAAAAAAATATTTCAGGTATCCTTTTGGAACTAAGGGAAACATAAGGTTTGGAAACCCAATGATATTTCTGAGAGAATTTGATAAAAAGTTTAATGCTGTTGAAAACCATCTGAAACAACTGGGATATGAACCTTTGAAAATTGAAAACTTCAGAAAAAGATATCCGGAAGGTTTTATCATGAATGATACGGATACTTTCTGGACGAGGGATATTAAAGAATGGCAGATTCGAAAATATAATCTGAAGTTCGATTCCATTGAAAAGCGAATGGATAAATCTTTTTCCTCCCGAAATGGAAATGAAATTATATTGGTTCATGATCATGAAGAAACCCAGGATTATTTTGAAAGAATAGTAAATAAGCTTATTCTGAAGGGTTTTGAATTCTTGGAAATTAAATAACCTGTTGCTTCATTTAAAATCTACATAAAACTGGATTTTCTCCCAATAATGTATTATCTTGAAAATTTACTAAACGAGAATAATTCTTACTTGAAAACTATTCAACATGAAAGTAAGTGAAGATCAAATCCGCAAAGCCTTGTCAGAAAAAGGTTTAAAGATAACTCCGCAGAGAATTATTATTCTTAAAAAGCTATATAGTCTGAATAATCATCCTGCGGCTGATAATATTATCAGCGTGGTTAGAAAAAATCATCCAAATATTGCGCCGGGAACGATTTATAAAACACTGAATACTTTTACAAAAAGTAATTTGGTTAAAAAGGTGACTACAGAAGAGGGCATTATACGATATGATGCTGTAACTGCTCATCACCACCATTTGCATTGTACAGACTGTAGTTTAATTAAAGATTATTTTGATGAAGAGCTTGACAATTTACTCAGAGATTATTTCGCTAATAAGAAAATAGATGGCTTTCAGGTAGATGAGATGGTTCTTCAGATTCATGGGAAATTAAAGAAATAAATAACAACCAAAACAGATAAAATTATGAAAAAAGACCCGAGAAAATTAAGCAGATGTCCGGTTACCGGAGCAGGTGGAACCCATAATCCTGGAGGTGAATCTCAGCACCAGGAGTCAGATCCCAAAAGTTTAAATCTGAATATTTTGCGTCAGCATTCTTCATTGTCCAACCCGATGGGTAAAGACTTTAATTATGCTGAAGCATTTAAGAGTCTGGATTTGCAAACTGTCAAACAAGATCTTCATAAAGTAATGACCGATTCAAAAGATTGGTGGCCTGCAGACTGGGGGCATTATGGCGGTCTCTTTATTCGAATGGCCTGGCACAGCGCAGGTACCTATCGTATAGCCGATGGCCGAGGAGGTGGCGCCACAGGAAATCAGCGCTTTACCCCCATTAACAGCTGGCCCGATAATGTAAGCCTCGACAAGGCCAGGCGTTTGCTATGGCCCATTAAACAAAAATATGGCAAAAAAATTTCCTGGGCAGACCTGATGATACTGGCCGGTAATGTTGCGCTTGAATCAATGGGCTTTAAAACTTTTGGTTTTGGGGGAGGCCGCGAGGATATCTGGGAACCTGAACAGGATATTGACTGGGGACCGGAACACGAGTGGTTGGCAGATGAACGTCACGATACCGACGGAAACCTCGAAGGGCGTCTGGCTGCAGACCACATGGGACTGATATATGTTAACCCGGAAGGACCCAATGGCGAACCCGACCCTGCAAAGTCTGCAAGTTTCATTCGCCAGTCATTCAAACGAATGGCTATGAATGATTACGAAACTGTTGCGTTGATAGCTGGCGGACACACGTTCGGTAAAGTACACGGAGCTGCTCCTGAATCACACGTAGGCCCTGATCCGGAGACAGCACCTATTGAAGAACAAAACCTGGGCTGGAAAAGCGACTATGGGTCGGGTAAGGGTGCCGATACAATAACCAGCGGACTGGAAGGTGCCTGGACCAAAGAACCTACAAAATGGGACATGGGTTTCTTTGAAAATCTGTTCGAATATGAGTGGGAGCTGACCAGAAGTCCGGGCGGAAAACACCAGTGGCAACCAAAAGATAGAGCTGCACATGAACTGGTGCCCGATGCCCATATCAAGGGCAAGAAAAATCCTCCCATGATGCTTACCACAGACATTGCCCTGAAAGTGGACCCGGAATATGAAAAGATATCAAGACACTTTTATGAAAACCCGGAGGAATTTGCCGATGCCTTTGCACGGGCATGGTTCAAGCTTGTTCATCGCGATATGGGACCAAAATCCCGTTACCTCGGGCCCGAAGTGCCCAAAGAAGACCTGATATGGCAAGACCCGATTCCTGCAGTAGATCATACCTTAATCGACGACAAGGATATTGCTGATTTAAAGGCTAAAGTGCTGGATTCTGGTCTATCTGTGTCTCAACTGGTTTCTGCTGCATGGGCTTCAGCTTCTACTTTCCGTGGTTCTGACAAACGCGGTGGAGCCAATGGTGCACGTGTTCGTCTTGCTCCGCAAAAAGACTGGAAAGTGAATAATCCGAAACAACTCGACAAGGTTTTGAAAAAACTTAAAGGCATACAGGAAAAATTCAACAAAGCACAATCCGGTGATAAGAAGGTATCATTGGCCGATCTGATTGTTTTGGCAGGATGTGCAGGCGTAGAAAAAGCGGCAAAAGATGCAGGGCACAATGTTACCGTTCCATTCACTCCGGGAAGAATGGATGCATCCGAAGAGCAAACCGATACAGAATCATTCAAAGTACTGGAACCCGAAGCCGATGGTTTCCGAAACTATCACAAAAAGCAATATGCAACCTGTGCAGAGCAGATGCTAGTTGATAAAGCTCAGCTACTCACACTAACTGCTCCCGAAATGGCAGTACTTTTAGGAGGTATGCGCGTTCTAAACACCAATTTCGATAAATCTGAATATGGAGTTTTTACTGAACGCCCCGAAGTGCTTAGCAACGACTTCTTTCTCAATTTGCTTGACATGAGTATTGAATGGAAACCCACTTCTGATTCGAAAGAAACTTTTGTTGGATATGATCGTGGCTCTGGTAAGCAAAAATGGAAAGGAACACGGGTAGACCTGATCTTTGGTTCAAACTCGGAGTTAAGAGCTATTGCAGAAGTCTATGGCAGTGACGACGGAAAGAAAAAATTCGTGAATGATTTCGTGGCAGCATGGGATAAGGTAATGAACCTGGATCGTTTTGAAATAGAATAATTCATTGCGGATTAAATAGTATAGCCTGTTCCAATCTTAAGAGTGCATTTATTTTGGATAAAGTGAAAAAATATTATGAACGCAGAGAGATTGAGGACAGGCTCCTTTTTTTCTTAAGATAGACAAACTATGGTGTAATATCCTTAATTATACTTATTTTTATTTGCCAAACAGGGTAAAGTTGCCTTTAATAAAACCTTGAGATAAATGATAAAATTTTGTATAAATAAAATCCTCTCAATAATATATTTGTTTATATTGAAATTGAATTAAATAAAAAAATGATTACAAAAGATACCATAAAAGAAATTGCCTTCAAAAATGGAGTAAATTTATTTGGAGTGGCTTCCATAGAAAGATTTGAGAATGCCCCGGAAGGATTTCACCCAAAAGATATTTATTCGAAAACTAAAACCGTAATTGCCTTTGCAATAAAACTGCCAACTGAGTCATTATACGCGGATAACCCAATTCCTTTTACTCATGTTAATACATTGGCTATGCAAAAAATGGACTTAATCACTTATAACATTTCCTCCGAACTTGATAATCTTGGATTAAAAAACGTATTGATTCCAACCGACGACCCTTATTTGTTTTGGAATAATGACAAACAAGAAGGCCGTGCTATATTATCACTCAGACACGCGGGATACTTAGCCGGGCTTGGAAATCTTGGAAGAAATAATTTGTTGATTAACAAAGATTATGGCAGTATGATTCAAATAGGTGCATTATTAACAGCCACGGAGTTTAAATCAGACCCTTTAGCAGACTACGAAGTTTGCCCGCAAAACTGCAGAATTTGCCTGAATATTTGTCCTAACAAAGCATTAACCGGAAATACTGTGATTCAAAAAAATTGCAGACCAATTTCAAATTATAAAACTGAAAAGGGATATATTATAAAAAAGTGCTTTGAATGCCGGAAAAACTGTCCAAGCGTATTGGGATTAAAACAATAATAAAGAGCAAAAAATAAGAACACTATTGAAAATGCAGTACCTCATTAGAATATTTTACATCTTACATGGCTTGGTTCACTTATTGTATATGGGTCACAGTCTTAATTACTTTGAATTGGAAAAAGGTTTTAACTGGCCACATAATTCAAGATTGCTTGCAAATTACTGTAGTTCTAAACAAATAATGTTGATTGCTGCCATCTGGTGCGCTATGGCTGCAACAATTTTTATATTGTCTGGAATCTTTGTTCTGATAAATCATCCCTGGTACAGTCTGTTAACCTTTATCGCAGTTGTTTTATCTACGATGCTTTTTATTGTGCTTTGGGACGGCAACAGGAAAAAATTGCACACACAGGGTGGTATTGGGATATTGATTAACATCATTATCCTTGTTTTTTTGTTAATTTAAAAAGAGTTTAATATCGGATTAAAACATAGCAAGATAACAATTCATAAAAAACATAGGGCGGAAGTATTAAAATTGAATAAAATAACTTTAATAACTTTGGTTTATAACACTGAACGAGATAAATAGCATGGATAATCATTTTTACTATACCAAAATTCCAAAATCAAGAATAGCAACATTTGATGTTTATTCTGTTGGTTTATTGAAGCATCATGTCAGCGCCTTGCTGGAATTTGATGTAACTGACTGTCGTACAAAATTAAGCCAACTAAGAAAATCAGGCTCAAATATTTCTTTTAATGCATGGTTAATTAAAGCCATCAGCAAAGCTTTGGAAAAGCATCCTGAAGCCTCTTCTTTTCTTTACAATAAGAAAAAACTAATAACTTTTAAGGATCACAATGTATCCTTTTTGGTAGAAAAGCAGCTGGGTGATCAAAAAGTACCATTCCCCATGGTTATAGACCAGGTAAACTTAAAGAGTGTCCCCGATATAACCCGGGAGATTGAAAATGTAAAGAGTCAAAAAGTATCGGAAAAGGATATAGTACTGGATAAGAAGTCAAAGTTTATTGAAAGGCTGTATTATAATCTGCCTGGATTTTTAAGAAAAAAAGTATGGAAATATATTATAAATCATCCTGGATTAGCTTATAAAAAAATGGGAAATGTTTCTATAACATCCTTGGGTATGATAGGAAAGATTAATGGTTGGTTTATTCATAAATCAATTCATCCTGTTTCTTTTGGAATTGGTTCAGTGATTAAAAAGCCGACAGTTGTTGATGATGTGATAAAAATAAGAGAAATCCTGAATATGACAGTATTAATTGATCATGATGTGATAGATGGAGCCCAAATGGTAAGATTTCTAAAGGAATTAACCAGGAATATTGAAATGGCCAACGAACTCAGCTAAATGTTACCAGAAAAATCAGGATTCTTCTGAGTGAAATATAAAATTTTGCCCTTCAAGACCTGTCATAGTCTAATGTCTCCGTAAATCTATCCTAAAACTATTGACTTATTCAAGAATAAAAAATATATTTATTTTTTAATCCTGCGATTTTATGCATTTATATGAAATATTATCTTTTTTATCAAAAATGCTTGCATATTCTGTCTTTTGGGTTTGTAATTAATTAATTGATTATGAGTAAAATATTTTTGTTATTCCATTTTTTTCGAATTATCTAACTTAAACTCTGTTAATTTCTAATCGTAATAAATAGAAAAAGTAAAAACAAACATATCTATCGATAGAATACCACTAAATAAAAGCATGCCATCTCTCATTCTTTTTTGGAGTTATTTAAAACTTTTCCGGAAAAAAGAAATCCTTCCAGCAATAAGAAAATTCTGTTTTGATTTATTTTTCCCTTTATTCAAGGAAAAAAGAATATCTGTTAGCACATTTTCAATTTCTGTATTTAAAAAACATTACTGGTATAATTTAACTGAAATACAAACGAATAATTATCAAATATTCCTTTTCAATAAAAATAATATTAGCTTAAAAATATAAAACAATGGATAAAATAAAAAATAAGTATAAAATGAAGAAGTCACTTGTATTTAAGGTTTTGCTATTATCAATTTTTATGTTGATACTAGGCCGGCAAATGTTTGCAACCAATATTCAGGTAAACAATATTGTGATTGTAGAACGTAATGATGCCGAAGAGTACATCATTGTAGAGTTCGATTTGAGCTGGGACAACAGCTTTAGGGTCGATGACGGTTTAAATACTAACTGGGATGCCGCCTGGGTATTCATGAAGTATAAAAAAACCACTGAAACGAATGTTCAGTGGGGACACGCTTCACTGCATGGTTCCGGACATACAATACCCGGTAATTTTAGCGGAAATCTTGGTTCTACAGGTGGGGTAAATAAAGGAATATTTATTTATCCGAGTGTAATTTTTAATGGGACAGCCTCAATTGAAAATGTAAGGTTAAGATGGGATTATGGTGATGACGGCTTGCTCCCTGAGGACGAGGTAGATATTCGTGTGTTTGGCATAGAAATGGTATACGTCCCACAGGGTGACTTCTATGCAGGTAGTGGTGGCGATGAAGCAGCCAGATTTCATGCAGGTGGCGAAGCTGCAGATGTGCCTTTCCAGGTATCGGACGGTGCTTTTCAAATTGAAAATAGTTCTGGCCATCTATATGCCGCTGGAGAGATTCAAACGCCTGGGCCTTTGGATACTGACTACCCAACCGGATATAACGACTATTATGTAATGAAACATAGTGTCACTCAACAGGCTTATGTTGATTTTCTGAATACACTTGATTATGCAAAGCAGAATGCCCGAACAGAAACAGAAGCAAATACAACAGGCTATATTTATGATACATACCGCCATAAGATCCAGGTACAAACAGCAGGTACTGCTGGTAGCTCTCCGGCAGTTTACTCCACTGATAATCCCTGGGTTGCTTGTGGTTATTTAAGTAAAGAAGATATTTTATCCTATTTAGATTGGGCTGCTTTACGTCCGATGACGGAGCTTGAATATGAAAAAGCTGCCAGAGGTCCTTCAAACCCGGTACCTAACGAATATGCCTGGGGAAACACAAGAATAGGGAAAGTAAACGATATATCCGATCCGGGTCTTGCTACAGAAGCTCCGGTTCCTTCGGGTTATCAAAGAGATATTACAATAGACCACAACAAGATAGATGAGGATTTAACCGATTTCCCAGTATTGGTTAAACTTGACAGCAATAATTTTGATTTTACTAAATGCCGACCGGATGGTTTTGATATCAGATTTTATGATGCATCCGGTTCACCCCTGAAATATCAAAGGGAAAGACATGATGAACCCAACGAAAAAGCAGAATATTGGGTGAAAGTTCCTGAAATATCCAGCAGTGAGAATACTGTGATAACAATGGAGTATGGAAATAGTTCGGCAGCGGACGGTGAGGATGCTGCTAATGTCTGGAACGGCGGAAGTTTTGCATCAATCTGGCACTTAAATGAAGAAAGTGATGGAACCGCCGGTGAATACAATGACATTGTCGGTAACAATGATGGTCAGGGAATGGGTTCTTTTGCTGTTAGAGTTGACGAACAACTTGGTTTTGCCCAGGAATTTGAGGGCGATGATTCAATCTCTGTGCCATACGATGTATCACTGGATATCGAAAATAAAATAACAATAAGTGCCTGGGTTAATCCGCAGGATATTACAGGTGCTTCATTATCAGAATCTACTGCTGCAGACTGGAACGATAATCAGAGTATGACAAACCTTACTGTTGATGGAGATAGTCTGTTAGTTACGGATCATACATCAGTGGGAGAAAGAATATCTAAGCCTATTTCGCTTGATAGCATTAAGAAAGTGGGTACCAGTACAATAAACTGGGAAGACAATTATGGTTACAAGGTGAAAGCTTTCACAAGTGATGGAAAATTTACTGTTCCGGAAGGTGTTACTGAAGTTGATGTTCTTGTCGTCGCTGGTGGCGGCGGAGGCGGAGGTAACTCCGGAGGCGGCACCGGTGGCGGCGGCGGCGGCGCCGGAGGCCTGGTATGGCAGGAAGGACATAGCGTAACGCCAGGATCTATAATTGATGTACAAGTTGGCGCCGGTGGCGCCGGTGGCCCTGCTGATACCAGGGGCGAACCCGGCGAAAATAGTCAATTCGGAAGTATAGAAGCCATCGGTGGTGGCGCTGGTGATACCAGGGGCAGTTCATCTACCGATTGGGTTTCAGGAAATTACGGTGACGGTGGCTCCGGTGGCGGTTCCAACTATGCCAATATTGATCCGGGTGTTTATGGTGCTGGAACTGCCGGACAAGGTAATGATGGCGGTACCGGTGAACAGAATAACTCCGGACAGGGCGGAGGCGGCGGTGGCGCCGGCGCTCCAGGGGAAAATGGAGTAGCTGATCAGAGTACAACCCGCCCACATGGAGGTGATGGATTATACTACGGAGATGTATTTGGTGATAGTTATGGTGCAAGCGGCTGGTTCGCCGGCGGTGGTGGCGGCGGAAGTGCTGATGATGCTAACGTGGCAGGACCCGGTGACGGAGGCCAGGGTGGCGGCGGAAACG
>Ga0102938_10000258_pt1 | contig 37863 bp, 29 predicted proteins | sample SalPonR2_B_D2_MG_FD_84516 | JGI IMG/M metagenome (GOLD analysis project Ga0102938, IMG submission 84516) | Salt pond soil microbial communities from South San Francisco under conditions of wetland restoration - Salt Pond MetaG R2_B_D2_MG | ecosystem: Environmental > Aquatic > Marine >...
CAGAAATACGACCAGCTCTGCTACTTCAACAGGCTGAGTGATTTCATCAAAGACAGAATCCTTTAAGATGTAATCTTTTCCAAGCGTTGTAACAGCATCTTTTGCCATATCCGTTTCGATAAATCCCGGGGCGATAGAATAGGCTACCACACCCCGTTTACTGAAATTACGCGCCATACTTTTTGTGAGCGCCACCATGCCTGCTTTTGAAGCCGCATATGCCGCATATTCCTGTGTATCGCCTCGGTATGACGCCCTGGAGGCCACATTTATTATAACACCCTCCGAATTTTGATCAAGATGTGATTGTAAAAACCATTTACTCAGAAGCGCGGCAGATTTTAGATTTACCGTCATCGTTTTGTCCCAGATTTCAAGCCAGGTTTCATCATCGGTTTCAAAGTCGGCATCTGTGAAAATTCCGGCATTATTCACCAATACATCCGGATGCTCTTTTTTTATAATCGAATTAATTTTCGTGTCAAGAGAAGAGATATTTTCAAGATCCACATGGATTCCTTCAAACCCATCTGACTGGTTCAAATCTGCAGGAAATTCCGACTTTTTCGCTGTCCCAATCACCCGCCAACCATCGTTGAGAAATAGCTTGGCAATTTCAAACCCTATTCCTCTTGAGCATCCCGTTAGTAAAACCGTTTTTCTGTCAGACATTGATAGATTTTTGATAGATTTTGAATTTATTTCAATGTACTTAGCTGCTGCAGTTTAACCAAAGTGTAATAAAGTATCCTGCATTTGCTGCTTATATTAGGAATCCTTTCTATTATTCCACTCCGGGCAGAATATACACATATGAGAATTTGATGAGTATTCTCATAAACTACTTCAATCTGACACACGTTTGTAATGTACAGGTGTTAAGCACTACTTTAAGATTGCTTGATGATCAAAAGATTTGGAATCACTTTTAAGACAATAAATAATGCAACTGACAGAAATAGCAACGGACATTTTCAACCAGACGCTTAGCCATGTCAATCCTTCAAAGATAATTTCTGAGGCGGTTATCTGGAATAAGACTTCAGGTGAGCTTACAATCAGGGGAAAATCTTATGCCATTCATGAAAATCAGCCCGTTTTTGTTATCGGTGCGGGTAAAGCTTCTGTACCAATGGCACTGGGCATCGAAAATGTCATGCAAGGACGGATCAGGGACGGCATAGTGATTTCTCCTGATCCTTTCAAAGGTGAATCCAGAATTCAGGTGTTTACAGGTTCACATCCCCTGCCTGATAAGGAGAGCTTATCATCTTCATATGAACTGGTTTCCTTCCTTCAAAAGATCCCCAATAACTCGTTTGTCATAAATCTCATTTCGGGAGGCACCTCTTCCCTGTTTTGTTTACCAGCGGGTGATCTTGAAATTGAAGAAATCAATAACATTTATTCGCTTCTTATTGAATCCGGGGCCAATATTCATGAAATCAATACGGTAAGGAAGGTATTCTCATCCGTAAAGGGTGGCCAGCTTTTGAAGTATCTCAAAGGGAAACAGGTGGTTGATCTCATGATAAGCGATATCACTGACGATGACATCAAAATGATTGGCAGCGGCCCTTCTGTTGCCCAGGATATCTCAGCGATTGAAGCCTTTAAGATTCTGAAACAGTATAAGCTGTACAACTCAATACCCCATATTGCGCGTCAATTCATTGCATCCGAGATGGATAAGGAAATGAAAAATAACTCCTATCGCAATACGGAGGAAATTGATCGCCATTGGTCGTTTATAATAGCTTCTGCTTCTATGATGGCGTCCAGGGCATCTGAAATAGCTGAAGAACAGGGATTTGAAACGACACTCAATCAAGAAGCAGTAGCTGGACCAGTTGATGAGGTTACTCAGTCACTTATAAGTCAAATCCGGACTCTGACAGAAAAGAATAAGTCCCGGCAAGCCATTGTAAGCTTTGGGGAACCCACGGTTCAGGTTAAGGGCGATGGTCTTGGAGGACGCAACCAGGAACTCGCTCTCAGAATGGCGCATGGCCTGAAAGACTTCGATCATCCCATTGCATTTTTGAGTGCGGGAACTGATGGAATTGACGGGCCCACCGATGCTGCCGGCGCTGTTATTACTAATGAAACATACAATCAGGCTATTTCATCAAACATTAATCCAAGACAGTACCTGGAGAACAATGACAGCTATCATTTTTTCGATAAAGCCGGAGGGCACCTTAAACCCGGTCCTACCGGTAATAATCTGATGGATCTGCATATCGTGCTGATTGGTTGATATCCTTACAATCTGATTATGAAATCACATGTGAACTGCGACAGATTTTTTCCCGCCTGAAATCCCGAAGGTTGTAGCAGAAATTTGTAACTTTAAAAGCTAAACCCCAGATGCAAGATTTTAGACAGATCGTTCATGAAAAAGTTTACACTTCAGCCTGATTCAGATTCAAATCAGAACAGTCACTCAGCTCCGGCCAATTTCCTCAAAGGCTTAAATCCTCAACAAAAAAAAGCCGTTACTCACACGCACGGACCTTTGCTAATCATTGCGGGAGCCGGTAGCGGAAAAACCCGTGTTCTTACCTTCAGAATAGCTTATCTGCTTCAGCAGCATAAAGCAGTACCACAGGATATTCTTGCCCTCACTTTTACCAATAAAGCCGCACGAGAGATGCAGGACCGGATTAAATCACTGATAGGTGATCGTGCATCCAAACTTTGGATGGGAACATTCCACTCTATTTTTTCAAAAATCCTTCGGTTTGAGGCAGAACAAATCGGCTTCGATTCTAATTTCTCGATCTACGATACGTCAGATTCTGAATCAGCCATTAAACTGATTCTAGGTGAGCTTAATTATGATCCAAGAGAAATTCGTCCGCGAACAATTCAAAGAAAAATCAGCGACGCTAAAAATCAGCTCATTACACCAAACTCATACAAAACACGATTTGTAAACAGTACGCTTGACGACATTACATCACGGGTCTTTGAAATTTACGATGTGCGCCTGCGGCAGGCTAATGCCATGGATTTTGACGATCTGCTGATTAAACCCATTGAGTTGTTTGAAAAGCATCCGGATATTCTGGACAAGTACCAGGATCGTTTTAAGTATATCATGATTGATGAGTACCAGGATACGAACCGGGCTCAGTATAAAATGACTAAAATGCTGGCAAATAAGTATCAGAATATTTGTGTTGTGGGTGATGATGCACAGAGTATTTATTCATTTCGGGGGGCTGATATTTCTAACATCCTGAACTTCAAAAGCGACTATGAGAACGCTGAACAAATTCCCCTCGAACAGAACTACCGCTCAACCAAGTACATTTTGCAATGTGCCGATTCCATTATCAAGAATAATGATAAGCAGCTGGAAAAAACGCTCTGGACAGAAAATTCTGAAGGTTATCCGATAACCGTTCTTGAAAATTATGATGAGCGTGATGAAGCGAATCGTGTTGTGCAGCATATTCAGAACCTGAAAATGCGTGAGGGATTCTCCAATAACGATATTGCTATCCTTTACAGGACAAACTATCAGAGTCGTGTTTTCGAAGAAGCCTTTCGACGAAAGGGAATAGCCTATCAGCTTGTGGGTGGTCTTTCCTTTTATCAGCGAAAAGAGATTAAAGATGTACTTGCCTATTTAACACTCCTGGTAAATCCCGATGATGAACAAGCACTTTTAAGGATCATCAATGAACCAAGCCGTGGCATTGGGAAAAAGACACTAAATGACCTGCTGGCAAAATCAAGAAATCAAAGCCGGTCCGTTTGGTCAATTATCCAGAATGTACATGACACAGATATTTATAAGCCGGCCATCAAACGAATTGAGTCCTTCGTTAAGATGATCCACACCCTGCGGTCAGATTTAGAGTCAGGAGTATCTCTACTTGATACAACTAAAAAAATGCTTGCGGCCAGTGGGTACGTCAAAGCACTGATTGAGGAAAACAGTGCAAAGGCACTAACCAGAAGGGATAACATTCTGGAATTGCAAAATGCCATTTCATATTACGAGCAGCATAATACGAAACCGACTCTGAGTTCTTTTTTACAGGAAATCAGTCTCATTACGAACACAGATAAATATGATGAGGATAAACCGGCAGTAACCATGATGACAGTACATGCGTCCAAGGGGCTCGAATTCCCCGCCGTATTTATTGCAGGTCTGGAAGAAAACCTGTTTCCTATGGGCGGACGAGACGGTGAGGAAGCTGACTTTGAGGAAGAAAGACGGTTATTCTATGTTGCTATTACGAGGGCTGAAAAGCAACTCTACTTCAGCCATTGCAAAATACGATACCGATTTGGTGAAGAAAACAGGCAGATGCGATCGCGTTTTCTTGATGAGGTGGACCCGGGAGTTGTCCGAACTGAAACCGGAGCAACCATCAAACAGAATAAAAACAGATTTTCGGCTGAGGAATCACGTGGCAGCCACGATACAACAATCGAATACGACTGGAAGAAGCCCAAACAGTCTAAGAAACCATCACACACCAGTTTCGATTATGAAACTCAATACGACGATGATCCCTATCAAGCCGGCACAACCGTTATGCATCCAACATTTGGGCCCGGAAAAATCCTGCAGCGAACGGGATCGGGTAAAGATTCAAAAGTTGTTGTATTTTTTAAGAAGAGGGGTCAAAAAACTCTGATGCTTCGTGCTGCTAAATTAAAAGCACTCTAAAATTTGCTCAGTTTAGGTGTTGGCTGCTCGTATAATAATAAATGATGATGCCGGAATTTTGGTTTCAGGAAACAATTATCGGGCTCCACTGTACTAACAATCATACTCTGCTTCATATAGGTTCAATTACATTAGTCGTTTGAATAAAGCTACTTTATTTTTTATCCCGGCCCTGTTCTTTTTATTTCTACCGGCCACCACTTACTCACAAATATCTTACAATCCCGTCAGCATGGGGCTTGGAGGAGGCGGTACGTCCTACATCACCGATTATGAAGCACTCTTCACTAATCCGGCTAATCTTCAGCTGAGAGAAAAAAATTACGGGCTTCAAATTACCATCGCCGAGAGCGGTGCCTACTACGACTCTCCATTGAGAATCAGGAACGGTCGTGAGCGGATGAAACTTTTTGGTGAGACGCTTCAAACTCCCAAGGCAGATAGTTACACTTTTTCTGGTGATGAAAGGCAGCTGCTATTGGATAGATACTACAATAATGACCGTGACTTCCGGCAAATGCAGTCCGGCTCTGTGATTAACTGGTTTGGAATTAAATGGTTTGGCGAAGAAAAGAGTTACGCATTTGCATTTAGAACCCGCCAAAGCAGCCGATACAGTGTCGGACGCGGCTTTTATGACTCTGAGCCTGTAGAAGCAGATGACTTACAATTTATCAACCAATCCCTCACTCATCGATATCAAACACTCCATGAAGTGTCGTTTGGTTACAGTGAGTCCTTTACATTTCTAAGTGGCCTCTTTCCGAGAATCTCAAAATTCATCATAGGGCTGGCACCGAAGATCGTATTGGCAGGCCCTGGATTCACCACAGAATACACCAATAATTTTACCCGTGAGCAGACAACAAGTCCATGGCAGCGAGACGCTTCATACAATTTTGAAAGCAGTGGTATATTTTCAAACTATGCTGACGAACTGTCTAACGGTTCAGTTCCATTCGATGATTTAGGTCCTATTACAAATTTGAATGATTTAATGTCACCCAGCGGTTTTGGAGCTGCAATTGACCTGGGTGTAACCTACCTTTTTACCTTTGGTGATGACTTATCGCTGATTAGACGCGGCGAAGAACCCACAGAAAAATCTCTCCGGTTAAGTTTTTCAATCACAGACCTCGGATTGATCCACACATTTAAAGATCCGTTCCGTGCAGAAGGTGATATAACTGTTTCAGACAACCCTGCTCCTCTGCCTGTATCTGACCAATATTATGCAGGTGCCCTGCTGCAGGATTTCACATTCCTGAAATCCGGAGGAAACGGGATACATCCTCTTCAAAATGTTAGTTCGGTTAACAGGGACTCATATCAATCATTACTCCCCACATCACTCCAAACGGGGATACTTTTCCAGATAAACCGCATTAAGATGATGGGCGATTTTAGACTTGGGTTAACTGACAATGCCTTTCATTCAACTAAATTAACGTCATATATCGGAACTGAAGTAAGATTATTACCCTTTTTACCTTTGAGGGCCGGCACGCGTCTGGCAACTGATCTTCCGGGATATTACAGTTTCGGTGCAGGAATCGAGACGACCTATTTTGACGTCAACGCAGCTGTACAGTTCCGAAGTACATCAACAGGTCCAACGCTTGAGCCGGTAGCAGCATCAGCCGTGGCAGTAAAATTCTACATTCCCTAAGTAGTGATTCTGCCCAACTGTCAGCTTAGAGTGTGAATAACACAAATTGGCAGAACCACTAAGCAAGAACTGACGTTATGGTGGCAACTGCTTTTTTGGCTTTCTCTTTGCGACACTTAAAGAAAAAAACCGATCTAAAAGACTTTTTATATGTTTGAAACAAGATTTAAATTCGAAAATTCGATGAGCGACCAGAATGATGGTTTTGATGATTTCGAACAGGCTATTCCGCTGATGAGTGAAGAAGAGGAAAAGAGACTGACGGAATCGGAGATACCGGATAATCTTCCTCTTCTGCCATTAAAAAACACCGTACTATTTCCCGGTGTTGTGGTTCCCATCACGGTGGGCAGAGATCGTTCACTTGAGCTTGTAAAGGAAGCGTACGAAAACGACAAAATTATTGGAGTTGTCGCACAAAAAGATGAATCTGTAGAGAATCCTACCAAGGACGATCTCTATAAGATGGGGACTGTCGCCCAGATCCTTAAGCTCATCAAAATGCCTGATGGAAGTAAAAGCATCGTTATTCAGGGAAAAAGTATATTTGAAGTACTTGAAATAACACAGGAAAAACCATTTTTCCGTGCTGATGTTCAAGCATTTCGCCAAGAAATGGATATTTCAGGTGTTGAACTTGACGCTTCGATCAGGAGCGTAAAAGAGACCGCGAGCAAAATTGTAAATCTGTCTCCAAATATTCCATCTGAGGCGTCTATTGCAATCAATAATATTTCAAGTCCCTCCTTCCTGCTGAATTTCATTTCATCCAACCTTCAGGTTGACCTGCAGGCAAAGCAAGACATTCTTGAAGTACGCAAATTTTCTGAGCGGCTGGATACGGTAATGGAACATCTCAACAAGGAATTACAGGTCCTTAACTTGAGTGAAGAGATACGCACAAAAGTAAAAACCGATATCGACGATCAGCAGCGCGATTTCTATCTGCGACAGCAGATGAAGGCCATCCAGGAGGCTTTGGGCGAAGATAGTGAGCAACAAGACATCACCAAGCTTCAAAAACGACTGAAAAATAAAAAAGGTTTGTCGGATGATGCCCGTGAAACCATAGAGAAAGAGCTTCAGCGGCTTGAAATGACCCCTAATTCTTCACCCAACTATGGCATTATCCACAGCTATGTAGAGTGGATTCTTGATCTGCCATGGGGTGAAACATCGAAAGATAAGCTTGAACTAAAACGGGCCAGAAAAATTCTGGATGAAGATCACTACGGCCTTGAGAAGGTGAAGAAACGAATTATTGAATACCTGGCCGTCCTTAAACTCAAGAAAGACATGAAGGCGCCTATACTTTGCTTTTACGGGCCTCCGGGAGTCGGTAAGACATCACTGGGTAAATCTATTGCCAGGGCGCTTAACAGAGAGTTTGAGCGGTTTAGCCTTGGCGGCATCCATGATGAGGCCGAAATTCGCGGGCACAGAAGAACTTACATCGGAGCCCTGCCCGGACGGATTCTTCGTTCAATGAAAAAAGCGGGCAAAGGTAACCCGGTTATGATGCTTGATGAAATAGACAAAGTTGGTAATGATTATCGCGGAGACCCGACCTCTGCCCTTCTTGAAGTTCTTGATCCTGAGCAGAATGACTCCTTTATCGATAATTACCTTGAACTTGAATATGATCTCTCAAAAGTGATGTTCATTGCTACAGCGAATTCACTGGATACGATTCCGGCACCGCTGCGCGATCGTATGGAAATCATCAACATAAGCGGGTATACGCAGGAAGAGAAAGTTGAAATAGCCAAGAAATATCTCATTCCGAAGCAAATCGAAGAAAATGGTCTCACTAATAAGCAGATCAAAATTTCTAAACCAGCTATTGAGCGCATTATTGATCAATATACCCGTGAATCAGGTGTTCGTAATCTGGAGCGCCAAATTGGCTCTGTATGCAGAAATGTGGCAGCTAAGATTGCGGGTAATGAGATTGAGAAGATGAGTATCGGTGTAAATGATGTTGAAGAAGCACTTGGCAAGCGGAAGTTTTTCTCAGACGCTGCAGAACGCACAACGGTTCCCGGCGTGTCTACAGGCCTGGCCTGGACACAGTATGGCGGAGACATTCTGTTTATTGAAGCGAGTGTGTCACGCGGAAGTGGTAAACTTCATATCACCGGGCAGCTTGGCGATGTTATGAAAGAATCAGCCATGCTGGCGATCAGCTATCTGCGTGCCCGATATCAGGAACTCGGAATTCCCAAAGATGCGTTTGAACACTGGGATTTACATATTCACGTTCCTCAGGGAGCTGTACCAAAAGACGGTCCCTCAGCAGGTATTTCACTCTTGTCTGCGGTAGCGTCAATCTTTACACAGCGTAAAGTGAAAGGCACTCTTGCCATGACGGGTGAAATCACGCTTCGCGGACTTGTACTACCGGTGGGTGGAATCAAAGAAAAAGTTCTTGCTGCAAAACGTGCAGGAATAGAGAAAGTGATTTTACCTAAGAAAAATGAGAAAGACGTTGACGAGATCGAGGAAGAAATTCTTGGTGATCTTAAGATCGAATACCTCGAACGTATGGATCCCCTGCTCGACATCGTACTTGAGAAAGAACCGGAAACGGATCCGGCCAACTTCTTCCATGTACCGGATAGTCAAAAGAAAAGCAGCGATGGTGAAGCCTCAAAAAATGATGCCAGAAAAGAGATAGCTGTCATGGATTAAAACTCATTCCATTCGAGTGATACTAAATTCAAATTAAGCCGGTCTTGCAGATGCAGGTCGGCTTTTTTAAATGCTGTATTTCACTGAGATATAAGTAGTTGAATTTGGCACATCTCAGTTGATCCAACGATTTAATCTTAATAAAATAGCAAGCCGATTCTATCTTACTTTCCCTAGTAGTACTTATCAGTGATGAATAGCTATGAATGTTTAAAAATATGGGCCAAATACCGTATCATTCATCATGAGCAAAACAGGTAAAGTTATACAATCTACTGGTAAATGGTACAAAGTCTCTTCGGATGGTGAGATTATAGATTGCCGGATACCGGGTAAATTCCGGCTGTTGGATATTGGCGATACAAATCCGGTTGCTGTTGGTGATTCCGTTAGTCTCACTGTTGGCGACGATGGCAAAGGGATGATCAATGAAATCCATCAACGTAAAAATTATATTCCGCGTAAAGCAACCCGCAGCGGACGTGATGAACAGATTCTCGTTTCAAATATTGACCGTGCCTGGGTGGTTCAATCCATTAAAATGCCGACACTAAAGCGCGGATTTATCGACCGCTTTCTCGTAGCCTGCGAGGCGTATGAAATACCTGCCGGTGTGATCATCAATAAAATTGACCTTCTGAAAAAGGGTAAACAAGCCGAAATTGACTCTATTGAGGAAACTTACACGTCTATAGGATATCCGGTACTTCGCACGTCTATTGAAGATCCAGGAACCATTAAAACACTTAAAGAAGAGACCAAAGACAAAACATCAGTTCTAATCGGCCATTCCGGTGTAGGGAAAACAAGCCTCATCAACTGCCTGGATCCCGATATTGATCTCACAGTCGGGGATATCTCGGCTTATTCTGAGAAGGGCCGGCATACAACGACCTACGCTCGACTTTTGGAACTTGAATACGGTGGATTTATCGTCGACACGCCGGGAATCAAAGAATTCGGCCTCGTGAACATTGAACCTTATGAGCTATCCCTGTTTTTTCCGGAAATGAGAGAACCAAGACAATATTGCAAATTCAATAACTGCACACATAGTCATGAACCCAAATGTGGCGTGATTGAAGCATATGAGAGAGGTGAAATTGATCCAGAACGCTATAACTCCTACCTGAACATACTTGAAGGACTTGATGAAGGTAGAATTTGGTAACAGGTTTTCTTTATATATTTCTTTTTTAACCGATAAACTGTGTGAAACTATCAAATAAGTTATAGCAAATGAAAAAGTTACTTATAGTCCCAATTCTCACATTTTTAATGTTTTTCTCAGTTGACCAAACTCGTGCACAGGTTGGCAACGTCGGGGATTTGGTCAGAAGTGGTGTCGACGACTCAAACCTTCTTATGAAAAGTTATCTGAAACCGTACGTAAACGGGTTTGGAGCAAACCTCAATACGGGCTGGAACAACTCGGCCCGTCCATATAAGAAATTTGGATTTGATTTACGTGTAAACGCTGCCTTTGCGTTTATTCCAACTTCAGACGAATTCTTTGATATTGGAGCACTTCAAAATCAGTTTCAGGAAGTTGAAGTATTAAACGGCGTCGATTTCACGCCAACGGTAGCGGGCGAAAGTGATACAAGGGCTATTATAGGTCGTAGATTTATCAATCCTTCAAACGGTCAACAAGAAGAACTTTTCTCTTTTGAACTACCGGACGGCACCGGTTTTGGCTATGCCCCTACCCCAATGGTACAGGCAACGGTCGGATTAATAAAAGACACTGACATTTCTTTGAGATTGGTTCCTACCATAAATACGCCTGATGTTGACGGACAAGTAAGTTTGTTTGGAATTGGTGCAAAACATGGACTCAATCAATGGATTCCCGGCGGAGACCTCTTACCCGTTGACATTTCAGTTCAGGTTGGATACACAAAATTTGATTTCAATATTGAGGCAGAAGTAAATCCTGAAACGGGATCTGATATTTATAACTCATTCAATGCCTCAGAATGGGAAGGGCAAGAAATTGTTCTTAAATCATCCGGTTATACTGCTAATTTGCTTGTTGGAAAATCAATCCCCATCGTTAGCGTATTTGGCGGAGTTGGATTTCAAAGCTCTACAACAGATATAGCAGCCAATGGCGCATATCCGGTAACAGTACCCAATGAGAATTATAATCAAACAACCAGACCAGAACCAAGAGCTATAGAATCTGTCACGGACCCGATTGACATCTCAGTAGAAGGTTCCAATTCTGTTCATGCCCTTGCTGGTTTCAGAGTCAGGTTTGGATTTATTGCTGTATCGGGTTCTTACATGCTTTCAGACTACCCGGTCGCCAATGTGGGCGTTGGTCTTAGCTTCAGATAAACTTAGGAAGTGATCATTTAAGATCATTTCTCTTTTTGACGCGGATAAAATAAAAGCCTCTCTTGATTACCGGAGAGGCTTTTTTATTATACATAGTTTGACTTACTAAAGGCCCAATCAATGGGCGTCAAGCCAGTTATCTGAGAGTCCTATTTCAACGTCTAGCGGCACATCAAGCTCATACGCGTTTTCCATCATCTCTTTAAGTTTATCCGGCAGATCGTCAGACTCATCTTCATGAATTTCGAAGATCAATTCATCATGAACCTGTAAGAGCATTCTGGACTTATAGACGGAATTGTTCAGTAGCTTATGAATCCGGATCATAGCTAATTTAATGATGTCGGCGGCTGTACCTTGTATTGGCATATTGATAGCCGTACGCTCGGCAAACCCGCGTACATTCCAGTTTCTGGAATTGATTTCAGGAATATAACGACGCCTTCCCAATAGTGTGGTGACGTATCCATCATCTTTTGCCTTTTTAACGGTCTCATCAATGTACACCTGGATTCCGGGGAATCTTTCAAAATACTGATCGATCATCTCCTTGCCCTCATCATTGCTAATGCCAAGTCTGCTTGCCAGCCCATAAGCACTTACGCCATATGGAATTCCAAAGTTAACCTCTTTTGCTTTACGACGGTGATCTGCGGTTACATCGTCCAGGGAATCGAGCCCGAAAATTTCTTTTGCTGTTCTGGAATGAATATCCTCGCCGTTTTTAAAAGCCTGGATCATGTTTTTATCCCCGCTGATAGATGCAATCACGCGAAGTTCAACCTGCGAATAATCGGCTGCGAGTAATTTGTAACCGTCAGCCGGCACAAATGCCTTTCGGATCTCTCGTCCCCGTGCCGTTCGGATCGGAATATTCTGGAGATTTGGATTCGATGATGAAAGGCGTCCTGTAGCTGCAACAGTCTGATTCAGTTCGGTATGAATGCGTCCGCTCTCCTCATTCACAAGTTTAGGAAGTGCATCCACATACGTTGAACGCAGTTTACTTAGACTCCTGTAATCCAGTACCATGGAAGGAATGTCATATTCGGCAGCTAGTTTCGTAAGCACTGATTCACTGGTGGAATATTGACCTGTTTTAGTTTTCTTCCCTGCCGGAAGTCCAAGCTTATCAAAGAGCACTTCACCGAGCTGCTTAGGCGAATTGAGATTGAATTCTTCATCCGTCAGATCAAAAATTTCTTTTTCCAGTTTCTCAATATCTTTCGTCAACTCCTCAGAAAACTTGTCCAGCATCTCCACATCCACACTGATGCCCTCCTTTTCCATATGCGCCAGCACACGGATCAGTGGAAATTCAAGATCTCTCGCGATATCATCTAATTCATCTTCTTCCAGTTTCTCCTTCAGCACTTGCCAGAGCTGATAGGTAATATCTGCATCTTCGCAAGCATAGTCAGCAATTTCACTGTAGGGAAGCTCATCCATGGACTTCGCAGCTTTCCCTTTGCCAATTAGAGACTTTATAGAAACCGGTTTGTAATTCAAATACGTTTTTGCAAGAGCATCCATACCAATTTTTTGCGATGCATCCAGCAGATAGCCGGCAACCATTGTGTCAAAGACAGGCCCTTCTACTTTCAGCCCTGCCCGCAACAGGACGAGATAATCATATTTGAAATTCTGGGCGATTTTTAGTGATTCCGGATTTGTAAGAAGCGGTTCAATCAAATCCAATACTATATCCTGCGGCTGTGCACCCTCTACATTTACAGGAATATAAAATGCCACTCCCTCTTTAGCCGACAGGGATATTCCCACTAAATTCGCGACAATTGCATCTTTACTATCAGTTTCAGTATCAAAACTAAGTTCCTTCGCATGTTGAAGCTGCTTAACTACATTCTTAATGTCTGTCTGGCTAACCGCAGTCGTATAATTAACAGCTTCCTTATTCAGTACTTCGGGGCCGCTCTTCTCCTCTTCTCCCACATTGCCACCGAAAAGAGTTCCCTGGCCACCGGGTTCTTCCCCAAGGTATTTACGCGTGAGCGTTTTAAACTCCATTCTCTTGAAAAAGAGTCCGAGTTCCTTCTTATCTGGCCCGTCCCATCCCAGCTGTTCCCAGTCAACCACATCCGGCACATCAGTTTTTATAGTAACCATTTCCTTTGCGTGAAGTGCCTGTTCCTTGAACTTGGTAAGTCCTTCACGGGCGCGTTTTGCCTTTATGTCAGGGGCAGCCTCTATTGCTTTTTCAAGAGACCCATATTTTTGAACGAGTTTGGGAGCCCCTTTTTTACCGATACCAGGCACGCCTGGAATATTATCTGAGGTATCTCCAATCATGGCAAGCACATCAATCACCTGATCCGGATAGACACCAAAATAATCCATCACACCTTCGGGGTCGATGATATTAAATCCCCCATTTTTGTTATCAGGCTTTACCATCACCACGTGATCCCTCACAAGCTGCATAAAATCCTTATCAGGTGTCACCAGGAATGCTTCTACATGATCTTCGTGGGCATCATAGGCGATTGTGCCGATAATATCATCGGCTTCATAACCATCTTTTTGAATATTCTGAATCCCGAACTGTTCGATCATCTCTTTAATCAGCGGTATACCCACGCGGAGATCATCTGGCTGGGGTGGACGGTTGGCTTTATAATCTTCATCCATATCATGCCGAAAGGTTGGAGCGTGAGTGTCCCAGGCTACAGCGATGTGTGTCGGCTCTTCTTCCTCAAGCAGTTTTACGAGAGTGTTGGCAAATCCCAGAATGGGTCCTGTTGCAATCCCCTCAGAGTTTTTCAGTCTGCTATTTATGAAAGCAAAATGAGCCCTGTATGCCAGCGCCATTCCGTCGAGAAGGTAGAGTTTTTTCTTCGCCATTGAATCTTTTTAGATGGATTTTAACTTTGATTTATAAAGGAATCAGCTTTTGTAAACATTCCGTTCTAAGATACAACAGAGTCCCTGCCTATAAAAGTCGGACCTATATTAATCCCCGTAACTGATTTCTGATGTCTCACTGTCTCTTGTTTTGTATATTATCTGATGGTGTCTGCTATTAGTCACCCGCTAATATTCATTCACCAAGATTCCACTGAACTTAATCTGATTATCCTTGCAATTTGCCAGTTCTATTGTAGTTCCTACAGATTTCTCCAGAAAATCGGAAATTGCTATTCGATATGCCTGTGAAATCGCCAGCAATCTTGGCGGTGAGGTTCACTTCCTAAATATCATTGAAGAACCCTATGACTTCCCGTCTCGTGTGCAGGAAATACTTGAGGCCCGGAAACAGGAGCATGAAAATAAACTGTCACATATGATCAGGGATCTTCATGCTGTTGATGAATTCCGAATCATCAAGATGAAAGGAGTCGTAAAAACCGGCAAAATGCTAACCACGATGCGCCAGGTTGTTAAAGAGCACGACCATAATCTGATTGTCATAGGGTTAGGCGGCGAAGCGGATCTTAAAAAAGTGTTGTATGGAAGTATTACGAATAACCTGCTGATGACAATTGATATCCCCGTTTTGGCTATATCAAAACATATCGATTACAGAGAGTTGAAAACGATGTTATTTGCCACCGACATGAGAAAGCGCGATCTGAAGTTCATTAAAGAAATGCGCGAGTTCTGTTTTGATATAGGTGTAACCCTAAGGGTAATTCATATCGCTGAAGAGAATGAGGAATTAGACAAGAAAACTCTGACAGCTTTCAACAAAAAGCTGAAGAAGATTACCAAAAACCCGGGAGCAGAAATTATCGTACATCACGCCGTATCTTTTACCGAGGGTATCACTGAATATATTGGAAGCGACAAGCATACATTGCTGGTGATGACCCGCTATAAAATGAAATTTTGGGAGTGGCTGCTTTCAAACAGTACCGTTAAAAGTCTGGCACAAATGACATCTGTTCCGCTACTCATGCTTCCTGCTGATGTAGAATAAGTTACGGAAATCACCTATGTTATTTATACATGTATTTATAGAAGGTGTCAATGACATCAGCCCGGAATAAATCTAACCCATAAACATTGACATTCAGCCATTTATGCCCACTTTAAAGGATTATAGGATAGTTGCTATTCCGCTAAATCGTAAGCCCATTATATCCTTTTTAAAAGATATACCTCCTGTTCCTAAAGGTGCATCTATACGAATTCTTGGTCAGCGCCCCAGCGTTGGATCTGAAACGGAATGGATAGAACGGCTCAGGGAGAATCCATCTATCTCCGAACTACTCTGGAGAGATCATCCTGAAACTTATTTGACTGAAACCACAACCGATCGGCTTTTACCTGTCGAATACCTTCGTGAGGATGAGGGGTATCTTATCCGGAATCTCGGCGGATGGAGCCCGGTTTATTTCGGACTCATTGAAGCTGATGCCTCAGATTGGGATAGTGATCCCCTGCTCTCAGAAGCCGTGCCACTTACCAGCTACAAAAACGATATTCAATATTTCGGTCCCGATTCAAATATCGTAAAGTCCCGCCTCGAAAAAGAATTTGGCACACGCGATATCCAAGCTGTTACCAGTGCTGTCATAAGATTACATGAATGGAGGCTCTCCAAAAACTTTGCCCGCTCATCTGTTGACATGATGAATTATGCAGACCTTTTGTTTACTGAACTGGTTTCACAGGGCGAGCTCACCATGAGTACCGAAAACTATCCGGCCATTCCAAGAGTACTTCTCATTGACGAACTAATGGGACAGCATGTACGAATTGAACTGGCCCGGCGCGAGTTTGTAGCCAACAAAAATTCAAAAGCTGCTGCAGAAATTTCAGGATGGCAGAAAGAGTACAAAAATAATCACGGTCTTTCCCTCATTCTCAAGGGTGAATATGTGATGGGGAGACAAAGACGAAGTACCGTTCTTATTGCTGAAAAACTGAATTTCGTTGCCAAACAGCCCGGAGCAGAACCTTTTCATGAAGCAAAGCTAAATGCCAACACTCACAAAGGCTCGCCTGAAAACTGGCCCGTGATTACAGGTAATGGAGAAATTGTCACTTCTTGCGGCAGAATGCGACTTATTATAGAACAGGGTTTAATCATCCAATTGAATCACATTTTTGGACATAAAATACAGTGCATATCGTCGCTTGGATTTATCATTGAACCCTTTGTCTCTGGCCCCACACTACAGGAGTATTTGCTTAAGGATCCCTCCCGACTCACACCGGATCTCTACTCGTATATCCTGATTCACCAGCTTATTTGTGAGGAGATTGGTGTGGAAAACGGTGACTGGCATTCAGCAAACTTTATTATCCTTGAATCAGAGAAAAGCCCTGTTTTTAATAACGAAGCCAGAATAGTTCATATCGACTGGGGTGCAGCCCGTCCGCTCAAAGATGACGAACTCACTACAAAATTGAAGCAGGAACGTCTTGATCAGGTAAAGAATATTGCATTTTCATTTCACGACGAGGAGATGGCAACCACAGTGCAGAAAATTCATGGCGAAATTACCTCAAATAAGAAACAAATGATAAAGCTCCGCAACCTGGCGACCACCATAGTCAATCAAAATAGCACATCATGAAACGATCTGAAGATTGGTGGAAATCAGCTGTTATTTATCATATTTATCCCCGCAGTTTCCAGGACTCTGATGACGACGGAATCGGGGATCTGAATGGTATCCGACATCGGCTTGGCTATCTGAAATGGCTGGGTGTGGATGCATTCTGGCTCTCTCCTGTTTACCCCTCTCCCATGGCAGATTTCGGCTACGATGTCAGCAATCATTGCGATATAGATCCAATGTTTGGCACATTAAAAGATATGGATTTACTGATTGAGGAAGCCCACCAAAAAGAACTGAAGCTAATTCTCGATTTTGTCCCGAATCACACGTCGAATCAGCATCCCTGGTTCATAGAATCCAGAAGCAGTCGCACCAATTCAAAACGGGATTGGTATTACTGGAAAGACCCGGCAGATGATGGCGGGCCACCAAATAACTGGATCAGCCGGTTTGATGGAGAATCTGCATGGAAATGGGATGAAGGTACCGGGCAGTATTATCTTCACACATTCCTGGAAGAACAGCCCGATTTGAACTGGCGGAATCCGGAAGTGAAAAACGCAATGCTTGATGTGCTTCGTTTCTGGTACGATCGGGGTGTAGATGGTTTCCGGGTGGATGTATCCTACCGCGTCATGAAAGACCCTGATTTTCGTGACAATCCGGTCAACCCCAACTGGAAACCGGGAATGGACAGGTCATTCAGGCTCATAGAAAAGCATACCAAAAACACACCCGATATCCACATGTTCAACCGGTGGATCCGTGAAACCAATGATGAATATGATAACCGGGTGACCATTGGCGAGATGAACCTCACCGTTCCGGAACTTGCGGCTCATTACGGAACAGCGCAACAACCTGAATTTCATTTGCCGTTTAATTTTCGGCTTGTGTTTTCTGATTGGAAGGCGGAAAATATCAAGAACCTGATAAAACAGTTTGAAGCCACTCTTCCTGAACACGGCTGGCCCAACTGGGTGCTCAGCAACCACGATCAGCCGCGATTTGCCTCAAGGGCGGGTTTGGAACAGTCTCGTAACGGACTTCTTTTTCTCCTCACGGCCAAAGGGACTCCCACTCTATATTATGGTGACGAGCTGGGTATGCAGAATGTCGCCATTCCAGCTGACCAGGTTCAGGATCCTTGGGAGATCTTGTCATCTGGCCTTAGTCTTGGACGTGATCCTGAACGGACCCCTATGCAATGGGATTCATCAACTCATGCCGGATTTTGCTCAGAGTCTCAAAAACCCTGGCTGCCGGTTGGCCCAAATAGAGATCAGGTGAATGTTAAAACAGAAAAACAAGATCCAGCTTCAACACTGCGCTTTGCTCAGCAAATTTTAGAATTAAGAAAAGAGAATTCAGCCTTATCAATCGGAGACTTGATTCTGCTGAGCACAAACAATCCAATACTGGCATATATTCGGAAAAGCGGCAGTCATCAGTGCGTTATTGTGATGAATATTGGTGATCAGGTTCATAAAATTGATCTGGCAGAGGCGATTGACAAATCAGACTGCGAAGATATTCCAACCGAAGATCTCTCAGTTATGATTTCAACAGAAATGGATAATTCAACCACTTATGACACTGAAACGGGTATACTATCACTCAGGCCAAATGAGGGTATTGTCTTAGGCTGATAATGAACCCAAACGGTCGTGAGATTTACATAGCCAGCGTTTTCAATGCGTCGATCTCTTCCGGCCAGCGATCTGTGTTAGGTGTCTCAAGTATAAGCGGAATTCCATCAAACCTATCATCTGCCATGATCAACTCGAAGGGTGTCCAGCCGATATACCCATCGCCTAAACTATCGTGACGATCAACATTGGTTCCGCACTCTTTTTTTGAATCATTCAAGTGCATCGCCATCAGTTTATCAAAGCCCACGATCTTGTCAAAGGCTTCAAATGTCTCATAAAAGCCTTCTTTTGTTGATATATCATAACCGCCTGCAAATGTATGAGCGGTATCAATACAGACGCCAACTCTGTCCTTTTGATCAACCTGATCGATCATTTCCGCGAGGTGTTCGAACCGGAATCCCATATTGGTACCCTGACCTGCCGTGTTTTCAATCACCGCTTTCACAAATTCGGTTTGATCCAGCGCGATATTAATCGATTCAGCATTTCGGGCCAGGCAATCCTTCTCTGAAATTTTATTAAGATGGCTACCGGGATGAAAATTGATCATTTGAATCCCCAGCTGTTCACATCGCTGCAGTTCAATAAGAAACGCATCGCGGGATTTTTGAAGCTTAGCCTCTTCAGGATGGCCCAGGTTGATGAGATAACTGTCGTGTGGAATAATGGCATCCATCGAGAACCCATATTGCGCGCAAGCCTCCCTGAAGCCTTTGATATTATCTACTGTAAGCGGCTTTGCTTTCCACTGTCGCTGATTTTTGGTGAAAAGGGCAAAACCAGTCGCTCCGATTTCATGAGCCCGCACCGGTACATTTTCCACACCTCCGGCTGCACTCACATGTGCTCCAATGTATTTCATTCTAAATCCTTCTATTTCGTCCTATAAATTGGCTTTTCAATGAATTAATTACCGAACATGTCATCGTAATCTTCTATGGCCGCTTTGATGACGTTCGCAGCTTCTTCTTTGCCATAGACGCGTTCAACATTTACATCCAGCTTTTGTCCGGGAATCATTTTATAGGTACCGAAATAGTGGCGGAGACGCTCGATGATTATTTCGGGAAGGTCTTCAACATCATTTATATCCTTGTAGTACTGATCATTACTCAAAACAGAAATGATTTTATCATCAGCTTCGCCCTCATCTATCATATGAAGGCCTCCGACTACTCTTGCAGATAATATGACTTCAGACCGGTCAATCGGGCGTTCGCTCAGCACACAAATATCCAACGGATCACCATCCCCTATCTTGGTCTGTGAGGAAAGGCTTCCCACACGATCGCCGCAATAAGTTCTGGGTATAAAACCATAAAGCGATGGTGGTAATGAGGAACTCCGCTGTGGCCGGTCCACACGCATATATCCGGTTTTCTTGTCAACTTCATACTTAATCGTATCGAACGAGGTAATTTCAACAAACGCATTGACGATATTTGGAACGTCTACGCCCACTTCAAGTCCATGCCAGGGATGAGGTCGCCATCGGTAAAAAGGATTTGGGAAATTCAATAGTCTCTGTTTTAAGTTAGTTTATTTTGGTGTTTTGTCAGTTCATTATTGCATTCAGCCTCTCAAGATTATCCTGAACCCTGAGAGCGTCTATCACTTCCCCGATGTCACCCTTCATGATGTCGTCGAGGTTGTAAAGTGTTAAATTTATTCTGTGATCGGTAAGCCGCCCTTGTGGAAAATTGTAGGTGCGTACTTTTGCACTACGGTCACCTGAAGAGACCTGGCTTTTTCGTTCAGCCGCCCGCTCAGCCCTGATTTTTTCCTGCTCAATCTCGTAAATTTTCGACCGCAGCATGGTTAAAGCCTTGTCCTTGTTTTGATGCTGAGACCGTTCCTGCTGGCACTCTACCACAATGCCGGTTGGTTCATGAGTAAGACGAATGGCCGAATCGGTCTTGTTCACGTGCTGACCACCTGCACCGCTCGAGCGGAATGTATCAACACGTATGTCGCCCATATCAAGCTCCACTTCACCTACCTCTTCAATTTCGGGTAGCACGGCAACTGTCGCTGCTGACGTGTGAACGCGGCCCTGTGATTCTGTATCGGGCACTCGCTGTACGCGATGAACGCCACTTTCATATTTCATCTTTCCAAACACTTCGCTGCCGCTTAGTTCAAAAACAATCTCTTTGTAACCACCCATATCACCTTGCTGGACAGATAGAAGGTCCATTTTCCATTTCTCACTATCAGCATAGCGGCGGTACATATCAAATAAGTCTCCGGCAAAAATAGCGGCTTCATCGCCACCGGTGCCGGATCTTATTTCAACGATACAATTTTTAGAGTCGTCCGGATCTTTTGGAATCAGCTTATATTTAATCTGTTTCTCAAGCGCTTCAAGTTCATCTTTCAGCTCAGAGGTTTCCTCACGCGCCATTTCGGTAATTTCAGCGTCATCGTCCATCTCCATCAGCTCTTCATTCCCTTTAATCTGATGATGGATCTCTTTCCAGCGTTCAAAATCCTCGACAAGTTCTTTTAACTGCGTATGCTCTTTGGTAAGCTCGGTGTATTCACTGGGGCGATCGTAGATAGACGGATCCGCCATCGCCTGATTGATTTCATCGTAGCGCTCGCGAATTTGCTCCAGTTTTGCTTCTAAATCCATGGTATAAATTCTCTAATCTATTGCAGCCCTAAATATATCGATTTTTTTATCCTGATATGAATCGAATCCGACATCAAATTTAGATGATAGTTTTGTACCTTCAGGCATTCAAAGTCCGCAATTTAAAACACGTTAAATCACGCTATTTGATGAAGAAAAGTTTAGAAACAGGATTTACTATCGGATTCCTGGGAGCGGGGCAGCTTGCCCGGATGTCAGCTTTACAGGCATTTCGCTACGGTATCCAGATCGCTTCATTTTCAGACCGGGAAGAAACTGAGCCTCTCGAGTTCATGACGCCAAACATCTTTAAGGGCGACTTTACAGATGTTGAATCTATGATTGAATTTGCCAAGAGTTGTGATGTAATCACCCTTGAAAATGAGTTCATCGATTCTGATATCCTTTTTGAACTACGGGAAAAAACCGGGACACCTATTTACCCTTCTCCGGAAAGTTTTGAACTGATAGAAAATAAAGAGATTGAAAAAATCACTTTTCAGTCTGCCGGCATTCCTGTCACCCCAAGCCGTATTGTATCTTCTCCTAAAGAAATAGAAGATTTTGCTGATGAATTTGGCTGGCCTGTTATGCTGAAATCATCAAAAGGAGGCTATGATGGCTATGGTAACAGAACGGTTGAAAAAGCATCTGAATCCGAATCTGCATTTGATGAACTAGGTGGAAATGATGGGCGTGATATCCTCGCTGAATCGTTCGTTGATTTCACCCATGAACTTGCTGTACAGGTTGCTAGAACAAAGGAAGGTCATACAGCTGTTTATCCCTGTGTAGAGACAGTTCAGGAAGATCATATTTGTGTAGCAGTAAAAGCCCCGGCACTCATTAATCCGGTTCTTTCCAAAGAAGCACAGCGCCTCGCGAAGCTTGCTGTTGAGGCGATTGATGGTGTTGGGATATTTGCATTCGAATTTTTCCTCACTACGGATGGACAAATTCTTCTTAACGAAACCGCACCCCGCCCCCATAATTCGGGCCATTATACTATCGAAGGATGCATTACATCACAATTTGAAAATCATGTGCGTGCTGTGAGCGGACTTCCACTGGGTGCTACAGATCTCAATTCTGAATCAGTTGTAATGATCAACCTGCTGGGTACTCACAAACGAAAAGCCCGGGTAGATTTTGCGGAAGATGCTATGAAAATGTCAAATGGCCACCTGCATGTTTACGGTAAAACCGGCAGCAAGCCCGGGCGTAAAATGGCTCATTATACTCTTTTGGGTGATGATCAGAATGCTGTTTATGATGAAGCCATCAGAGCAACACTGAATATTCAGATTTGATGATTAATGAATTAACTTAGCTGTTTGCACAGTTTAAAAATCTCAGTTTGAAGAATGTAAATAAATTTAAAGTCATTCCGGCCTCCGAGCCTGAATCTCCTGCTTTTTTCTAAATAGATCATAGATATACTGAATAATATCTGTCAACCTAAAGCAAATTAACGTGAGTAAGCAACCAAAAATAGGCCTCGTAATGGGCAGCGACAGTGACTGGCCTACGATGAAAGAAGCCGCTGACATACTTGATGAACTTGGAATCATTTATGAGAAACGGGTTGTTTCAGCCCACCGAACGCCTGACCTGATGGCTGAATACGGAAAAGAGGCCCGCACTAACGGACTGAAAGTAATTATTGCCGGAGCAGGAGGTGCTGCTCATCTGCCCGGAATGCTGGCCGCATACACGACACTGCCAGTCATTGGTGTTCCGGTAAAAACATCCGCACTTGGCGGAGTTGACAGCCTTTACTCCATTGTTCAGATGCCCAATGGTATACCTGTTGCTACCGTTGCCATTGGTAAAGCTAAAAATGCCGGGCTTCTGGCTGCACGCATTCTCTCCACGTCTGATGATGCTATTGCAACTAAGCTGGAAGCATACCATCAGGCAATGGCAGAAGAATCGGTTAAAAAGACTGAGAATCTCAAATAGCAGATCCCGCCATCAATGGATAAGAAAACAGGTATCATTATCGTCATTTGCCTGATCGGTTTTATTTCATTCCGTCTCTATATCGCATTTAATGCGGGGTCATTCTCAGCCGGTGCCGATAACGAACAGGAATCATTTGATTTCCCGACCGGTCTGCCTGCCGTTTATACAGGTACCCTGCCGTGTGCGAGCTGCCCGGGCATCAATACCCACCTGCTTATTGATTCCACTGGGTTCAGGGAAGTATCAGAGTATATTGATGAAGACGGCGGACCTGTTGCAACATTTGGCACCTGGGAAACATCAGGGACTGACACACTTTTCTTAAATAGTGATGATGAACGCTATAAAACGTACCTGATTGAAAATGACTCCCTGCGGATGCTCGATCAAAGTGGTAACAGAATTGAAGGCGATCTTGCTGAAAACTATCTGCTCACCTACTCAGATATGGAGAATCAGATTCGGGATCGGCATCAAGAGCTCCGTGCGGATGGATTCACTTTTATCGCATCGGGAAATGAGCCGTTCTGGTCGGTACAGGTAACAAACAAAGAGTATGTGATCTATCAAACGCCACAGATGCGGAAAAGCGGCTCGCTTGAACAACGCCGGTTCGACGTGTCATCCAACTCACTTGATGCCCTTTTTGGAAGCGGAGAAACACTTCAACTGAACATCAACAACGAGATTTGCCAGGATTCCATGAGCGGATTTATGTTTTCACATACCGTTACACTCCATTACGAAAACCGTAAAGAGACAGGATGCGGGCGTTTTTTGAATGAGGTTTTGTCTGCTAAGTAGGTTCATGGAAGTCATCGGATGAGTCTTTAAGCAAAACTGAGATTTACTTTATTTAATCGGTAATCAAGAAATAACTCATCCGATGACTTGACTCCCCCCCCGGTGCCCTTCTCTATACGATAGAGGGGGTCTTTAATTAATTCAAAGACTTTTATTCATTATCCAAACCATTGGTTTCACTATAATGACATAAGTCTTAAAGAGGAACAGACGGCATATTTAATCAATTGTCGATGAATCATTTCTCTCATCACAACTCCTTTTAATATGACATGTACTTAGATCCACCTTGACACAAGCACTGTTTTTCATATTACGTGGAAAGATCTATGTTGGCATAGCTTTGAAATAATTGGCTACCCATCCTCATTGCGATTATACTCAATCACACGACGATACGCCTCAAGCACTGCTTCGGTTGCCTCAAAGGGCAGTTCAACAGCAACATCTTTGGCTACTTGTCTGGCGTTGGATGGCGCAAAGGGCATTTTTACTTCTTTCAGCGCTACGGCATCACCACTTGTGTCACCAATGTAGGCCATTTCATCGAGCCGGATATCGAGTGTTTTGCCCAGAAGCTTCAGGCCCTGAAGCTTATTGTTACCCGGCATCAACACGTTAATTGAAATTTCCGTGGTATGTATCTCAAGATCGGGATCAATTTGTGGAATATGCTTGAGCACATGTTCGTAAATCTCATTAATTATAGATTCATCCGGGCAAACAATACCTGCGTCCATCATTTTTGTAAACTCAAGAATGGCATTTGGATAGTTTGGCAGTACTTCTTTAATGATCCAGTCTCTTACCTCTCTGATAGGTGCCAGTGTCTCATCTTCATCCTCGAGCGCTGTCTCAATTCGATTTCCCTCCCAGTGGTAAAGCCCTGCGCTTTCAAAGACAAACGGATGACGAATGTTCAGCCACTGCCCCACCGCCTCTGCATAGGGAAAAGGCCTGCCCGTACACAGCGTGATGGGCGGAATACTGGAATCATCTAAACTCAGCTCATTTAGCTCACGAATTGAGTTAATAGCGCTCCATGTAGGTGTTTTAAATGGAATGGAAATACAGCCGTCAAGGTCTGTAACAAATAGTTTGATCATCCGAAATGGGGGTTAACTGATAACGGGTTCTGAATTGCTTTTTGATGTGAGAGAGAAATCTGGAAAAAAGAGAGATAGAAACAGGAAAACAAGTCCAATACCTGTCATCAGCTGATAACGGTTTTTATAGTTGGCGTATTCCTGGGACGAAAATTCACCACGCTCAAGTTCTGACAGGCGAGATAAAAATGGCTCGATTGTATCGCTGCCCCGGCTGATTTCGTAGTAGTTTCCACCACCGATGGAAGCAATTTCGCGCATATTGTCTGATGACAAGGCAGAGACCACTTCATTGCCCTGTTGATTTCGATGATATCCCCTGAGGGCTCCGTTTTCATAAATAGGTATTCGGCCGCCGGCAGATGTTCCGATTCCCACTGTAAATATCATCACACCGCTTTCGTATAGCTCTTCAGCTGCCTCGGAAAATTGGGGACCGTGATTTTCTCCGTCGGCCATAAGCAAAAGTACGTTAGCTGCATCATTGTTCTCTTCGATGGATTGAAACGTCTCCCGGGCTTTAACTAAAGCAGCCTCAAAATTTGATGTAAACGACGGCATCTGCTCTGTTTTAACGATATCGAGATATAGTCGCAAGGCCGAATAATCGAGGGTAAGCGGACTCTGAACAAACGCCTGGCCGGTGAATACCATCAGACCTACCCGGTCTCCTTCCAGCCGATCAATCAATCGGTTGATTTCAAATTTTGCTTTTTCCAGCCTGCTTGGGGAGATATCCTCCACATTCATACTGCGGGACAGATCCAGGGCAATCAGCATGTTCACACCACTTCTCTCAACTTCGCGGATTTCGGTCCCGATTTTGGGTCCGGCAAGGGCCAGAACAAAAAAGAGGAGTGCAAGCAGAAAGCTGTAAAAACGGATCCTGTCACCTGTTTTCCAGAAGTTGAGTCGCAATAGTGATAGGAGACGGTCATCAAACAGCTCTTTCCGGTGTTTATGCCGGGCAACGCGGAGCCACCAAAATGCTCCCCATATTATAGGAATTAGAAGGAGCGCAAATAAGTATATACTATTTTCCCAGATCATAGCGTCGTCGTGTCTTTTTGTCTACCGTGCAGGGTCACAAAGATAACATAATTTCGTGAAAGGAAAGATCCTGATACATGAAATCTCTGATTGGATATGAATAGTCATTAATGAGATAGAAGTGAATCTCACTCATGGATCTATAAACCTGTAACCGTATAACTTATTGCATTCGATTCGTGACCATCAGTTGAAATACATGTCATACGTTATAAAAATTCCGGTCATAAGCTTTCGCCCTGAATATCTTCAGAAAAGTTACCTCTATTGCAATTCTTTTTGAGGAAGAGATTCCTTTTTGGATAGGTGAATTCCTTAAATATGCGGGCAGTGTAGATTCTTCCTTCTTTTTATTCGTTTTCCGGGTGAGCTAACGGCCGGGAGTTTAAACGGCGCGGAGATTTTGATTTAGTAAAAGTAGCGAAATCTATTTCACGCAACCAACTTTGTTCGCAGCCTGTACGCATTCGATTTGAAAGGATTCTTGGGTGTATCCTTCGATAGCTGCTACGGCCTGAGTGCCCGATGAACGGATGGCAGGATTACCAATCCCAGCAGAATCAACCCCAGCAATCCGTAGATAAGCTGAAGCGGTGGGTCGTCATGGTAGCCGACCATCAGAATTTCAAAACCAATCCATGCAATGAGTGCAGTACTGACCAGCAAAGCCCCCGTCCAGGCCCATTCTGCCCTCATCCAGATTCCGTAAAACACCACCACGGGAAAGATGCCCAGGATCGTGAGCAGGATCAAACCGGGAATAAAAAAATTATCAAAAGGTGACCCCTCCAGCAGGGTTACCGGCATACTGAGTACTGCGCCGGTTGGATCCGCAACAAGGGCAAACCCGCCAAACAGCCCGCTCACACCCTGAAAAAGAATGAGTGCCATCATGAGATACAGACTAATCGAATTATGTGTTTTTTGAGATTTCATAACTCTTTGATTTATTTGTTCTAGTGCAGCTTATGGTTTTTAGTGAACTTCTATTCGTGTCTAATGAAAAAAATCAGTGATCATTAGAAAGTGAAGTCCGGTGCAGTCAGCAGATTGCCTTGGCAAGGCTTCACAAGAGCTGCACAAATCAGGAGCGGCTTACTCACGACAAGCATCCAAATCTCAGGAAAAATCAAAGTCCTCATAATGAATGGCATCATCGGACACGCCCTGATTCCTCAGCTTTGGTAAAAGATCCTTGCGCATTTCTTTTGGTCCGCAAATAAAAATCTCCTTTTCCCGGATTCCTTCGATCTCCGCGGGCTTCATAAAGCCTTCGACATCTGCTCTTATCAGGTTCATCCTGAAGCCTTCCATCTGTTCTTCCAGATCCCTGAAAAGCTGAAGATGGGTAGCCTCTTTTTCCGTATTTACGCAGTAGTAAAGTTCAGCGTTTATATCGGATTGAGGCGTCCGTTTCAGGTCGTTGGCCCAGCTGATAAATGGTGCTATTCCAACACCCCCTCCCATCCACACCTGATTCTGGCCACCCACACGATAATCAAACCTGCCATAAGGCCCTTCAAGCAGAGCCGTCGCACCCGCTTCCAAATTCTGATGCAGCTGATTGGTATAATCTCCAAGTGATTTAACCATAATGGTGATCTCACCTCCGGGCAACTTATCACATACCGTGTAAGGATGCGATTCACGCGACAATCCCGGGGAAATAAAGGTGAAAAAATAAAACTGTCCCGGGGTATAGCTGATATCATCGTGGTCCGGTTTTAAAGTAATTTCCATCACCTTGTCATTCAGTCTTTCCACTTTCTCTACTCTGAAGCGGGCTTTTTTAATTACGAAATCAAAAATAACAGACTTGTACACCCAGGCGGCAATACCGGCTATGGACAAAACGGATAAATAGATCGCCAATGCGGGGTTGGCCAAGAGATTGAGGTCCAGAAAATAGATGTGCGCCACACCCAGAATAAAAAAAATCCCCATGAACTTGTGCGATATTTTCCATTTATCATACGGCATCCGGATCAGAAGGGTCAATACCATCAGGAGAATCAATCCCCACAACGCCCAGCTCCCCATATTTACTTCGAACTGACGGTGCACGGGAAACAGATACCACAATAAACGACCGGGATCTTCCGGAATAAACCGGAAAGCAAGCATCACCGGATGAACTATTATCAGTAAAAGTGCAGCTTTACCCATTGTGTGATGAACGTGATAGATCTTATCGAGTCCGCCGAAATAGTCTTCCAGCCACTTAAATCTCGTCGAAAGCACAAACGTAAGCGCAAACAGTGCAAACCCTGTAAGTGCGGCGACCTGACTGCCATAGACAAGCAGAGGCTTCAGGTTATTCCGTATGGTCGACTCCGGAAAGGAGATCAGCCATAGCGGAATCACCATCAGCGCAGCACCCCAAAAAAACCATGTTCCTAATTTCTTTTTCATGAATTTGTATTCCCCTAATTGAATTTGCTGTAATTGACATTTTGAGAATGAAACTTCCAAGCCCCGGCATTGCCGGATAGTTTATACATATTGTAGAGATTCACTGTTTAATTATAATTTCCTGCGATGTATCCGGCATAAGTACTGCCAGAAACAACGTGCGGTGCACTCAGGCTTGATTCGTGGCTTCAGCCCTCCGCCGCATACTACCTGCCTGCGGGATCAAAGCCGACACTAAAATCACAAGCGCCAGAAAGACAACTACACCAAAAAACCATTCGGCAGCTCCAGGAAACACCGACGTAATAAAGAGGTATTCCCGTGTAAGACTCCAGATGATGGCGGTGGCAAGGATCACAAACAATGCCAGCTGTATGAACTGAACGACTGAATAGCCCTGCAACTGTAATTCAAGATACCTCTTGCCACTTCCATAATCGCGGATTATCCGTCCCAGCTGAAGAACAGATCCGGCCATTATCAAAAAAATCACTGTCCAAAAACCCATCATGGCCTTCGCAATCACCCCCATCCCCACAGAGCCGAACCCATTCCATTCCGCCCAGTCGCTCAGAATATGAGATATCAGTGGCCAGCTCCTGGAACTGTTGGTCAGGATCACAATACCGTCGCCCGTTTCAGGGACAATATGAAAATGGGTCATCCATCCGTTCCCCTGTCCTCCCCCGAACACAGCTTTCTTCTCGTTTGGCAATATTTCTATGAAATGACCCAATCCATAGTAATCAGCAACGAATGAATAAATTTGATCCACCTCAATGACCGGTGAGTAAAGCTCCCACAGACTGTTTTGGGTGAGAACATGATCAGCTGAAGAAAATGGATCCATCATACCTGAAGCTGCAAAGGCGGCAATATCTTCCACACTGGCAAAAAGCCCGCCTGCACCTTTTCCTGAATAGACATAGACAGGTACGGTCTCACCGTTTGTTTTATGTCCATCCGGAACGGAAGTTGAAAAATCTTCACTCCACTTGAAATACGCACTCTGCATCCCAAGGGGATTTAAAATCTCTTCCTTCATATACGCAGCAAAGTTTCTTCCGCTCACATCCTCGATAAGCAGCTCGAGCAGATTGAAACCTACATTTGAGTAGTTAAAGGACTCTCCGGGCTCCCGGATAAAATTAACTTCCCGGGTGAGGCTCTTCCGCAGTGATGGTTTTTCTTCTTTCGGATCATATTCCAACCCAAGGGTACCCAGGGCAAGCCCGGAGGTGTGGCTTAACAGATGCCTGAATGTGACACTTTCCGTCTCAAATTCTGATTCCGGAAACTCCCAGCTTACAAAGTGCCTGTAAACCGGGTCATCGAGTTTGATTTTACCCTCTTCCGCAAGCTTCATGACGCCCCGCGCGGTCACTGATTTGGAGATCGATTCAACCCGGCAGATGGTTTCGGGCTTCATCCTGGTTTGATTATCCTGGTCAGCCAAACCATAGGCTTCCGACCCGCTCATTTTTCCATTCTTTATCAGTGCAAAGGCAATCCCCGGAACCTGATAATTCTCCATCCAGCCGGGAATACGCTGATTCATCACATGCTGAAAATCAGATTGAATGAATGCAGCATCTACCTCATCTTCACTTCTTTGAAGTGTAAAAATAAGAGCCAAAACGACAACTATGAATGGAATCGACCCGGTTTTCATTTTTTTGGTTAAATTTAAATGTGCTGTCCTGCTTTATTAAAATTCCGAAACGGCATCTCTCAACAGATCTTCGGGAAAAATTCCGTTATTAAATATTTTCTTCTTCCAGTCCGGATATATCCGGTCGAGCAACATGGCCTGAAGCATTCCTGTATAATAGAATCTGTTTTCGCCGCTTCTATTCACTGCTCTTGCTGCTTCATTTAATTGATTTCTGAAATGCTTTTCCCGATTTGTGTAATTTCTGAAATCACTCAGCCCTCTGATTTCATCCACAGGTTCATAACCGGGCAGTGTGCCGGCAACCATGCCAATTTTCAGTTCGGTATATTTTGCCAGGCCCTCAAGCCATTCCCTGTTTTTCTCATACTCTATCATTTCGTCTGTCAATTCTGCTCTCCTTCTCCTTTCATCCCTTTCCAGGATATACTCACCGATATACCGCTGAACATCCGCTTTGCTTTCAGATTCATAGGCTTTCAATAACATTTCCGCTTCGTTATTCCAGCCGTTAATATTCATTTCCAAATGCCAGGGATAGTCATCAGACCTTCCAGCAAAGAATTCAGCTTTTGAAAATTTCTCTCCGGAATACATTCCCTGATATGCATGAAATGCTTCGTGAATCATAGCGGAAACGTAGCTTTCCGCATCTCCCATAACCAGGTTCCAGAATATTTTGTATGGGAATACCTGACTAATCAAGGGCGGAAGTTCATTTTTGAATCCGTTATAAAACGACACTTCTGCATACTCTCTTGTCTGAAGTGTACTTACCCAGACTGAGCCGACTTTGGCAGTAAAATTTTCAGGGGTAACAGATGGATCAGGCAGGTGCTGATAATAGTAGACACCTCCTTCAAAGCGATCGTCTTCCATTTCTGTCCACTCAGATCCATGATGTGTATCATAAGGAACTTTGAGCCATCCGGCTTCAGGGTCTTCCATTCCAACCAGAAATGCGTACTCTTCGTTATAAACGATTACATGTATTTGAGTCTCCCCTATACCCGGCCAGATCTCTTTTATAACATTTTCCTGCAGGTTGAAATACTCGGCTATATAAGCCTTTTGGGTGGCTGTCAATCTCTCCGTAACTGAGGATGTGCTGCTGAGTGTCTGGTTATATAATGCAGATACCGTGAGCAAAACAATGATTACCAATGCGCCCCAGAAGAGTGCTTTCAGAATCACCCGAATTGTTTTTTTCAATGTTTCCATTTTTCAGCCATTTTTCTTTTACAGTTTAAAATGCCTCACCGAACTGGATATAAAAGCCGCTGGTCCCCCTGCCTAACCCGAAGTCAATCCTGATATTCGTGGGGTCATCCTTGTTTACATTAAACCGGAGTCCGGCTCCTGCACTCCATTTTACCGACGACAAATTAAAGTCTTCATAACGGTTCCAAACCTCTCCCAAAGCGCCAAAAACGGTAAAACCAAGCCTGCCCAATAGATTCTGCCGCAGCTCGGACTGTATCTGTGCTGCATTTAAATCACGGTATCTGCCGGCGTAATATCCCCTGCCGATCATAGCACCTCCCAGTTCAGACATATCCAGAAAAGGAGGGCTACCTGAGACTGATCTGAATAGTCCCTGAAAGGCCAGTACCGACCACCCGTTACGGTTCATTTGAATATATTTCCTGGCATCAAAGAGAAAGGAAGTGTACGGATCTGTACTGCCCAGCACTGAAGGATTCGCCAGAAACGAAAATTCTACAAAATGATTATGCGTCGGCGTCATATTACTGTCTCTTAAATCCCAGCGGCCCATCCACCCGATACCTGTCGATACACTCCCATTGGCTCCCCGATCATCAGGAACCGGCAGTTCGTTGCCGTCAGTTTCCTCATAAGATAGATTGAATACCTTGCTCCACCTGAGAAACGGTCCTGTAAACAGACCTCGCCTGACCTTTTTTAACGCTGTTTGCTCAATATGAACCTGGGTAAAAAGAACATTTATTTCATCACTGTCCGTGGTAACCGGCCCGATACCCCAGTAACTATTTGGAAAGTAGTTTGTAAAGTAATTTCCGTTGAAGACCCACTCCTCTTCAGACAAAATGATATCAGACAGCAGGCTTAAAAGTATTTGATTCTTCGTGGTATATATGCCTGAAAAAAACAGGCTCGATGAACGGGTCTCCGGGCCTGCGCCAGCTGGTTTAAATTGAGGAACAATTACAGCACCAAATATAAATCCTGTTTCAGGCGTAGTACCGAGTGCCGGCAAGAACAAAATTTTATTCTGATAAGGCGCTTCACGAACTGTTGCTGAGTCCTGGGCAAACAGTGGGTTCACAAGAAAGAATACTGCCGTTATCAATATGATAACGCTTCTTGTTATTTGTTTTCCCGGTTTATATATGAATGACTGTTTAATCATTGAGCATATAGTCTGTTCATGAATTTACCCGTACTTCCTCCGGTGGTCTTCGTGGCGAACGGGGTGCACGGGAGGCATATCCCAGTCTTATCAGCAGAATGGGCTGTTCATCTTGATTTAAATCCAGGTGGTCCGACAGTTTCTTCCTTACGGATTCAACTTCACACGGCATATTCAGGTGCGCATGAGCTATTCCAAGGGAAGCAGCCGTTAGTGCGGTTCTCTGAAAGGCTCTGCCGGTGTCTACCCAGTGGTGCTTGTCATTCTTTTTACAGATAAAAAGAAATAGATGTGAAGAACTCCGAATCTGTTTTTCTGTCTTGGCTGCTTCACGATCAGCCGTCACAAAGGTTTTCATGATGATGCGGCCCAGCCAGCGGGGAATACGTGGGAACCCCATCGCCTTTGCAGTCAAGCCGTCCCTTTCAGTTTCAGCCTCTTTTTTTGTGAAACGTATCCAGGATATCAGTTCCTCTACAAACCGCTCGTCATTAAACTGAATTCTACCCGCCTCTTTCACAAGCTCAATGATCGGTTCAACATCTTTATCCTGCGTATCAAATGTTTTCACAGCTACAGTATCATATTCAAAGGCCTTCAAAAGCTTATCCATGTCGGTCTCAGGAATTTCCTGTCCATCATACATGCTCCTGTTTGATTGTCTGACCGGAATAGCCTCGAAAAGCTCTTTTTCCTTCCCGATGCTCTTATCAGTGAGGGTAACACGCAGGCACTCTTTATTTTCATCCTCTGGAAAATATTCAACCGTGCTTGTTAATCCATCCTCCCTGGCAGAGATCACCAAATTTTCCAAGGCACATCCCAGACTGATATAAAGTGCGTGATTATCTGGATCCACAACAGGAAGAGTACGATCAAAGTCAGGATAGATCCGAACAATATTCCCGTCATTCGAAAACTTCCAGGGCTGTGTATTGTGGCCTGAGGGTGCAAGAGTTGCGTAATATATTAGCTTATTTATGTTCATTTAATTTTGCTTTGAGACTATCTGTTCGTCCACTTTTTAAATTCTTAGGATTCAGGTTGTTACTATTCCGATTGATGTGATCATTCACTTTATTCCTCACGGCTGCCTGCTCCACGAGCATTAGAATATGACCGCCGGATTCAAAACTCATCAATTCAGAACCTTTAATAGTGGAAGCTGCAAATTCGGCATTGTGGTAGAGCTGTAACAGATCATCTTTTGCATGGATGATAAGGGTCGGTGCTGTGATTTCGGCTATTCGTTCACCCGGCAGCTCGGTTTCATTATCAAAAACAGCACCAGCCGAACGCGGTGCCGCCGGGTTCATTTCATCTACGAAACGGTTTACTTTTTCTGTCTGTGTGGGTGTTAGTCCGGCGATTACCTCATCATTTGCGCCAATCACACCTAACAATTGCTTTTTAAAGAGTTTTGATAGGGTCCAGTACAGAAAATCATAACTGAAAATGGTTTTCAGAATTCCCCCTTTTTTATTTGCATCAGCTTGATATTCAGAGTCTGAAGCCACCACTCCACATGAGATGCAGGTGAGTGATGGTACGCGACTCGGATACTTGACGGAAAAGAGTAGTGCCGATGGGCCTCCTTGCGACATCGCCACGACAGCAGCTTTATCTATACCGAGATGGTCGAGTAAATAGGCATATGCGTCTGCCTGTTCATCCCATGTGACATTTGGTGGAAGTGTAGATCCGAGGTATCCGAAGCGCGACGGAGCAATCCAGTAAAATTGATCATCCAATACTATATCAGCAATTAGCTCTCCCTGATCATAACCGCCTCCGCCACCGTGAATTACCAGGACAGGATACCCTGAGACATTTCCTCCTGCACTGTACTCTATGTCGCCAAAAGGTGACGATATGACTGTACTCTTTCCACTAATTCGTTCATAGGCGCGCTTCATATCCAACAGATACCAAATAAAACCTGAAATAATTACAAAGAGCAGCCCGATAAATATCCACCAAAGAAATGTTTTTCTCATTATATACCCCCTCCCCCCTGTTTTAAAATCTGTTTTATTTGCATCACTTCACGATTAAACCGATCCGGGTCTCCCATGAACGGAGTATGAGCTACGTCATCCATCACAATCAGGCTTTTCCCCTCGGGTGCCTCCACAAACTGGTAATATTCTTCAACCAGTTTAGCGGGAGTATTATAATCGTTCTCACCCACTATAAACCATACCGGGACTTCCAGGGAGGTAACATCCCTGAATAGATCAAAATCACGCAGCTCATCCCACATCGGCCCGCTTCCGCGACTGGCACCACTGAACCATTGAATATAATCACCCGGCGTATATTCTTTGGCTCTGAACGATATCCATACCAGTTTCCTCATTCCCACATCCATTCCACCGCCAAATGCATCTTTCATTTTAGCGAATGTCACATAGCGTTCGTGCTCGTCGTAAAATGGTGGGCCAAGCTCTTCAAACTTTCTCTTTTGATATGCTGAATCGTTCTCCTCAACCTGCTGTTTCAGCCAGTCGTACGAAATTTCTTCCGCCCTCAGTGGATCAACAACCTGACCAACCGAAATAAAAACATGGTAATCAGCAGGGTAACGCTGAACGGTCAGAATACCGAACTGTGTCCCCCATGAGTGGCCAAGCAGGAAAATTTTCTCCTGATCAAAACGATCTTTGAGGTAGTCCGTCAATTCGTGAGCATCTTCGATAAAGCGCTCAAGCGTCAAGTTCTCTTCCCTGAACCCAATGTGATTAGATTTTCCTGCACCGCGCTGGTCCCAGTGAACCACCACATACCCCTTTTCCAGTTCCTTGTTAAATTTCCTGTGGACAGCCATCTGAGCCGATCCGGGTCCGCCATGCAGCCATAATAAAACCGGATTGGATTGATCTTCCCCGCGAATAAGAATCCACTGCTCCAACCCTCCGATTTCAACAGCCTTGAGTTCTGAAACCGCATTGGGCATATCAATTTCAGGCGTGCCCGCTGAACAGCCGGCAAACAGCAGAATCATAAAAATGGAAACCAGATCGAATTTAAAATTTCCCATCTGATTCACCTCCTGATCAGGCTATCAATAGAATTAAATTCGGATGAAAGAACATGCCACAAATATCAGAATCGATGAGATATACCGATCAATCTTTTAATAGTACCACCTTTTCCATTTCTCATTAATCCTTTTATATGTCACTTTAGAAAAATCGGAAAAATCAGTCATAAAGGATGTCTCTGATCGGCTACATACTTCGTAGTGAATGAACATCAACTCTTGTAGGGATATATACTATACGGTCTTTCCGGGGGACGTGAGTTAATTCCCTACAAAAATTTCAGAGATTTCTTTACTCCTCAGGAGGCAGGGTTCTCAACGCATAATTCTTACTGATCAGGTAAATTTCAGAAAGTAGCCATAATGTTAGATTTGTGCAGAAAAACCTGGGAGGCAAAGACCATGAAACGCATTAAAATCAAACTGGATGTACCTGAATCAACCGTGGACTACTATCATCTCATGGAACAGTGGGAAAATGAAGGAGGTGCTATTCCCGTGAAATCGAAAGAGGACCTGATTCCGAGCGACCGGATTCCTTTTTCAGCCGGTGATACCATTCGTATAGCCAGCGGCAGTATCGACTTGATAGAAGAAGCCTTTTACTACATCGTGGATGTGGATCTCGTTTCAAAAGCCGAGGCTGTTACGGCGGAACTTGATGAATCCCGATCCGGCTCCCTCCCGGGTAATTTATAACAAAAAAACGGAGAGAAAACCATGGCACATCCAAATCAATCTGCTCGCATTGGTAAGCTTTTTCGAGCGGTACTGGCACTATCTCTATTGTTTTTTACTGTTTTCTTAACCAATACTGACACACTCTTGGGTCAGGGTAGCCGGTTTGAGGCAGGAGATGTATTCCGCCTTGCGGAAAATGACACGGCATCGCAGCAGCTGATAACTGCCGGCGAGTGGATTGAAATTGCCGGATTTGCGGAAAACGACGTGTACGCTGCCGGAAGCAGTATAACTCTTATGGGGATGGTGGGTGATGACGCGGTTCTGGCAGGTGAAACAATTCGCATATCCGGGACCGTGAGCGACATGCTTCTCTCCGCTTCCGAGAGCCTGGTTATGGATGGTTCGGTTCGGGGCGATATGTTTGCGGCGGGTGAAGAACTGCGCTTAACTGAAAACACGGTCATTGACGGTAAACTGTTCCTGGCGGGTAACGACATTAAGATCAGCGGAGCCACCGTAAACGGCAGAACACGAATCGCGGCAAATTCAGTGCAGCTTGACGGAGAGTTTAACGATCATGTGGTTATCTACAGCAATGATGTGGTTTTTGGGCCGGATTACCGTTCGCTCGGAGATACCAAAATCGTGAGCAACGAAGAACTTTACAGAGAGAACCTGGGGGTAATTCCCGAACGGCTCATCCTGGAAGTAAAACAACCCTCCCTGCTGCCCGTAGTGTTATTTCAGGCCTGGTTTTATCTCTCCATGCTGGTAACAGGCGTAGTGATGATCTATCTGTTCAAACCCGTCACGGGTGATTTGCACCGGTTTGCCACCGAGCGTTTCTGGAAAAATACCGGGATCGGGTTTCTACTGGTAATCCTTACGCCGCTGATGGTCATACTTCTCATGTTTCCTGTCATTACCATACCACTTGCTTTACTGATATGTACTCTGTTCACGGTATCACTTTACCTGAGCTACCTGGCAGTTGCAATGATGCTGGGCCTTCAGTTTATCCAGTGGTTCAGCAAAGAAATGACCCGAATGACCTATTACTGGTCGCTTGCAGTAGGGCTTGTTTTGATTGCCATTATCAATAATGTGCCATTCATTGGTCCTTTTTTCAGCGCTCTCCTTCTCTTTTTCGGAGCAGGTAGTTTCTGGGCCTTTGCAGTGAAAAAGTATTATGAACCGGTAACAATCGATGGTTGAGAACGAATCAGATAGCAAGGCTTAGTGGTATGGATCTCGTTGACAAGAGTACGGCATTGGGATTCAAGCTGGTCTTCACAACGAAGACAAGAGACATTATAGTCTTATAGATAATTGTCGTTATTGTGAGCTTTCTTTCTCAATGGTTTTAAAAAAAATCTGACCTATAGTTTTTTCCATTTAGGTGAGTTTTCAAGCTTAGATTTCGCATCCTCATCAGCAAAGAATCGCACCAATCCACAATCACTGCATATTGTAGGATGAAGCCTGGCGTGATACATGAACCCTCCTAGTCCCGGAAGGTAG
>Ga0102938_10000259_pt1 | contig 37858 bp, 28 predicted proteins | sample SalPonR2_B_D2_MG_FD_84516 | JGI IMG/M metagenome (GOLD analysis project Ga0102938, IMG submission 84516) | Salt pond soil microbial communities from South San Francisco under conditions of wetland restoration - Salt Pond MetaG R2_B_D2_MG | ecosystem: Environmental > Aquatic > Marine >...
GATGGGCGCGGTCAACCTGGTCCGGATCACCGTCGGCTCGAGGAATGGCTACGAATCGTTGATCAGTTCGGGCAACCTGGGCCTCGTCGAGGACCGGGGGCTGGCGCGCGCGATCCAGCAGTACTACGGCCGGTATGACGACCTGCTGGATACCGGCGAGGTCTTCCGAGCGTTTCGAAACGACGGCGCATCGATCTACCACGCGGCCGGCCTATCTGTATTCGACCGGCGGCCGCTCGAGGACATCATCGACATCGCGCAGCGCGATCCGGCCTTCGCCGCCTACCTCCGATCGACGCGGGAATGGGCCATCGTTCATGCCGGGCTGCTGGAGGACCTGCGCGTCGAATCCGAGGCCCTGCTGGCCAGGATCCGGGTCGATCTGGAGCGCTCGTCCCGATGAGCCCGCGCCGCGCCAGCGTTCGCGCAACCGGCTGCGGCAGTGGGGTGCCCGCGGAATGACCGCCAACCCGACCCGGTCCTCGACGCCGCTGCGAGTCGACCTGTTCGGCCGATTCCGGGTGTCAGGGCGCGACGGGCGCGAGATCGGCCTCAACGGCAAACGGGCGCAGGCCGTACTGGCGATTCTCTGCCTTGCTCCGGGCGAGCCGGTCGAGCGCGAGCAGCTCAGTCAGCTGCTGTGGCGCGGCAAGTTCCGGGCGCAGGCCCGGGCGAGCCTGCGCCAGACCCTGCTGGAGCTGAAGAAACAACTGGCCGAGGCCTGCCCGGAGCCCTTCGAAAGCAGCCGGGAGCGGATCGCTCTCCGGCCCGGGGCGATCGACACCGACCTTTCGGAGCTCGAAGGCCTGCTGGCGGCGGGCGAGCACCACGCGGCGGTGGACCGGCTGCTCGCAATCGGCCAGCAGCCGCTGCTGGACGGCATGGACTTCGGCCGGGGCTTCCGCGAGTTTCTCGCGGCTCGGCGAAGCGCGGTCGAGCAGCGCCTGGAGCAGACCATCGAGAAGGCCCTTGCCGATGACGGGCTCCGGGACCTTGGCCATGTCCACAGCCAGCTCCGCGATGCCTGGCGTCGACGCAGCCTGTCGAAGGGTGCCGAAGATCGCGAAATTCGCGTGGCCGTTCTGCCTTTCGCAACCAGGCCCGGCGATGACACGCTGGACCTGTTCGCCAAGGGCCTGTTCGACGAACTGGTCACCACGCTGGGCCGGGTCCCGCAGCTCCGGGTGGCCGGACGCGGGTCGTCGAGGCAGCTCGACCTCGCCGACGTCCAGCCGACCGAGGCGGCCCGGACGTTGAACGTTTCGCACCTGATCGGCGGCTCCATCCGGCGGGAGGGCCCGGCCGTTCGCGCGCACGTCGCGCTGGTCAACGGGCGCGACGGATGCGAGGACTGGTCCGGGCACTTCGACGGCAGCACCGACGACCTGTTCGCGGTTCAGCAGTCCATCGCCGAAGCAGTGACCGAGGAACTCGGCAGAACGCTTCGGCAGCCGGTCAAGCTACCCGTACGGCGTCGCAGCACGTCCGACAAGGCCGCCTATACGCTGTACCTGCAGGGCCGGGCGCTGACCGCCCGCGCAATCGGCGACGGCGTGCTGGCCAAGGCCATCGAACTGCTGGAGGCCGCGCTGGCGATCGATCCCGAGTTCGCCGCCGGCTGGACCGCGCTGGCCGAGGCGCACGTCTACACCGCGGTCTACACCCCTTGCCTCGACCGGCTCCGGCAGTCGGAGCGCATGGCCGAGTGCGCCATGACCGCCATCGAACTCGACCCTGCCCAGGGCCACGCCCGCACCATGCTCGGCATCCACCGCTGGACGCTGAACGACCCGGTCGGCGCGCTGGACCTGGCGCACGAAGGCTTCCGTCTCGAGCCGGAAAATCCGGACGTGATGTTGCGGCTCGGCTCGTTCCTGCTCTACATCGGCCGGACGCGGGAAGCCCTGCCCTACATCGAGGCCGCCGTCGACCAGGACCCGGTCAACGGACGCAACCACGCCATGCTGTGCGTGGCCCGCCTCAATCTCGGCGATATCGACGGCGCCATCGTCGCCGGCCAGCGCATGGTCGATCTCGGCATGCCGTCGATGTGGCTGGCCGTGGCCACCGCCGCCTCGGGCGACCGGAAACGGGCCGTGAACCAGTACCTCCAGACCCGGCACCTGATCAACAAGACGATGTTTCCACCGGCCGGGTCCAGACCGTTGAGCGGGCCGGCCCTGAACGCCTTCTGGCAGATCGCCGCGCGCGGCGTGTGCAGCGGCCGGGCCGTGCACCGCAAGGTGTACTGCGCCTTGCTGGACCATCTCCACGCCACGCTGCACGATCCCTGCGACACCAGCGTCGTGCAGCCGGCCATCTGGATGGGGCATGCCGAGCTGGTCTTCAGGACGCTGGGTACGCAGATCACACCGGCCAACATGTTCTGCCTGATGTCGCTGTGGGCCGATCTCGAGCCGATCCGCCGCGTCCGACTCCATCCCGACTTTCCAGCCTTCGCCGAGCGTACCGGCCTGGCGGATGCGTGGACGAAGTACGGGCCGCCCGATCTCCCGGTTCCCGAATCCGAAGCATCTCCACGCCCTTCTGGCGGTGAAGAAATGACGCATCTTTGACGCTCCGGGTCTTGGTCGGCAGCGCACCCCATGGCTACGCTGCAGTCGCGCCATGCGCATCCAATGCCACCAGGAGCCCTTGTCATGAAGAAACTGTTCGGATGCATCCTCATCCTTTTCGCGACGGCCAGCCAGGCCGACCACCTCGACGTCATCGGTTTCACGCTGAGCGAAGACTGCTCGTTTGCCGAGTATCTCGAGATCGTCGATGACTTCAACGAGTGGGCAGCGCCCTACGGATACCGGACCGAAATTGCCGCTCCGACCTTCCACGACGACATGGCGACGCACTACTGGCTGGGCCGCAGCGCCGGCTTCGAAGCCTTCGGCGCCGCCTACGACGCATGGACCGCCGCGCAGGCCGACGCCGACAGCGGACCGGCACGCCTGAACGCCCGGTTCGGCGAATGCACGTCCAACTCCTCGCGTCGCGCCTACCAGACCTTCCCGTAGCCGCGCAGCGCAAGCGACCGGGCGCACGGGGGCCGACGCGGACCGGCCTTCGTGCATCCCCGGCTCGCGCTCGCCGATTGCTCCGCCTGCGGTAGTGCGGGCCCTTTCCTCGAGCGTTGCGCCTGCCCGCAGACCCCTTCGCCGGGCCGATCGAGGCACAAATGACGCAACTCTGACGCTTCCATCATTGCGTCGTTCAGGCACCCGGCGCAGTCTGGACTGTGAAGTCCATCACACCAGCACGATGGCCGCGGTCCAGTGGCCGCGCCCGGCCGATGCCGATTACAGCGAGAAGCACGAGATGAGCGAGTCAGGGAACGACTGTCACCGGAGCCGGGCCGCAGCACGGCCGAAGGCATACTCCCCGTGACGTCGATATCGACGGCGACCGCACCGGCACCGACCGCCGCGCGCATCGAACTGCTGGACGCGCTGCGCGGCATCGCGTTGCTCGGCATCCTGCTCGCCAACATGCTGGTGTTCTCGGGCTGGGTGTTCCTCGCGCCGGAACAGAAGGTCGCGCTCGCCGGCCCGACGCAGACTGCCGTCGCCGAGTTCCTCTTCTACATGCTGCTCGACGGCAAGTTCTACACCCTGTTCTCGCTGCTGTTCGGCATCGGCTTCGCCGTCCAGCTCGAGCGGCTGAGCGCGCGCCGTCCCGATGCGGCCCGGATCTACACTCGCCGCCTGCTCGGCCTGCTGGCGATCGGCCTGGTCCACCTGATGTTCATCTGGGTCGGCGACATCCTGACGCTGTATGCGCTGACCGGTTTCGTGCTGCTGCTGGTGCGGGACTGGTCGACACGGGCGCTGGCCCGGACCTCGGTGGCACTGATCCTGCTGCCGGTTCCGGCCTATGCGCTGTGGTGGCTGGCCGGCTGGCCGGCCCCCGGCAGCGGCGCGGCGTCGCTGGCCGAATCCTATCAGTCGTGGGTCAGCCCCGATCCGGGCCTGGCCTGGGTCGAGGCCATGCGGCAGGAGGGCTGGGCCAGCTATCGCGACTGGGTGCTGGCGATCGGGCCGTTCCGGCTCGCGAACATCCTGGAAAGCTGGCGCATCCCCAAGGTCATGGGCCTGTTCTTCCTGGGCGCCTGCGTGGGCCGGGCGCTGATGGCCGGCCGGCTGCTCGAGGACACGCGGCGACTGAAGCGCGTGGTGACGATCGGCCTCGCCGTCGGCCTGCCCGCCAACGCACTGTATGCCGCCCTGGGCGGCCTCGGACCCTACAGCCAGCAGCTTTCCGGCACCGGCCTGGTCGCCACCGTTGCCTATGCCGTCGGCGTCGTGCCGCTGGGGATCGCCTATGCCGCCGGACTGGTGCTGCTGTGGCAGCGCGGCGCCGCGTGGCTTCGGGCGTTCGCCCCGGCCGGGCGGATGGCCCTGACGCATTACCTGACCCACTCGATCGTCATGTGCCTGGTCTTCCTCGGCTTCGGCCTCGGCCTGGCCGGGCAGGTACCGCCGTTCGCGTTCTGGCTGCTGGCCGGCTTGACCATGGCCGTTCAGATCCTTCTGTCGCGCTGGTGGCTGGCCCGGTTCCGGTTCGGCCCCGCCGAATGGCTGTGGCGATGGTGGACCTACGGGCAACGCACGCCCATTCGCACTGCATCGGCGCCGGCCGCTTGAATCGCGCGATGCGCAATCGAGGCCAGCACGTGTTCGAGCAATTGAAAGGGAGCGACTCATGACGACCGTCCTGATCACCGGCGCCGGCAAGGGCATCGGACTCGCAACGGCACTGGCCTTCGCCCGCGCCGGACACGCGGTTGCCGCCGGAATGCGCAACCCGGATGCCGCACCCGAACTGGCCACGACGGCCGAGCGAGAAGGTCTGGAGATCGCGGTGGTCGTCATGGACGTCGACGACGACGATTCGGTGCGGACCGCCGTCGAACACGCCGTGCAGGACATCGGCCCCATCGACGTGCTGGTCAACAACGCCGGCATCGAGCGCGTCGGCGCCGTCGAAGACCTGTCGATCGACGATATCCGGGCATCGATGGACACCAACTACCTCGGCGCTGCCCGATGCATCAAGGCCGTACTGCCTTCGATGCGGGAACGCGGCCGGGGCTGCATCATCAACGTGACCTCGATTTCCGGACGCATCGCAGCATCACCGATGGCCGCCTATGCGGCTTCGAAGTACGCGCTGGAAGCGTTTTCGGAATGCCTGGCGCAGGAAGTCCGGCCGTTCGGCGTGCGCGTGGCGATCGTCGAGCCGGGCATCATCGACACCTCGATGGCGACGCGGATCGGCACCGCTTCGGCGCCGACCCACTACACCGCGCGCAACCGGATGGCAGCCCTGTTTCGGAGTTCCCTCGAGCAGCCGACTCCGCCGTCGCTCGTCGCCGACCGGATCATCGACATCGCGACCGGCGCAGAGACTGCACTGCGCGTACCGGTCGGACCGGATGCCGCACCGTTCATCGAATGGCGCCAGGCCATGAGCGACGACGAGTGGGTCGCCTGGGGAGCGCTGGATGACGACGCCTGGTATGCCCGGGTGCTCACCGACTTCGGCCTCGATGCCCGCCCGCAGGACTGAAATCATGATCGAAAGGGCTCCCATCACATTCGCGAGTGCCGACGGTACCGCAGCGGCCGAGCCGAACGAACGAATCCATCGAATTCCAGGCATCTCGATGAGCGAGATCGCCTCGAAGAGGGGGACGGTCGCATCGACCCATGCGTCGGCGTGACATCCACCAACCATCCATACGAGGAATCACCATGAAACACTCCAATCGTCTACGCAGCTTCACCGTTTCCATTCTCCTGCTGGCCGCGACCGTCGTCGCTGCACCTGCAGCCGCGCAGCTCCAGATCTGGGAGGACTACGAGATCTCCGACGCGGCCTGGAACATCACCACGGTCAAGCTGCAGCCGGGCGCTCAGGACATCTACCTGGAAGGACTGAAGTCGACCTGGGTCGCCGCCAACGAAGTCGCCAAGTCGCTGGGGCATATCGAGGACTACGCGATCTATGCCAACCAGGCCGTTGCACGCGGCGCGTTCGACCTGATGCTGGTCATCAAGCTCCCGAACACGGCCGCCATGGGCCCGAGCCGCGAGCGCTACAACGAGTTCATGGAAGCCTGGGGCAACGAGAACATGGACGCCAGCAACGAGAAGGTGCTGGAGCTCTACAACGAGATCCGGGAAATCCACGGCGAATACATCCTTCGCGAAATCACGATGAAATGATCGATCGGCCGCGCTGCAGGACCGAACGGCTCCTGCAGCACGGCCCCCGATCGATCACCGACCAGGACGCTGCCGAGCCCGGAACCCGTCATGCCGACTCCCCGCAACCCCAGCGCCGATGTGCGCTGACCGCACCCACAGCCCGACCGATGTCGCATCAGTGGCCGCGGACTTCGTTGCCCTGTGGCGGGCGGGCGACTTCCAGGCCGCCGGCGAGAAATACTGGGCCGACGACATCGTCAGCGTCGAGCCGCACGATCTTGCCGACGGCACGCCGGCTGTCTGTCGCGGCATCGACGCGGTGCGCTGCAAGACTCGGCACTGGCTGGTGACGCACGGCATCGAGGATTTCAGCCTGGACGGCCCATTCATCACCGGCGATCGATTCGCAGTGTTCGCCGACATGCTGATCGCGCACGCCGGTAAACGAATCCCCCACAGCCAGATCGCGGTTTTCGTGGTCCGCGACGGCCGAATCAGCGAGGAGCACCACTTCTATGAATGAACCCACTGCTTCGACACCCGAGCGCATCGCCGCCCCGAAGGCCCTGGCCCACGTGGTCTACCGGACACGCCGTTTCGACGACATGCTGGCCTGGTACACGACCGTCTTCGGCGCGCGCGTACAGCATCGCAATCCGGCCATGGCCTTCCTGACCTTTGACGACGAGCATCATCGCTTCGCCTTCCTGGACCTGTCGGTCGTCGACCCCGAAGGCAGCGAGCCGGAAACCAGGGGCTGGGTCGGCGTCGACCACCTCGCCTGGACGCACGATTCGCTCGACGACCTGTTCGCGAACTATACGCAGTGCAAGGCCGCCGGCATCGAGCCGTACTGGTGCGTGCATCACGGCCTCACGATTTCGATGTACTACGCCGATCCCGACGGCAACCAGATGGAATTCCAGGTCGACGCTTTCGATTCGGCCGACGAATGCAACGCCTACATTTCCGGCCCCCCGTTCGAGGCCAACCCGGTCGGCGTGGAATTCGATCCCGAGGACTGGCTGGCCGCCGTCCGTGACGGCGCATCGCTGGACGACTTCCGGGTGCGCAAGGTCGACGAGCCCGTCTCGCCGATCCGGGGGGCCATCAGTGCACTGCTCTGAACCCCTGCGCACCGGCCGGCGTCGGGCGGGAGGGTCCGAGCTGTGAGCCTGACGCTGGATACCCCGACCCCGGCACCGACGGTCAACCGCGACCGCTACGTCGTCATGGATGCACTGCGCGGCTTCGCGCTGCTCGGCGTGATGCTGATCAACCTCTACGAGTTCGGCGGGGTCGACGTGATGATCACCGCGGAGCAGCTGGCCGCGCTGCCGTCGGCGGCGCTCGATGGACGGTTCGAATTCTGGCTGCGTCTGCTGGCGTACGACAAGGCCAACACGCTGTTCGCGTTCCTGTTCGGGCTGGGCTTCTGGATCCAGATGGAGCGTCTCGAGGCGCGCGGCGCGCCGTTCAAGGCGATCTATCTCCGGCGTGCCGCCATCCTGCTGGCCCTGGGCCTGGTTCACCTGGTGGCCCTGTTCAGCTGGGATATCCTTCATATCTACGGCATCACCGCATTCATCCTGTTCGCCTGCCGGGGACTCGCGAACCGCGCCCTGCTGTGGATCGGCGTCCCGCTGCTGCTGTTCGCCCGTCCATTCGTGACCTGGATCTTCGAGTTCAGCGGAATCGCCGGTCGGTTCAAGGATGAAGCGGCGGCCGAAGCCAGCTTGCTGGCCCGACAGGCTGCGGCGCAGTCGGGCGAGTTCGTTTCATTCATGGCGAATCTCAATGCCGACTACCTGACGTGGTTCCTGTCCGGTGGGCTGTTCGGCTGGATCCTCTACGCGCTCGGTCGTTTCTTCATGGGAGCGTGGGTAGCCCGCCGTGGCTGGATCCAGAATGCCCGGGATCACCTGCCCGGCTATCGGCGCTGGCTCCTGCCCCTGCTGGGCACCGGGCTGCTGCTGGAACTGGTCCACCTGCTGACCGAGGATCTGCCCGACGAGGCGCTGGTCGGACAGATCGAACTGCTGCGGACCGTCCTGCACGTCGTCGCCACGCCGCTGATCGCCGCGGGCTACATCTGCGCCATCGTACTGCTGTTCAACTCTCGGTCCTTCCGCTGGCTGGTCAAGCCCTTCGCGCCGGTCGGCCAGATGGCGTTGACCAACTACCTGACCCAGAGCGTGGCGATCATCCTGATCCTGACGTCGGTAGGCCCCGGTCTCGGACTGGCAGGCCGCGCCGGCGCGTCGACCTTCGTGCCGCTGGTGCTGGCCGTGTTCATGATCCAGATCGTCATCAGTCACTTCTGGATGAAGGCCTTCGCCTTCGGCCCTGCGGAATGGCTGTGGCGCGCGCTGACCTATGGCAATCGCCCGCACTTCCTGCGCAGGGCACGCCCGGCAACAAGCACTTGATCCTGGAGAACGACCGATGAGCGATTCACCCTCGACCGACGATACTCGACAGATCGAATCCGTGATGGACACCTACGTCCGGGGCGGACGATCCGGAGACTGTGACCTCCTGCGCCCGATCTTCCACGAGCTGGCCACGATCTGCGGCTACGTCGGCCCCGACCTGTTCGCCGGGCCGATCGAGATGTTCTACGACTGGCACGCCGAAAACGGGCCGGCCGAGGGCCTGGAGGTCGGCGAGTGCCGGATCGACGTCGAGGGCAGCGCAGCCTCGGTCCGCATCGAGCTCGACGACTGGACCGGCCATCGCTTCACCGACTTCTTCACGCTGGTCCGGATCGACGGGCAGTGGAAGATCCTGAGCAAGGTGTTCTACCTGCATCCCGAGTGAGCCCAGCCACGTGTCCATTCCCGACGAAAACCGACAGCAGACCGGCTCGAGCCCGCACACGACGACCGCCGCGTCGGACAGGAACGAAAGTGTGGCCCTGATCACCGGCGCGAGCAGCGGAATCGGCCGCGCCACCGCGGCGCTGTTCGCCGCCAACGGGGCAAACGTCGTCGTCGCGGCGCGACGTCGGGGTGAACTGGATTCGCTGGTCGCCGAAATCGAGGCCCGGGGCGGGACGGCCAGCCCGGTCAGGACCGACGTCTCGGTCGCCGCCGACGTCGAACGCATGGTCGACCATGCGTTCGAGACCTTCGGCCGGCTCGACTACGCGGTCAATAACGCCGGCATCGAGGGCCGGTTCGCGCCCATCGTGGATCTCTCCGAAGAGGAATGGGACCGCGTCCTCGACATCAACCTGAAGGGCGTATTCCTGTGCATGAAACACCAGGCCCGCGCCATGCTGGCCGCCGGCCACGGCGGCGCGATCGTCAACGTGGGCTCGGTCAATTCCTTTCTCGGGGCCGCGACCGGGTCCGCCTACGCCGCCTCGAAGCACGCCCTGATCGGGCTGACCAGCAGCGCATCGGCGGAACTGGCACCGCATGGCATTCGCGTGAACCTGCTATGTCCCGGTGTCATCGACACGCCCATGCATCGACGCCTGCGAGCTGACATCGGTGACGAGGTCTACGATCAGGGCCTGCTGCCGAGCGTGCACCTGAAGCGCGCAGGCCGAGCGAACGAAATCGCCGAGGCTATCGTGTTCCTGTGCTCCGACGCGGCCAGTTACATCACCGGCACCACGCTGACGCCGGACGGCGGCTTCACGCTGACGATCTGACCTCACCGCCGCACCCAGAATCCCATCGAGTAAGGAAACGATCATGGAACCACGCTGGATCGCGCTTGCCGCACTCACTCTCGCCCTGTCCGCCCCGATGCCGATGGCAGCCGACACTTCGGAGGTGCTGGATCCAAGGGCTACGGTCGAAGCCGCCTACAGAGCCTTTGCGCAGGCCGACATGAATGCCTTCGCGGGACTGATGGCGCCCGATATCGTCTGGAACGAGGCCGAAGGCAATCCCTACGCGGACCTCAACCCCTATATCGGACCCGACGCGGTGATGTCCGGTCTGATGTCCCGGTTGGTTGCCGAGTGGGACGACCTGAGCGTCACGCCGGAGGAGTACGTGGTCGAAGACGATCGCGTCGTGGTCTTCGGCCGCTATGTCGAGACCTGGAAAGCGACCGGCAGGACCATCGATATCCCGTTCGTCCATTCGTGGACCGTCGAGAACGGCCGACTCGTCGCCTTCCAGCAGTACACCGACACGGCCACGCTGGTGGCGACGATGTCCGGAGCTGCAGGTGGGACCGACGATACAGACGCGGCCGACATCGTTTACGAACAGGCCGGCTTAGTGCCGCCGCAGGGCGGCCTCGTGCGGCCCGAAGACGGCGTGCAGCTGACCGACGGTCGGCTGCTCATCGCCGACCAGCGGCACGGGTTGATCGCGCTGGCCCCGGACGGCAGCAAGCGAGCGTTCGGTGATTTCGCCTCGGCCGGCTACATCCACGCACCGCCGGACCGCAGTGCCGGCCCGAACGGGGTGTCGCTGGAGCCCGACGGGATTCACGTACTGGTCGCCGATATCTTCACCGGCGCCATCTACCGCGTGAATACCGAAAACGAGCACGTGGAGCTTGCCTACCAGCATGAATTCGGCGCCAACGCCGCGCGCAGTGACAGCAGCGGCGCCATCTGGTTTACCCAGTCCACCGAAAACAGCGGACCCGATTCGGAAGCTCGAATGTTTGCGGCCGTCGATATGCGATCGCTGGATGGCGCGCTGTTCCGGGTACCACCACCGGGCGACGACGGCGCGCGACCGGCGGCCGAGCTCAAACTGGCGGGCCTTGCTTTCGGCAATGGCCTGGCGATCGACGAGGCCCGCGGCCGGATTTATGTGGCCGAAGTCATGGGCGATCGCATCATCGGCTATCGGATGGACGTCGAGTCCGGTGCGCTGTCCGAAGGCCGGGTAGTCGCCGAACTGCCGACGCCCGACAACATCGAACTCGATGCTTCGGGCCGCCTGTGGGTCGCCTCGCCGATCGCCAACGCACTGCTGGTGGTCGACCCGGAATCCGGCCACTGGGTGACGGCCTATCATCCCGAAACCGCCAAGCACCAGGCCGTTTTCGCCGAATGGCAGCGTCGCACGCAAAGCGGCGAGCCCAGGCTGGAACTGATCGGCCCGGACATGTGGTCCCCGTTACCGGGCCTGTTCACCGGCATGATCCTGACCACCGAAGGCGGTCCGATCTACCTGGCCGGGTTGGGGAGCGCGCTGGTCAAGCTGGAGACGGCAAAATGACCGACTTGTCGAACTATCTCGACTACTCTGATCAGCCCGACCAACTGACCGGCGGCATCCGACGCATTCCGATCAACACCGTCAAGGGGGAGTTCTCGGTCTGGACCCGGCGTGTCGGCAACAACCCGAAGATTCGCCTGCTGCTGCTGCACGGTGGCCCCGGCGCCACCCATGAACTGTATGAATGCTTCGACGGCTACCTGCCGGCCGAGGGCATCGAGTACATCTACTACGATCAGCTCGGCTCGTACTACAGCGACCAGCCCGATGATCCCGCGCTATGGACGATCGAGCATTTCGTCGATGAGGTCGAGCAAGTCCGACTGGCGCTGGGGCTGAACCGGGATAACTTCTTTCTCTACGGCCAGTCCTGGGGCGGGATGCTGGCCCTGGAGTACGCCCTGGCTCACCAGCAGCATCTGAAAGGTCTGGTCATCTCGAACATGGTCTCGGACATCCACGGCTACAACCGCTATGCGCGTGAAGTGCTGGGCCCGCAAATGGACGCCGAAGTCCATGCAGAGATCCTTGCGCTGGAAGAAACAGAAGATTACGAAAACCCGCGCTACGAAGAACTGCTGATGCAGCATCATTACACCGAGCACGTCCTGCGCATGCCGCTGGAGCAGTGGCCGGATTCGATCATGCGCACTTTCAAGCATCTCAACAAGGACCTCTACGTGCACATGCAGGGCCACAGCGAATTCGGGATGACGCCGAATGCGACCCTGGGCCACTGGAACCGCGCCGGCGATCTGGCGAAGATCGACGCGCCAACCCTGACCGTCGGCGCGACCCACGACACCATGGACCCGAAACACATGGAGTGGATGGCCGGCCAGGTCCGGCATGGCCGTTACCTCCACTGCCCCGATGGCAGCCATTTATGCCAATACGACGACCCCCGGCACTTTTTCCCTGGCCTGGTACAGTTCCTGAGAGACGTCGATGACGGACGGTTCTGAAGTCGCTGATTCTTTGTCGACCGAATTATCCGGAAGCTTCAAGCGTATCGTTCGCTGCGTCGTCATCGCCAGCATCGCGTTGACTGCCGCCTGCTCGACGCCCGCTCGTCTCCCCGACCCTCTGGAGGCAGGCTGGAAGGGCGCTTCCGTCTGCAAAGCGCTGCACGATCGCGCGCAGCACAGGATCCTCGAGTGCACATTTCCTCCGGGCGTCGGGCATGAACGTCACTATCATGATCGGCATTTCGGGTACGCCATCGCCGGCGGGCGAATGCGCATCACCGACACCGACGGCACTCGCGAAGTGGACGTGCCGACCGGCAGCCGCTTCGCCAGCGACGGCATCGAATGGCATGAAGTGGTCAACGTCGGCGATTCAATTGCGATCTTCCTGATCGTCGAGCCGAAGTAAGGCCGAGGCGTTCGCAGCACGGATCGCGGGACCGCTTCGACCGCACGCCTCCTTCGGATCGTGCAGGCGCGAATCGCTGGTCCGAATCCTCCGGGTCGTCGGACGAGCGGTCGCCGGACGAGCGGTCGCCAAACGAGCAGCCGCCGCGACCGGCGGTCAGCGTCGACGGTGCCGGAGCAGACCGCGCAGCAGGTCAACCAGGGACAGGCGGGCCAGGTCGCGGAACTCGCCGGCATCGAGGAACGCGCCCTCGCAACCGATGCAGACTTCGTAGCGGACCTCGGGCTTATGCCGGTCGGCGACGTGCTTCATCGGCTTGCCGCAGCGCGGGCAGTCGATCTCGGTGACGTGGTTCAGTGAACGGCCGTCGTCGACCTCGCCCACATCGACGACCTGGGCCACTTCGTCCTGGACCAGCCAGTCGAGTTCGCCGGCGTCGAACCAGATCCCCTCGCATTCGGTGCAGCGGTCTACTTCGACGCCATCGGCGATCACCGCCTCCATCCGGGCCTGGCACTTCGGGCAGTTCAGCGGTCGCGTCGAGATTTCGTCCATGGTTCGCTGCGGTGGCAGGTTTCGAACGCCGTCATTGTAGCGGGAGACCAGCACTTGCCTGCAGGAGCCCGCCCGCGCACACTGCGACATTGTCGGGTGGGACTGATTCAGGAACCCGTGCGTTCCGCAGGAGCCGAGCATGAAAAAGAACCAGGATCGAATCGACGCAACGCGCCGGCGTGTTCTGACCGGCGCAGCAGGCATGGCCGCCGCCGTCTCGGCCGGGTCGCTGATCGCCGCCGTTACACCGTCGCAGACCGAAGGTCCCTTCTTCCCGATCGCCGACCAGGCCGACAAGGATGCCGACCTGAGCCGGATCGACGGCCGAACCGGATCGGCCGAGGGTGAAATCGTCGTGGTCGAAGGTCGCGTGCTGGACGAATCCGGACAGCCGGTCGAAGCCGTGGTGATCGACGTCTGGCAGGCCAACGTCCACGGCCGCTATGCGCATGAGGCCGATCCGAATCCCGCGCCGCTGGACCCGAACTTCCAGGGCTGGGCGAAACTGGTAAGCGATGCCGACGGCCGCTACCGCTTCCGGACCATCAAGCCCGGCCCGTACCGGGTCGGCGAGGCCTGGAGCCGGCCGCCACATATCCACTTCAAGGTCGCTCGGCGCGGCTACCACGAGCTGATCACCCAGATGTATTTCGCCGGCGAGCCCTTGAACGAACTCGACCGCCTGCTGCAGTCCGTTCCCGAAGATCGGCGCGGTCAGCTGGTGGTCGACTTCCAGCCGCAGGACGACGACGCTCCACACGGCACCTTCGACCTGACGATCGCGGCCGTCTGATCCGACGGCTGCCAGGCAGAGCGGACTACCAGCCGCGGCATCGCGCCAGTGGCACGATTGAATCAACAATTGGGTCGACAATTGAACCGCCAATCGAATCACCGTGCGCACCGAGCAGGAACATCCGCTCGAATTGTCCGGCCGTGGCGCAGGCGTGGTTGGGCAGGATGCGCAGGCGCCGGCCGATCGGAAAGTCAGCGCGGTCCAGCGGCTCGCCGTCACGGCGGGCCACGATGCCGTGTTCCTGGTTGGTCGCTCGGACGATGACGTCTGCCGGCAGCAGCTGGCCGGCTTCATCGCAGACCCGGCCATAGCCGTAGTCGACCCGCTGTTCCGCGGTTCCGCGATCGCGCGACAGTGCCATCCAGCCAGCATCGATCAGCACCTCGCCCTGTCGGCGCCGGTGGCCGATCACTTCACTCAGCACCGAAACGGCAATGTCGTCCGTTCCGCAGACGCCCAATCCGGCCATGACCAGGTCCATGAAGGCATATACGCCGGCCCGCACCTCGGTCACACCTGTGAGATCTTCAGCGTACATCGCTGTCGGCGTCGACCCCACACTAACGACAGGTACCTCGAAACCGGCGCGGCGCAGGGCCTCGGCAGCGGATACGGCGACATCGCGTTCCTGCTGCGCCGCGCCCACGAGACATCCTCGGTCCCGGCATGCGTACGATCCGCCGGCATGCACCATCACGCCCGCGGGCCTCGCACCGCCATGCCGGAGAATTCGGGCGGCTTCGATCAACTCCGGATCGTCCGGTCGAATTCCGGCGCGCTGCCGATCGGCATCGACTTCGAGCAATACCCGGAACGGCGTTCCGAGACGTTCGGCAGCCTCGGCAACGGCGCGAGCCGCATCGGGATGATCGAGGATCAAGGTCAGGCGCATGCCGTCGTGGATTCGCCGGGCCACGTCGTCGAGCTTTCCCGGTGCGATGCCGACCGCATAGAGCAGGTCGGTGATCCCGGCGGCAAAGAAATGATCGGCCTCGGCCAGCGTCGAGACCGCCGCGCCGCCGGGATGCCCGGCCAGCATGTGCAGAGCCAGTTCGACATTCTTGATCGTCTTCAGGTGTGGCCGCAGCGGCACCCCGAAACGATGCAGACGGGCATTCAAGCGGTCGACGTTGCGGTCGAAGCGCGTTTCATCGACCAGCAGAGCAGGGGTCTGGAGTCCGGAGCTTGGCATAGGGTGGTTCGGCGATCGGATCGGCGATGATTATCGCGCGGGCCGAGCGGTCTCGCCAGGCAACCCCTGGACCAGGTTTCGCGGGCGCGATGGCAATGGCGTTCCTGCAGGATTCCCGGTGCAGCCTCGAGGAGCGAAGCCGCATCTCACGCACGCGCTGGGCCAGGACCTCTGGAAGGTCTGCCGGTTCCTTCCAGCGCACATCGAAGTGGTATGTTGGTCGCTCGCTCATGGAACGCGCGGGCTTTGTCTTTCATGGGCGGCGCATTGCGTTGCGGATGAAAGCAGGGAGGGACGATGACTGCAGGTCGAAACGAGCGAGGCCTTAACGCGCTGTTCGACGGCGGCGTTGCCATGCCGAGGGACAACGATCGATGACCGCGGTCCATACCATCGATACAAGGTATCTCGGCCATTCCGGATTCGCGGCCGCCTACCTGCTTGTGGCCGAGGGTCACGCGGCCTTCATCGACAACAACACCAACACCGCCGTCCCGATCCTGCTCGACGTTCTCGCCCAGACCGGCCTGCGTCCGGGTGATGTCGAGTACCTGATCATCACCCACGTTCATCTCGACCACGCCGGCGGCACCTCGAAGCTGGCCAAGTCCTGCCCGAACGCGACGGTCGTCGCCCATCCACGGGCCGCACCGCACGTCATCGATCCCTCGAAACTGGTCGCCAGCGCCTCGGCGGTCTACGGCGAAGACGAATTCAAACGGTTGTACGGCACGATCGAGCCGGTCGACGCCGGTCGGGTCCGAGTCATGGACGACGAGGAAACACTAGGCCTCGGGTCGCGATCACTGCGGTTCCTGCACACCCGCGGCCATGCCAATCACCATTTCTGCATCGCCGATTCGGCCTCCGAATCGATCTTCACCGGCGATGCATTCGGCCTGATCTATCCGGCGCTGCAGTTGCACGGGACCTTTGCCTTTCCCTCGACCTCGCCGACCGACTTCGAGCCTGACCTGGCACGCGAAGCCGTTCAGCGGCTGGTCGACGAGCGACCGCGCTGCATGTACCCGACCCACTTCGGCGCGGTCACCGACATCGAGACGGCCGCCGGTCAGCTGATTCGCCATCTCGATTTCGCCGAGCGGCTCCGCGACGAGGCCGAGGCCAGCGATCGACCGGACGAGGCGCTGACGGACTACTGCAGGGCACGGATCCGCGACTACTTTCATGGCCTGCTCGACGCAAAGGGAGCGCTCGGCGCATCAGCACAGGCCTGGTCGATGATCGAGATGGATATCGACCTGAACGCACAGGGGATTGCCTTTGCCGCCAACAAACGAAGGCGGAAATCGAGGGACGCCGAAGCGCAGCGGACCTAGAAGGCGGCTCGCAAAAGCGAACGGATCATCGCCGCGGGAGGCGCCCCACGGCAGTAAGGAACGGGAGGTGTACGGGATGACCGCGAAGTGCGAATGGGGAACGCTCAACGGCGTCGACGACGAGGCCGAACAGCGCCGGGCCGCAGTCGAAGATCCCGGTGCGTATCACGGCCGCATTGCCTCCTCCGAACTGCACTGGTACGAGGCCGATTCCGAATGCTGGTTGAACCGCGACCCCGACAGCGATCGCTGGTCCGGCTTCGAGGCAAACAGCGGCGAGTCCTGCGACGCGTTCCAAGCGCCGGACTGGACGCCCTGGGACCGGGCCTTCGATGACTCCGACGCACCGTTCTACCGCTGGTTCGACGGCGCGCAGACCAATGCGTGCTTCAACGAGGTCGATCGACACGTACTCGCCGGGCGTGGCGAACACGAGGCGTTCTGCTTCGAAGGCGACCGCTGGGACCCGTCGCGCAACGCCGGCCGGGGCGGGCCGGTCGTCGAACGCTCGATCCGCTATCGCGACCTGCTGCTCGAGGCGGTGCTGCGCGCCGAGGTGCTGTCGGACCTGGGACTGGAGCGCGGCGACCGGGTCGCCTTCAACCTGCCGAACATTCCCGAACAGCTGTTCTACACCGAGGCCGCCAAGCGCCTCGGAATCATCTACACGCCGGTGTTCGGCGGCTTCTCGGCCAAGACGCTGTCAGACCGGATCTTCGATGCCGGCGCAAAGGTGGTCGTCACCGCCGACGGCGGTTACCGCAATGCCGAGGTCGTACCCTACAAGGAGGCCTACACCGACCCGGCGCTGGACAACTTCATCCCGCTGCGCTCCGCGCTTGCCGCACTCGACGAGGTGCTGACCGAGCTCGAGCTCGGCGACCTGGCCGGGCAACTGCACGAGGCCGTGGCTTCCGGGCTGGCCGGCGAGATCACCATCGAGCGCAGCGACGTCATGCGCGAGCTCGGCACGCAACTGGCCGAAGCCACCGACCTGCCGCCCGAACGCACCGCCGCGATCCGGACCACGGTGGCGCGGCGCCTCGCCGACGTCGGGCACGCCGTCGAGCGGGTCGTCGTGGTCCGCTACACCGGCCAGGACATCGTCGAGCAGCCGCGCGACCGCTGGTCGCACGAGCTGCTCGAACAGGCCGCCGAGCGGGTCCTGGCGCGCGCCCGCGAAGCCGGCTTCGAGGTCGACGATCTCGAGGCGCTGAAGGCCCTGGACGACGCGAGCCTGTGGCGCGCGCTGACCGCCAGCCACCCGGCAAGGCCGGTCCCGGCGGACTGGCCGCTGTTCGTCATCTACACCTCCGGCTCGACCGGCAAACCCAAGGGCGTCGTGCACACCCATGGCGGCTGGTTGTCGGGAATCGCACACACCATGCGCACGGTGTTCGGCGCCACGCAGGACGACCGGATCTACGTGATCGCCGACCCCGGCTGGATCACCGGGCAGTCGTACCTGATCAGCGCGCCGCTTGCGCTGGGCATCACCTCGATCGTGCACGAGGGCTCGCCGCTGTTCCCGCACGCCGGGCGCTTCTCCTCGATCATCGAGCGCCACGGCGCTACGCTGTTCAAGGCCGGCTCGACGTTCCTGAAAGCGGTGATGACCGACCCGGCCAGCACCGACGACATGGCCGCGTTCGACATGGCCTCGCTCAAGGCGGCCACGTTCTGCGCCGAGCCGGTGTCGCCAGCGGTCCAGCAGTTCGCGATGGACCGGGTCTGCGATCACTACATCAATTCCTACTGGGCCACCGAGCACGGCGGCATCGTGTTTTCCTGCCCCTGGGGCGGCTTCAAACCGCTGGCCGCCGACGCCCGGACCTGGGCGCTGCCGTGGATCGATGCCGAGGTACGCATCGCCGAGGCCACCGACGACGACGGCCGCGCCGGCCGCTGGCGGGTCGCCGACCCCGGCGAAAAGGGCGAACTGGTCATCAAGCGCCCCTACCCCTACCTGGCCCGCACGATCTGGGGCGACGCCGAGCGACTCGGCACGCCGGACTGGCGCGGCGACCTGGCGCGCTTCCGCACGGTGTACTTCGATCGCTGGGACGGCGGGCTCGCCTATACCCAGGGCGACTACGCCCGGGCCCACGAGGACGGCTCGGTCACGCTGCACGGCCGCTCCGACGACGTCATCAACGTCTCCGGCCATCGCATCGGCACCGAGGAGATCGAAGGCGCGATCCTGCGCGACAAGGTGCTGCGACCCGACTCACCACTCGGCAACGCAGTGGTGGTGGGCGCCCCGCACGACGAGAAGGGCGAGACGCCGGTCGCGTTCGTCATCGCCGCACCCGACCAGAAGCTCACCGACGACGACCTGGCGCGCTTGAAGAGCCTGGTCCGCAGCGAGAAGGGCGTGACCGCCGTGCCGTCGGATTTCCTGGTGGTCTCGGCTTTTCCCGAGACGCGGTCGGGCAAGTACATGCGCCGGACGCTGCGCGCGATCCTGCTCGACGAGCCGCTGGGCGACACCTCGACGCTGCGCAACCCCGAGGTGGTCGACGAAATCCGTGCGACCGTCGCCGGATGGCGCGCGTTCGGCCGGCTGGCCGATGCCCGCGACATCGTCCAGACCCACCGCTACCTGCGGCTTGAAAACCATCGCGTCGCGCCGGGCCGGACGGTCGCGGTGCTGACCATCGACCACCCGCCGGTGAATTCGCTCAACGAGCGCTCGCTCGACGAACTCCATACCGTGCTCCAGCACCTGCAGCAGCGGCAGGACACGGTGGCGGTCATCGTTACCGGCGCGCGCAGCGCCTTCGTTGCCGGGGCCGACGTCAAGGAGCTGCTGGACGTGGGCGAGGCCGGCGACCTGGAAAGCGCCCGTACGCCGCCGAACGCGGCCCACGCGGCTTTTTCGACGCTGGAGAACCTGGGCAAGCCGGTGATCGCGGCCGTCAACGGCCCGGCGCTGGGCGGCGGTTGCGAGTTCGTACTGGCCTGCGGCTACATCATCGCCGACGTCCACGCCCGCTTCGGCCAGCCCGAGATCAACCTGAACCTGCTGCCCGGCTACGGCGGCACCCAGCGGCTGCCGCGCCGGCTGCACGCGCGGCGCGGCGAGGACGGCCTGATCGACGCCGCCCGACTGATCCTCGGCGGACGCGCCGTTGACGCCGACGAAGCGCGGGCGCTGGGGCTGGCCGACGAAGTCGTGGGCCATGATGCGACCGGCCCGGTCGCCGCGGCCATGGACCGAGTGCGTGCCTGGCTGCGCGGCGAGGGCCCGCTGGCCGAGGCAATGGCCACGCGCGAGCACGATCTGGACGCCCGCGAAAAGCCGCTGCCGTGGCGCGACGAGCTGCTGGACCATCCGCGCCTGGCCGCGACCGTGGCCCAGGTGCGGGCCAGCGGCAGGGACAGGCCCGTCGACCGGATACTGGAGGCGCTGAAGCTCGGCGCCGAGCAGGGCCAGTCGGTGGGTCTGAAGCGCGAGGCCGAGCTGTTCGCCGAGGCGGTCTGCGACCCGGACTGCGGGCCGCCGGGGATTCGAGCCTTCCTCGAGCGCCGCAGCGCGCCGCTGCCGCTGAACTACGTCGAAGTCCCGCCCCACGCCGACCCCGGGGTCCGCGAACGACTGGAACACGAAGGTCGACTGCTGCCGCTGGACGCGCCGTTCTATCCGGGCATCACGCCGATTCCCGACTATCAGTACGGGATGGGCGTGGCCAAAAATTCCGAAACCGCGCTGCCGGCGCACGGCGATCCGAAGGACGCCGAGAAGTTGATGGTGTTCCGGACTCCGAAGCCGGGGCCCAACGACGCACTGGTCTACATCCTGGCCTCCGAGGTCAACTTCAACGATATCTGGGCGATCACCGGCATCCCGGTCTCGCCGTTCGATGCGCGCGACGCCGACCTGCAGGTCACCGGTTCCGGCGGCGTGGCGTTGATCGCGCAGCTCGGCGAGGAGCTGGTCCGCGAGGGCCGGCTGTCGGTCGGCCAACTGGTCACGATCTACTCCGGACAGAGCGAACTGCTGTCACCCGACCAGGGGCTGGATCCGATGGCGGCCGATTTCCACATCCAGGGCTACGAGATCAACGACGGTTCGCACGCCCAGTTCCTGGTTGTCCAGGGTCCGCAGCTGCACCCCAAGCTGCCGGGGCTGACCATCGAGGAAGCCGCGGCCAGCGGCCTGACCCAGGGCACCATTCATCGTGCGCTGTTCCGCACCCTGGACATCCAGCCCAACCGCCGGCTGTTCGTCGAAGGCGCGGCCACCGGTACCGGGCTGGAGTGCCTGCGGGCCGCGCGCCGGGCCGGACTGGACGTGGTCGGCATGGTCTCCAGCGAGCCGCGCGCCGAGCGCGTGCGCAACTTCGGCGGCGGCACGGTCAACCGCAAGGACCCGCGCTTCGCCGACATTTTCACGCCGGTCCCCGACGAGCCGGAACGCTGGGACGCGTGGGAGCGCGCCGGCGAACGGTACGGAGCGGAAGTCCGCGAGCAGGCCGGCGGGCCGATCGACTACGTCGTCTCGCACGCCGGTGAACGCGCGTTCTCACGCTCCTTCCAGCTGCTCGGCGACGGCGGCGTGCTGACCTTCTTCGGCGCCACGTCCGGCTATCGCTTCTCGTTCATGGGCAAACCGGGCCGCGAAGCCGCCGAGACCATGCTCGCGCGCGCCGGGCTCCGGGCCGGCAAGTCGCTGCTGGTGATCTACGGGCCCGGCGCCGAGGACGAAATCGTCGATCCGGTCGCCATCGAAGCCATCGAGGCCGGCTGCGCGCGCGGCGCGCGCGTCGCGGTGCTGACCGACAGCGTGCCACAGCGCGAATTCGTCACCTCGCTGGGCTTCGGCGCCCACCTGGCCGGGGTGGTCAGCCTCGAGGAAATCCGCCGGCGGCTCGGCAAGGACTTCGAGCCGCCCGGACCGTTCAAGCGGATGCCCGACCCGTTCACCGAATCGGCCGCGTTCAAGGAATCGGTCCGCCGATTCTCCGACCGCACGCTCAAACCCATCGGCTCGGCGATCGGCCCGCTGCTGCGCAATACCCTTGATCGACGCGGCCTGCCCGACGTGGTGTTCGAGCGCCGGGACCGGGACGGACTGGCGCTGTCGACCGCGCTGGTCAAACCGACGGTCGGCGCGGTCGTCTACGCCGAGAATCTCGCCGGCCGGAGGTTCAGCTTCTATGCGCCGCAGGTCTGGATGCGCCAGCGCCGGATCGTGATGCCGACCGCCGAAATCCGCGGCACGCACCTCAACACCGCCCGCGAGTACGCCGAGGTCCAGGAACGCATCGCGGCCGGGATGATCGACACCGTCGAGCCGGTCCCGGTGCCGCTGGCCGAGCTCCCTTCGGCGCACCAGGCCATGTGGGACAACGAGCACGCCGGCGCGACCTACGTCGCCGTTCACGGCCTGCCGAGGACCGGGCTGAAGACGCGCGACGAACTCTATCGGGCCTGGGCGCTACGCGAAGCAGAAGCCGAGGGCGTGGATCTGCGCCGGATCGACACCGGCTCTGCAGGAACTCTTCGATGAAACCGGGGACGCTTCGATGACACCAACCACTCCCGCTTCCGGCGATCGCCGCCTGGACGGCCGTACGGTCATTCTTACCGGCGCGGCCGGCAACATCGGCAGCACGATCTCGCGCACGCTGCTGCGCCAGGGCGCGCGCGTGGTCATGACTGGCCGCAATCGAGAACGACTCGACGCGTTCGTCGATCGGCTCGAGCAGGAAGGCTTCGATCGCGACGCCATGCACGTCTGCATCGGCGATTCGGCCGACCCGGAAGCGGGTCGGCGCATCGTGACCGAGGCCATCGAGCGGTTCGGCCGGCTCGACGTACTGATCAACAACGCCGGCGGTGCCGGGCCGAAGCAGACGCTCCAGGCCATCCCGTTCAGCGCCGCCGAGGCGCGGGCCAGCGGCGACGGCGAGACCATGTTCGAGGCCGCGATGAACCTGCTGGGCGGCCCGTGGAACATGTCCCGTGCGGCGATTCCGCAGCTGGCGCCCGGCGGCGCGATCCTCAACGTTTCGACGATCTTCTCGCGCACGCCGTATTTCGGCCGGATTCCCTATGCCGTTCCGAAGTCCGGCCTGAACGCTTTCTCCGAGGGCCTGGCCCGCGAACTCGGCGGTGGCGATCGCGGCATCCGGGTCAACACGGTGTTCCCGGGGCCGATCGAGTCGGAACGGATCGACCGCGTGTTCGCCTCGATGGATTCGCTGCAGGACCTCGAGCCCGGCAGTACGGCGGCGCGATTCAAGGGCCTGATGCTGAATCGACGCCCGAACGCCGAAGGCGAGATGGCGTTCATCTATCCCCGGCCCGACGACGTCGCGAATGCGCTGGCGTGGCTTTCGGGTGCGGAAGCCGGCGCGTTCTCCGGTCATGCTTTCGAGGTCACCAACGGCATGCAGGTGCCGACCCAGAGCCGATCGAAACTCGTCTCCTGGCCGGACAACCGGCTGGTCGACCTGCGCGAGCAGGTGGTCCTGATTCTCGGCGGCGCCGACATCGCAGAGGCGCTGGCCTTCGCCGACCGCAATCGGGAGCGCGGCGCGACGGTGGTGCTGGCGTTCCGTTCGCTGGAGGAAGTCGGCCAGGCGCGTGCACGGCTTGGACAGGACGGAGAACGGCACACCAAACTGACCCACCTCGACCCGTTGCGCGAGGAATCCGTGGACCGCGCCTTCCAGTTCATCGACGACCGCTTCGGCCGGCTCGACGGCGTGATCGTGCTGCCGGCTACACCGAATGGCGAGCACGGCCATTCGTTGAGCGTCGCCGAGGACCGGGACGTCGAGACCTTCGTCGACAACGAGATCGTCGCCCCGGTCGCGTTCGCCGCGGCGCTGGCCCGTAGCCTGGGCCGGCGCATGAAGCTCGACCGGGCGCCCGCGATCACGTTCGTCACCAACTGCGACGACGGCCACGGCAATCGCCTCAACGACATCAAGCGCGCGGCGGTCGAGGAACTGATCCGCACCTGGCGCTACGAGGAACAGCACGCCGTCGATCAGGGCCAGCGGACCTGGGCCTCGATGCCGAACCAGATCGTGCGCTTCGACAGCAGCGACGCTGACAACCTGGCCTTTGCCGCCGACTGGACGGCCACGCTGAACAACCGCGTGCGCAGGATGGATCCGATCAACCTCTGGGTGCCGAAGAACATTCGCCGGGCGACCGGCAAATCGGCGATGCCGCTATCGATCCAGCGGGTCCTGCCGGGACTCCACCAGGGCAAGGCCGCGGTGATCACCGGCGGCAGCCTCGGCATCGGCCTGCAGCTCGGGCGCTACCTGGCGCTGGCCGGCGCGCGCGTCCTGCTCAGTGCACGAAGCGAGGACAAGCTGGCCGCGGCGCGCGACGACATCGTCGAAGAACTGGCGGCAATCGGCTACCCCGAGCCCGAACAGCGCGTGCAGATTCTCGCCGGCATCGACGTCGGCGACGAAGCGAAGCTTCAGCACCTGTTCGAGCAGGCGCTCGAGCGATTCGGCACGGTGGACTACCTGATCAACAACGCCGGCATTTCCGGCGCCGAGGAGATGGTCGTCGACATGAGCCTGGAGGCCTGGAATCGCACGCTGGAGGCCAACCTCACGTCGAACTGGTCGCTGATCCGCAAGTTCGCGCCCCATATGAAGGCCAATGGATCGGGCCGAATCCTGAACGTGTCGAGTTACTTCGGCGGCGAGAAGTACCTGGCCGTGGCCTACCCGAACCGGGCCGATTACTCGGTGTCGAAAGCCGGCCAGCGATCGCTGGCCGAGATCCTGTCGCGCCATCTCGGTCCGGAAATCCAGATCAACGCGATGGCGCCCGGCCCGGTCGACGGCGCCCGACTCCGCGGCCTCGGCGGCGCGCCCGGCCTGTTCGCCCGGCGCGGCCGCCTGATCCTCGAGAACAAGCGACTCAATCGCGTCCACGCCGCGCTGCTGGCGACTCTCGACGAGCTGGATGGGAACCAGCTCGAGGACGGTCTCGATCGGCTCGCCCGCAACGATCTCGACGGGCTCGCGGGCTGGGAGACCGCGCCGGACGCGCTGCGCCGCCTGATCGCCCAGGTCGCTGAAGGATCGCCTGTGGCGACGGCCACGCGCTATCTGCTGTCGCGTCCGCTGGCCGAGAAGCTAATGGATCGGCTGGTCGGCGGCGGCGCGCTCGACCGCGAGCGCGCGGCACGATTCCTCGAGCGCTTCGAGCCGCCCCCGGGCGGCGGTTTCTTCGACACGCGCGACATCGAGCGAACCGCCCAGAAGATCGAGGCCGGCATTCTCGATCGTCTGCACCTCCACAGGATGCCGACCGACGAGCAGGTCGCCCTGTCCACGGTGTTCAGCCTGGCCGACGACATCATCAGCGGCGAAACCTTCCACCCGTCCGGCGGACTGAAGTTCGACCGGTCGGTTACCGAAGGCGAAATGATGCTGCCTCCGGGCGCCGAGGACCTGCGACAGCTCGAGGGCCGCCACGTCGTGCTGTTCGGCGAAGCGCTGCGCGACGAGCTGATCGCCATTGCCGTGGGCCTCCTGCGGCAGAACGTCGAGAGCCTCACGCTGCTGACCGAGCGCGAAGAGACAGCCCGCGCGGTCCGGGCCGGGATCGACGCGAGCCATGCCGACGCGCCGTGCTCGGTTCGAGCGGTCGGCGGCGAACTGGAGGCGGCCCTCGACGCGGTTCGGCAGGAGACCGGCCGGATCGATGCGGTCGTTTCAACGCCGTTCGCGCGGCTGCCGATGAATCCGCTGGCCGCCGAAAGCGACGGTCGATGGGAGCGCGTCCTGTCGCGCGACGATTTCTCCCGGCTGCTCGACCAGCAGCTGACCCATCACTTCCGGATCGCGCGCAAGTGCGCCCTGATGCCGCGTTGCCAGATCGTGCTGGTTACGCCGGAGACCTCTCGCGCGTCGACCCGCGAAGAATTCGCGCTGGCCTTGTTCGTAAAGAACTCGCTGCACGCCTTCACGGTCACCCTCGGCGTCGAGGGTGAGCGGCTACCGACCGAACCGGCGGTCAACCAGGTCCAGCTCACCCGCCGGGCGCGGGCCGAAGAACCGAACAACGACCAGGAGGCGGCCGAAGAGATGGAACGCATCGTCCAGGCGGTGCTGCTGTGCTGCGTGCCGGCGCCGAGCCCGGGTCAGAGCCGCTACCTGGCCCGGATCTTCCGCGGCAACGCGGTGACCGTCTGATCGACGCCGGCGCGACGTTGCGTGCCGACTGCAAAAAAAACGCCGGCCGCAAGGCGACCGGCGATCAGGAATGGAGAGGTGCCGCGCGGCCGCGGCGTTTGTTATTGGTGGTGCTTCAGAGGAACCGGACTTCGCCGGTCGCCAGGTCGTGGACCGCGCCGACGACCGTGACCTTGCCTTCTTCGACCAGGCCGCGAACCACGTCGCTGCGGCGCAGCAGTTCGTTGACCTGCATGTTGACGTTGGTCTCGATGACGCGATTGACGAACTCGGTGTTCGCCGAACTGCGATCGGTGCCGACCGGCGTGCTGACCGCGTCGATGGCCGGCTCGATCTCGTCGAGCAACGCGGTGAGGTTACCGAGCTCGACGCCATCGCAGGCACCCTTGACCGCGCCGCAGGCAGTGTGACCCATGACCACGATCACCTTGGAACCGGCCGCGGCGGTGGCGAACTCGAAGCTGCCGAGCAGGTTGGTGTCGACGACATTGCCGGCCACGCGGCCGACGAAGATGTCACCGACGCCCTGGTCGAACACGATTTCCGGTGCGGAGCGCGAGTCCAGGCACGACAGCACCACCGCAAACGGGTACTGGCCGCCGGCCGTCGCTTTCTGTTCATCGAGCAGTTCACGGTTGGTGGACTCGCCGGCGACGAACCGAGCATTGCCGTCCTTCAGCAGCTGCAGGGCCTGGTCCGGCGTCAGTGCGGTCTGCGCGTCCTGGTCCATGACGTCGGCGAAGGAGACCGAGGATGCGAGCAGGGCGGCCGCGGCGAGAGAGGAAACGATCAAAGTTTTCATAGCTTTTACCTAATGTTATAAAGTAACAGGGGGGTGTATTTCCTATTGAATATTGTCTTCCCCGTGTGGAGGTTTTGTCAACACGGGCGGAACCCGCGCCGCACGGAGGCCCCGGCGCGGCATTCGCGACGGGTGAACGAATCTGCGAGCCGGTCTGGCATCATCGTTAGTGGGGATTGCGTGCGCAGAGACCGCCGTCGGCCATCGGGTCGATGAGCGCTGGTCTTTTGCCGCGTTCGACACCATCTACAGACCGAACCACGAGTGCGCGCAGGCCACTGCGCCCGGAGTTCTTCGATGCCCGATCGATCCACGCTTCCATCGCCGCGCGACTGGCCCGAGGCCGCTGCGCTCGACTGGACCCCCGAGGTGCGGGAGCGCACCGAGGATGTCCGCCTGCGGGTGCAGGACGTGGTGCCCGAGGCCGAATGGCCGCTGCATGCGCCGCTGATCGACGCGATCCGGCGGCTCGCCGAGGAACGCAACGCGGTGATCCTGGCTCACAACTACATGACGCCGGAAATCTTCCACGGCGTCGGCCACGAGACCGGCGACTCGCTGAAGCTGGCCCAGCTGGCGGCCGAGTCCGATGCCGAGGTGATCGTCCAGGCCGGCGTGCACTTCATGGCCGAGACGGCAAAGATCCTCTGTCCGGACAAGACCGTGCTGATCCCGGACCTGCGCGCGGGCTGCTCGCTGGCCGCCAGCATCACCGGGCCCGACGTCGAGCGGATCAAGCGGGCCCACCCGGGCATACCGGTGGTGACTTATGTCAACACCACCGCCGACGTGAAGGCCGCCTCGGACATCTGCTGCACGTCGTCGAACGCGGTCCAGGTCGTCGAAGCCGTGGCCGAGCAGTGGAACAGCGACACGGTGATCCTGATCCCCGACGAGTACCTGGCGAAGAACGTCGCCAGCCAGACCGAGGTCCGCATCCTGACCTGGCAGGGCGCCTGCGAGGTCCACGAGCGCTTCACCGCCGCGGAGATCGAGCAGCTGCGCATCGAACACCCCGACGCGACGATCATCACCCACCCCGAGTGCCCGCCCGACGTGCTGAAAGCCGCCGATTTCGCCGGCTCCACCGGCGCGATGGCCGCGTTCGTGCGCGACCGCAAGCCAGCCAAGGCGATCCTGATCACAGAGTGCTCGATGAGTGACAACGTTGCGGTCGACAACCCTTCCACCCGCTTCGTGCGGCCCTGCAACCTGTGCCCGCACATGAAGCGGATCACGCTGGAAAGCGTCTACGACGCACTGCGCTTCAACCGCTACGAAGTCGACGTCGATCCGGCCGTGGCCGTGGCCGCGCGGGCCAGCGTGCAGGCCATGCTCGATCTGCCGGCGAGCTCGAAGCCACCGGCCTTCGATACCTCGCGGCCGGCGGTCTCGATTCCCTACGTCCAGGCCTGAGGGCCGCATGCGACGCCGGAACGCACGACCCATCGTCATCATCGGGGCCGGCCTGGCCGGGCTGTGGTGTGCCCTGAACCTGGCGCCGCGCCGGGTCATCCTGCTGGCCGGCGCAGCCCAGACGCCATCGTCGTCGGCCTGGGCGCAGGGCGGTCTCGCCGCGGCGCTGGACCCGGACGACTCGCCGGCCCAGCATGCCGGCGACACGGTGGCCGCCGGCGCGGGCCTGAGCGATCCCGGCACGGCCCGGGCGCTGGCCGAAGCGGCACCGGGCGAAGTCGAGCGGCTGGCCGCGGCCGGCGTGCCGTTCGAACGCACCGCCGACGGACACTGGGCACTGTCGCGCGAGGCCGCTCACGGCCGCGCTCGGGTCGCGCGGATCGACGGCGACCGGGCCGGCGCGGCGATGGTCGAGGCGCTGCTTCACCGCGCCCTGGCGGCCGATCACGTCGAATTGCGCTACGACGCCTGGGGCGCCGGCCTGCTGCAGGCGCCGAACGGCCGCTGCGCCGGCGTGCTGATCACCGACGGCCAGGGTCACCGGAGCTCGCTTCGCGCCGCCGGGGTCGTGCTTGCCGCCGGCGGCCTCGGCGGGCTGTACGCCGTCCGCACCGTGCCGGGCGGCAACCGGGGCCAGGCGCTGGCCTGGGCGGCGCGAACCGGGGCGACGATCCGCGATGCCGAGTTCGTCCAGTTCCATCCGACCGCGATGAACATCGGTCGCGCGCCGGCGCCGCTGGCCACCGAGGCGCTGCGCGGCGACGGCGCGACGCTGATCGACGTCCGCGGCCATCGGTTCCTGCTCGACCTCCATCCCGATGCCGAACTCGCCCCGCGCGACATCGTCGCCCGGGCCGTGCACCGGCAGCACCTGGCCGGCGGCGCCTGGCTGGACGCGCGGTGCATCGGCGCAGCGTTCCCGGAGCGCTATCCGACCGTGTTCGCGGCCTGCCGCGCGGTCGGCATCGATCCGCGCGAAGCGCCGATTCCGGTCGCCCCGGCCGCGCATTACCACATGGGCGGCGTGGCCACCGACCTGGCCGGGCGAACCGGCATCGACGGCCTTCACGTGATCGGCGAAGCGGCCTGCACCGGCGTGCACGGCGCCAACCGGCTGGCCTCGAACTCGCTGCTCGAGGCCGCGGTCATGGCGCGCCTCGCCGCCGAGCTCCTCGTCGGCGAGGCATCACTCGAAGCTGGCGGCGCGCTGGAACCGCAATCCGCGCGCGCTCTGCCCGACGACGCGCTCGAGACCCTGCGCCAAGCCATGCAGACCCACGCCGGCGTCGAGCGTGACGCGACCGGGCTTGGCCGACTTGCCGAGCAACTGGACGCGCTGACCGATCGCCACGGACCGGCCGACGCGCTGCTGGCCGCACGGGTGGTCTGCGAGGCTGCGCTGGCCCGGACCGAGACTCGGGGCGCCCACGTCCGCAGCGATTGTTTCGGGACCACGGCCGAGGCCCGCCATTCCGAATGGCGATTGCCCTTCGACACCCGACCTCGATCACCCGAATCCACGTCCCTCGAAGCCCGACCGGAGCCTCTGGCATGAACTACGATCTCCCATCGCACCTGGTCACCGACGTCGTCCGCCGGGCACTGTCCGAGGACCTCGGCGGCCGCGGCGACCTGACCAGCCAGGCGACCCTGCCGGTCGACCTGCAGGCCGAGTACGTGCTGCGCGCCCGCGCCGAAGGCCGGCTGGCCGGGACACAGGCGGCGCGTTGCGCCTTCCTCGAGATCGATCCGGCTCTTGCGCTCGACAACTGGCGGGCAGACGGGGAGGCACTGGCGCCCGGCACCGTGGTCGGCCGGGTCCACGGCCCCGTCCGCGGCATCCTGACCGCCGAACGCGTCGCGCTGAACCTGCTCGGCCGGCTGTCCGGCATCGCGACGCTGACGCATCGTTTCGTCGGTGCGATCGACGGCACCGGCGCCCGGATCACGCACACCCGCAAGACCACCCCGGGCCTGCGGGCGCTGGAGCTGGCCGCGGTCGCGGCCGGCGGCGGCGCGATGCATCGCTTCGGGCTGGGCGATGCGATCCTGATCAAGGACAACCACGTCGCGGCCTGCGGCGGCGTGGCCGAGGCGGTGCGCCGGGCACGTGAATTCGCCGGGCACATGACTCGCATCGCGGTCGAGGTCGATCGACTCGACCAGCTCGACGCAGCGCTCGAGGCCGGCGCAGAGAGCGTGCTGCTCGACAACTTCAGCCTCGCCGATCTCGAGGCCGCCGCGGCCCGCGCCTCGGGCAGCGGCGTCACGCTGGAGGCTTCCGGCAACGTCACGCTGGAGACCGTGCGCCCGGTCGCCGAGACCGGCGTCGACGTAATCTCGATCGGCGCGCTCACGCACTCGGCGCCGAATCTCGACCTGGGACTGGATGCCGGCTGAGGGGCCCGCCCGGGTCAACCGAACGGCCGGCCGGCGCGTTGATCCGGGCACCATTCAACGGAGCGCGACCATGAGCCGCACCCGCATCCCCACCCTTGCCCTGATCGTGGCCAGCGCCCTGATCAGTGGCTGCGCGGTCCATCACCATCACCCGCGCGCCTACCCGACCTGGCAGGCCTACCAGACCGCGCACCCGCAGGCCCGCTTCGTCGTCGTGGACACCCGACCAGCGCGCGACCGGACCTGCTGGAAGGCTCGCCGCGGCTGGCGCTGCGTGGTGCGATGAGGCCACCGGCCGATCGGCGTGCGGTCTTCCAGCCTACCCGGGCAATGAACGACGCCGATCGGCCCGCCCAGCACCGGAAAGAACCGGCCGCCATGCTATCGTTGCCGCAGTTTCCCGCAACGGAATGCAGGCATGGCCGAACGCGAATTCGACCTGGTGCTGATGGGCGCCACGGGCTTCACCGGACAGCTGGTCGCCGAACATCTTCTCAAGCGTCACGGCGCTGGCAGCGCGCTGAACTGGGCGCTGGCCGGCCGCAACCTCGAAAAGCTCGAGGCCGTCCGCAAACGGCTCGGTGACTCCGCCGCCGACCTGCCGCTGATCCAGGCCGACAGCTTCGACCGCGCCTCGCTGGACGCGATGACCACGCGAACACGGGTCGTCCTCACCACGGTCGGCCCGTACGCGCTGTACGGCAAGGCGCTGGTCGCCTCCTGCGCCGAGAACGGCACCGACTACTGCGACCTGACCGGCGAAGTGCCGTTCATGCGGGACGTGATCGATGCCCATGAAGAGGCCGCAAAGAACAGCGGGGCGCGCATCGTGCACTGCTGCGGCTTCGATTCCATTCCTTCCGATCTCGGCGTCTTCGTGCTGCAGCAGGCCGCGCAGGAACGCTTCGGCGGGCCACTGACCCGAGTCGGCCTGCGCGTGAAAGCGGCCAAGGGAGGGCTGAGCGGCGGCACCTTCGCCAGCATGCTGAACATCGTCGAGGCCGCGCGTGCCGATTCCGAAATCGCGCGCTATCTCAAGAACCCCTATGCGATCTGCCCGCCGGACCAGCGCGAGGGCCCGCGTCAGCCTTACATCAATGGCCCGAAGCTCGACGAAGAACTCGACTGCTGGATGGCGCCGTTCATCATGGCCGCGATCAACACGCGCGTGGTTCACCGCGCCAACGCATTGCAGGACCACGCCTACGGCCAGGACTTCCTGTACGACGAGGCGGTGCTCACCGGCCGGGGCTTCGGCGGCCGCATGAAGGCCACGACCGTTTCGCTGGGCATGGGCGCGTTCGCGCTGGGCGCCGGCCTCGGTCCTACCCGGGCGCTGCTGAAGAAGCTGGTGCTGCCGAAGCCGGGCGAAGGCCCCAGCGCCGAGCAGCGCGAGGCCGGCTTCTTCAATATCGTGATCCACGGGCGCGACGATGCAGGACATTCACTGCAGGTCCGCGTGCGCGGCGATCGCGACCCGGGCTACGGCTCGACGTCGAAGATGATCGGCGAGGCCGCCGTGTGTCTCGCGCGCGACATCGGGCCGGACGTTCCGGGCGGATTCTGGACGCCGGCCACGGCGCTCGGCGAGGCACTGCGAACTCGCCTGGCCGAACACGCCGGCGTGACCTTCGACGTCGAAGACGCCTGACCGCCGGCCGCGGCCGAACCAGGGAGACCGGGGCCATGCAGACCGAACCGGCCGAGCTCGACACCGACCGCGAGGGTACCGGCCAGGCGCTGGACAGCGAGCGCGTGCGCGCGGCGCAGGAGGCAATCGCGGCCGAGGATGCCGGGCGACTCTCGGAGTTGCTCGAGCCGCTGCACGCCGCCGACGTCGCCGACCTCCTCGAACAGATTTCCGCCAACGACCGTGAAGCGCTGGTGCGACTGTGGGGCCGGCGGATCGACGGCGAAATCCTGTCGGAACTCGACGAATCGGTGCGCGAGCCACTGATCCAGTCGCTGCCTTCGGACGTGCTGGCCGAGGCCATCCGCGAACTCGATTCCGATGACGTCGTCGATCTGGTCGAGGACCTGGAGGAAGCGCAGCAGACCCGCATCCTCGGCGCGCTGGAAACCATCGATCGGATCGGCGTCGAAAGCGCGCTGTCGTACCCCGAGTTCTCGGCCGGCCGCCTCATGCAGCGCGAGCTGGTCGCCTTGCCGGAGGACTGGACCGTCGGCCAGGCGATCGATTACGTGCGAAGCGCCGACGAGCTGCCCGACCAGTTCTATCACGCGATCCTGGTCTCGCCTGCGATGAAACCGATCGGCTACGTCGCGCTGGGCCGGCTGCTGTCGTCGCGCCGCGACCAGCCGCTGGTCGACATCCTCGAAGACAGCTACCGGACGGTCACCGTCACCGACCCGGAATCGGACGTGGCCTACCTGTTCAACCACTACCACCTGATCTCCACGCCGGTGGTCGACGAGAACGGCCGGCTGGTCGGCATGATCACCATCGACGACGCGATGGCCGTTCTCGATGAAGAGCATGAAGAGGACCTGCTGCGACTGGCCGGGGTCGACGAGGATTCATCGCTGACCGACACCGTGCTGCGCACGACCCGCGGACGAGCGGTCTGGCTGTTCGTCAACCTGCTGACCGCGATCCTCGCCTCGCTGGTCATCGATGCCTTCGCCGAGACCATCGACCAGATGGTGGCGCTGGCGGTGCTGATGCCGATCGTCGCGTCGATGGGCGGTAACGCCGGGACCCAGACGATGACGGTCGCGGTGCGCGCGATCGCCACCCGGGAACTGACCGCGAGCAACGCGCTTCGGGTGAGCTGGCGCGAGATCATGGTCGGCGCGATCAACGGCCTGCTGTTCGGCCTGATCATGGCCGGCGTGGCAGCGTTCTGGTTCGGCGTGCCGAAGCTGGCGCTGGTCATCGGCGTGGCCATGGTGCTGACACTCTCCGCCGCCGCGCTGGGCGGCATCGTGATCCCGATCCTGCTGGAGAAGCTGAAGATCGATCCGGCGCTGGCCTCCGGGCCGTTCGTGACCACTGTGACCGACGTGGTCGGCTTCTTCGCCTTCCTCGGCCTGGCCTCGGCGCTGCTGCTCTGAACCGATCCGTCCTGCGCCCTCGCTTGGGCCTCTAACGAAAAAACGCCGCCGGAAGACCGGCGGCGTTTGCCTGATCACGGAGGGCCAACGCGATCAGCCTTCGAACGAGTCGCGGAACAGCACGTCCGCCTCCTGCTCGACGGTAATGTCCAATGTGACGGTTTCGCCGTCGATGGTACCGGTCAGCGTATCGACCCCCGGCGCGGACGGCGCCGTGTACAGCGCCGGCGCTGCGCCCCCGACCGTATCGGTCGCGGTCGGCGTGACGCTGCCGAGCGTGGCAGCCAGCGTGACCGGCGTGCCGGGCAGGCTGCAGTCGGTGACTATGCTGCCGTCGGAATTGCCGCGCACATCGAGCGTGACATCGGTCAGCGCGGTGGTCTGCAGGATGGTCGAGGCAGCGGTCAGTTCGGCCACCAGCCAGCGATCGGCCGTCAAGCCGATGTCGAAGCCGTCGCAGTTACCGGCGTTCGGCCCCGCATTGCAGCCCCACCAGTTGTTGTCGGCCAGCGATACGCGCCCGGACTGGGTGATGTTGCTGACGCCCAGATCGTTGCCGTAGAACCGGTTGCAGCTGAAGTTGGCGGCGCCATTGGAGTCGAGCAGTACGCCCGTGGCATTGCCCACGGCGGTGTTGGCCACGAACTCGATCGGCGCCTCGTCGGTGAAGTCCGCGCCGAAGCTGTCGAAGGACAGCCAGGCGTATCCGACGTTCGCGCCTTCGACGTGGTTGCCCTCGAAGCGCATCGTGGACATTGCCGACGAATGCGAGGTAAGCCGGAAACCCTGCTGGGCGTTCAGCGACGGATCGTTGCCTGGATCCAGGTTCACGAAGCGGTTGTTACGCACTGCGATGTTGCTGGTGTGCGAATTCCCGTTCTCCCAGATGCCGGTGATCCGTTCCGGGTTGTCGGCCTGCGCGAACAGCACCCGGACCTCGTTGTCTTCGATCACGAGCCCCTCGTAGGCGTTGATCGAAGTGTTCGACTGCATGGCCACCGAAGCCGCGCGAAGGCTTGGCGTCGATTCGGCATCACCCGGAATCTCGATCACGTTCCGGGCAATCAGGATGTTGTCACCGAAGGCGTAGTGGATACCGATGTTCTGGAACGCTTCGCCGGCGGCCGAGGATCCCGCGATGTCGCTGGCCATCGAGATGTGGTTGTCGACCAGCGTCAGGTCATCGTAGACGTTGAGCCCGCCGCCGGCGTAGTAGATGCCCAACGCGACGTCGAAGTCGTTGATCACCAGGTTGGAGACCTGCAGGCCCGGGTTGGTCCCGAACACCAGCAGGAACCCTTCGAGATCGACGCCCGGCAGGTCGCCCGGACCCTGGATGGTCGCGTCGCCCTTGACCAGCGCGGTCAAGGTCAGGTCCGACAGGCCGTCGGGAACGTAGATCGTCCAGTCGTCCAGGTTGCCGGACACGCCGTCGGAACCGAGCGACCACGCGTTGAAGGCGTTGGATTCGTTCCAGTCGAAGGTTCCGCGCAGCACGATCACGTCGCCCGGCGCGGCGGCCTGGACCACGTCGTTGATGCGGGTGTAGTCGTTGTCGGTCGGCGTCGGCACGTCGCCGGTCAGGCCAACCGATTCGATGACGCCGAGCAACCGGACGGTGGCGTCGTTGTTCGTCGCGTCGGCGTCGTTGTCGGCCGATACCGCTGCGGTGTTCACGATGACGCCGCTTGCCGATACGACCGTGTCCAGCGTGCAGGTCACGGTTTCGCCGCTCGGCAAGTCGCCGATCGGGAATGTCACCGTCTGGCCGGCGGCCGAAGCGGCGGTGCCGTCATCACAGGAACCGGCCACGAAATCCAGATTGTCGGGCAGCACGTCTTCGATCATGACGTTGGTCGCCAGCGCCAGGTCCGTATTGCTGACTTCCAGGACATACTGGATCGAGTCGCCCACGAACTGCGTGCCGATGGACGTCGTGCTCTTTGCCAGCTCCACGTCGGCCAGCGTACCGCTCTGGGCGCCGCCGACCAGGATCTCGATGTCGCTGCGCGCGACCTCGATGCCTTCAGCGTTGAAGGCGACCAGGTAGATACGATAGTTGCCATCGACGGTCGGATCGAAGTCCGCGATCGGACCCTGCGGGAAGAACTCGTAGCGCCACGATTGCTGGGCCACGTTGTTGTCGCCGATCAGGGTCTGGTAGGTCGCCGCATCGGTGGCCTCGACCCCCGCGCCGTTGCCGGTGGTGTTGTCACCGATGGAATGATCCCAGAACGGCACTTCAGTGGTCGGGGTGATCGGGTCGAAGACCAGGAAGTCGGTACCCAGCGACGGGTCTCCGTCGAGACCGAGTTCATAGGTATACCCGTCGATGTTCGGACCCGGGCCTCCCTGGTAGTTGGTGTTGACGGACCACTCGAAGCTCCATTCGGCACGCAGCGCGCTGCCGCCCGAGATCAGCCCGGGCTGGAAGGAATAGGTCCCGTCACCGTTGGAATTGAAGGTGTTCTCGGCCTGACCCATCGCGTTGAAGCGGAGCTTGCCGCGCAGGCCCAGCTCGATGTCGTTGCGGCGGTCGGTGGTGAACGCGCCGTTGGCGTTCCCGCCCCCAAAGATCGCGTCGGGCGTCACGTCCTGGTCGAAGGCCAACGGCGGATCGACTACTTCGACGGTGATCTCGGTGCGCGCGACCTCGATGCCGTCTGCATCGAAGGCCGTCAGGTAGATCGAGTATGTCCCCGGCACGCGCGGATCGTAGTCCGCCAGTTCGTCGACCGCGAAGAACCCGTATTGCCACGACTGGTGTGCCACGCTGTTGTTGGCGAGCGCGTCGGCATAGGCGACGTCCGCACCGGCGGCGGCGCAGTCCAGGACGGTGCCACCGCCGTTCGGCGTCGTATTGTCGCCGAAGGCATGATCGAAACACGGCGTCCCGGCCGACGGCGTGATCGGATCGAAGGTCAGGAAATTCGTGCCCGGACCCGGATCGCCGTCCAGGCCCAGCTCGAAGGTGTACGCATCCAGGTTCGGGCCGGGGCCGCCGTTGTAGTTGGAGTTCACGCCCCAGTCGAAGGCCCACTCACCACGCTGGCCATCGGGGAAGTCCGGGCGGCTGCGGGTGAAGAAGGTGTAGCTGCCATCGCCGTTGGACCGGAATTCGTTCTGCGGCTGGCCGTTTTCGTCGTACCGGAGCTTGGCCCGGATCGCCAGCTCGATGTCGTTGCGCCGATCGGTCGTGAACCCGTCGTCGGCATTGCCCGATCCGTTGATATAGGCCGGCGTGATCGTCTGATCGAACTCCAGTTCGGGATCGACGACGATCACGTCGATCTCGCTGCGCGCGATCACCCCGCCGGCATTGGAAGCCTGCAGGTAGATTGTGTAGGTGCCGGGCAGTCGTGGATCGTAGCCGGTCGGATTGGCGATGAATCCGAAGCCGTACTGCCACGAATTCTGGGCGACGTTGTTGTCGCTCAGCAGGCCCTGGTAACTCGGGCCGTCGGTCGCCACGGCGCCGCCACCGTTGGGCGAGGCGTTGTCGCCGATGGCGTGGTCCCAGAACGGGACGTCGACCGTCGGCGTGATCGGATCGAACACCAGGAAGTCCGTCCCCGGGCCGGGATCGCCGTCGAGGCCGATTTCGTAGGTCAGGTCATTGAGGTTGTCGAAGGTCGAGCCGTCGTAGTCGGTGTTGACCGACCATTCGAAGCTCCACTCGCCGCGCGGACCGTCCGGAAAATCCGGGCGGCTGCGGGTGAAGAAGGTGTAGGTTCCGTCGCCGTTGCTCCGGAATTCGTTCTGCGGCTGGCCGTTCTCGTCGTAGCGGAGCTTGGCGCGCAGGCCGACTTCGACGCCGCTGGCGCGGTCGGTGGTGAACGCGCCGTTGTTGTTACCGGCGCCGAACAGGATGGTCGGTGTGACGTCCTGATCGAATTGCACTACAGCCGATACGGTCCCGGAAATGGCCAGGGACGCAGCCACGACGAAGATGCGAGTAACGCTCACATAGTCTTGCATTATTGATTCCCCAAAAAGAAACAGCCAAAAATCGACATGAACGCGCAAGGCGCGGTTTTTTTGATATCGACGCAATTTTTTTATATCGACTTCAGTCAAAATAACATGCTCGCTGCGCCGTTGCAGTTCCACGTGTGCGGCTCCGATCTTCGGTTCACTCCAGGACACGCAGGCCCGAACCACCGGATCCAGACCCCCGGCTCAGGCGCAGCAGACGCGACGGAATTCGCTCGGCTATGCTGCAGCTCACCTTCCAGGCCCGCCGTCTGCCATGACCGATACGCAAGACATCCTCGGCTTCTGGTTCGGCGCCGGTAGCGACGACGCCA
>Ga0102938_10000262_pt1 | contig 37623 bp, 29 predicted proteins | sample SalPonR2_B_D2_MG_FD_84516 | JGI IMG/M metagenome (GOLD analysis project Ga0102938, IMG submission 84516) | Salt pond soil microbial communities from South San Francisco under conditions of wetland restoration - Salt Pond MetaG R2_B_D2_MG | ecosystem: Environmental > Aquatic > Marine >...
GAATTCGCCGACGCCCGGCTCGAGGACATCGTGGGGAACGCGGGGGCCGGGGCGATTTTCAACAACGCAGCGCAAGCCTGGAACCATGCCTTCTACTGGAACTGCCTGAGCCCGGAAGGCGGCGGCCGACCCGAAGGCGCCGTGGCGAAAGCGATCGACAGCAGCTTCGGATCCTTCGACAAGTTCCGCGAGCAGTTCTCCGACGCTGCGAAATCGGTGTTCGGCTCAGGCTGGGCGTGGTTGATCAATACGGGCAACGACGTGATCTCGATCCAGACGATGCCGAACGCGGAGACCCCCTTGATGCACGGGCGCATCGCCCTGTTGACCTGCGACATGTGGGAACACGCGTATTACCTGGATTACCGGAACGACAAGGGCAGCTACCTCGACGCGTTCTGGAAACTCGTCAACTGGGACTTCGTCAACGAGCGCCTGGAAGCCTGAGCAGACGCGCGATGTCCGCGAACCCATCCAGTTTCAATCCAGGCTGCCACGACGCCGTGGTGCTCGATCTCGACGGCGTGCTGACGAAGACACAGGACGTGCATGCCCGGGCCTGGAAAAAAGCCTTCGACGAGTTCCTGCGCGCTCACGCCGACGGCGAGGACGACCGGTTCCGGCCGTTCGAGATCGATCCGGAATACTACGACCTGGTCGATGGCAAGCCGCGTCTCGACGGCGCGGCCAGCTTCCTCGACTCGCGCGGCATCGAGCGGCCCCGCGGCACGCCGGATGACGAACCCGGTCGGGGTACGATCTGGGGCATCGCCAACAGAAAGAACGAGATTTTTCTCGATCTGCTGGAAACCGAGGGTGTGACGACCTACCCGTCTACGGTGCGCTTTCTGGCCGGACTGCGCTGTGAAGGCCTGCGGACGGCGATCGTTTCCTCCAGCAAGAACTGCATGGCGGTACTGGCTGCGGCCGACGCCCTCGACCTGTTCGATACGAAGATCGATGGGCGTGATGCACAACGGCGTGAACTGCAGGGCAAACCGGCCCCCGATATCTTCGTCGCGGCCGCCCGGGATCTCAGCGTTGCGCCAGAGAACTGCGTGGCGGTGGAGGATGCGAGTTCAGGCGTCGAGGCCGCGCGCCAGGCAGGCTTCAGCTGCGTGATCGGCATCAATCGGGGCGGCTCGGAGCAGGCGCAGGCGCTGAAGGACCATGGCGCCCACATCGTGGTTGCCGACCTCGACGAGCTGGTCATCGAAGGCGACGGACTGTTTTTCAGGGAGCTTCCGTTCGATCCGCCGCAACGCAAGGCCTTTATCGATCATCTCGAGGGACGCCGTGTCGCGCTGTTTCTCGATTACGACGGGACCCTGACGCCCATCGTAGACCGGCCGGAAGAGGCGAAACTCTCGGCCGAAATGCGCGATATCCTGCGAAAAGCGGCGAGTTGCCATACGACCGCCATCATCAGCGGACGAGACCTGCCGGACTTGAAATCGCTCGTCGATCTCGAGGGCGTAGTCTATGCCGGCAGTCACGGCTTCGATATCGAACTGGCCGATGGCCGGCGCAAGAGCCCGCCGGCTGCTGAGCAGGCGCTTGGGGCGTTGGAGTCTGCCGGAGAGCTGATCGAGCGCCGACTCACCGGAACCGACGGCATCATCGTCGAACGCAAGAAGTACGCGGTGACGGTTCATTACCGGCTCGCCGCGGCGGAAGATCATTCGACCGTGGAGGCCGCCGTAGACGAAGCGCTGCGAACCACGGAAGGACTGCGCAAACGAGGCGGCAAGAAAATATTCGAGTTGCTGCCCGACATCGACTGGGACAAGGGCGAGGCGCTCTTGCTGTTGCTCGGAATCCTCGGGCTGGAAGACGCTGAACGAATCGTTCCGGTTTATATTGGCGACGACGTGACGGACGAAGATGCGTTCGCCGCGCTCGGAGACGATGGGATCGGTATTGCCGTGGGACGTAGCGCTGCGGACAGCAATGCCCGCTGGGCCCTGCCGGAGCCCTCGTCGGTCGGGCAACTGCTCGCCTGGTTCTGTCGCCGGGAGGTGCGGAGACATTGAGCAGCTGGGAACTCGTCTACACGGAGTATCACCCGGACCGGGAACGACTGCGTGAAGCGCTCTGCACTACCGGCAACGGCTACTTTGCCACCAGGGGCGCGGCGCCCGAGGCGCGCAGTGATGATCACCATTACCCGGGCACTTATGTCGCCGGTTGCTTCAACCGCCTTGCTACCGAAATAGCCGGCCGGACGGTCGTGAACGAGTCGATGGTCAACCTGCCCAACTGGCTGCCACTGGAACTGCAGCTCCATGAGGAAGCCTGGCTCGACCTGTCGCAATTCGAAATCCTGGATTATCGCCAGGCGCTGGATATGCATCGCGGCGTGTTGCGCCGCGAAGTCGTGCTGCGCGACCCCGCCGGGCGGGAAACACGCATCGAGCAGTGGCGGTGCGTGCACATGCGCAGGCTGCACCTCGCCATGCTCCATACGCGCGTCGTGCTGCAAAACTGGTCGGGCCCGATACGCTTGCGCAGCGCCCTCGACGGCCGGGTCGCCAACACCGGCGTGTCACGCTACAGCGACCTGAACAGCCAGCACCTCCGGCATCTCGATCGCCGCGTGGTGGACCCGGAGTGCATCACGCTGCAGGTCGAGACGAACGACTCGGAGATCCGCATAGCGCAGGCGGCACGCACGCGCCTTTATCGTGGGGAGACGCAGGTCGGTTCGGCGCCCCTTATCGAGGAGAACGACGACTATATTTCGCAGACCTGGAGCCTGGAGCTGGAACGTAACGAGCCGTTGCAGGTCGAGAAAATTGTCGCGCTATACACGTCCCGAGATGATGCGATCTACCGGCCCGAGACGGAGGCGGGAAAAGCCGTCCGCGACGCCCCCCGCGCCGCGGCCCTGTCAGTGGATCACGTCCAGACATGGGAGCAACTCTGGCGCCGGTTCTCCTTCGAACTCGATCACGCACCGAACGGGGAGCACGAGGGACGACTGGACAAGGAGCGCACCTTGCGCATCCTGCGACTGCATGTATTCCATCTCCTGCAGACCTGCTCGCCTGCCGCCATGGACCTCGACGTCAGCGTGCCGGCCCGTGGACTGCATGGCGAGGCCTACAGGGGTCACGTTTTCTGGGATGAACTCTTCATATTTCCCCTGCTGAACCTGCGCATGCCGGCGATCACACGGGCCTTGCTGCAGTACCGCTATCGCCGCCTCGACGAAGCGCGCCGGGCAGCGCGCGAGGCCGGCTATAGTGGCGCAATGTACCCTTGGCAGAGCGGCAGCGACGGCCGGGAGGAAAGCCAGAAGCTGCATCTCAATCCCAAGTCGGGCCGCTGGATTCCGGATAACAGCCGGCGCCAGCGTCATGTCAATTCCGCCATCGCCTTCAATATCTGGCAATACTACGAAGTCACCGAAGACAGGGAATTCCTGGCCTTCGTCGGGGCGGAGATGATCCTCGAGATCGCGCGATTCTGGAGCAGCATCGCCGCATACGACGGGGCCCGCGGACGCTATGTCATCAAGGGCGTCATGGGGCCGGACGAGTATCACGATGCCTACCCCGACAGCCAGTCCGGCGGGCTGGACAACAACGCCTACACCAACGTGATGGCAGTGTGGGTGCTGCGCCGCGCACTGCAACTGAAAACACTGCTGGGGGACCAGCGCTGGGACGAATTGTCTGAACTGCTTTCACTGGACACCGAGGAACTGTCGCGATGGCGCGACATCTGCGAGAAAATGTTCGTCCCTTTTCACGAGGACGGCATCATCAGCCAGTTCGAGGGCTACGCCGAACTGGAGGAGTTCGACTGGTCCGATTACCGCAGCCGATACGAAGACATCCAGCGACTCGACCGGATCCTGGAAGCCGAGAACGATACGCCGAACCGCTACAAGGTCTCGAAGCAGGCCGATGTGCTGATGCTTTTTTATCTGCTGTCGGCGGAGGAACTGCAGGAACTGTTCGCCGACCTCGACTACCGCTTCGATCCCGACACCATCCCGAGAAACATCGATTATTACCTGCAGCGGACCTCTCACGGCTCGACCCTCAGCCGCGTGGTCCATTCCTGGGTGCTGTCCCGTTCGGATCGTGAAGGCGCGTGGCAACTGTTCTGCGACGCGCTGCGCAGCGACATCGACGACATCCAGGGGGGCACCACCTCTGAAGGCATCCACGCCGGCGCGATGGCCGGAACCGTGGACCTCGTGCAGCGTTGCTTCACGGGCATCGAGACCCGGGACAACGTTTTGTGGCTGAACCCGTGCCTGCCGGAACCGCTGAAGCGGCTCGGGTTGCAGATTCATTACCGCGACCAGGTGCTCGACCTGGATATGACCGCCACGCAGTTGCGCATCAAGTCGCAGGAATGCGCGGCGCTGCCGATCCGGGTCGGCTTTCGCGGCGAGACAATCGAGTTTTCGCCGGGCGACTGTCGCGAACTCGAGCTGGACACCCCTTGTGGACGACGGAGGAAAGTATGAAAGTCGAAAGAGCTGACTTACTGGTCATAGGCACCGGCCAGGGCGGCGTCCCACTGGCTGCGGATTTCGCGGCCGAGGGCAAACGCGTCGTGGTCTTCGAGCGCGAGGACCTGGGAGGCAGCTGCGTCAACTGGGGCTGCACGCCTTCGAAAGCCTTCCTGGGCGCCGCCCACGCTGCGGGTCGGGCCCGGCTCGGCACCTCGCTCGGCATCAATTGCACCGTCGAAGTGCGCTTCGACAAGGTCATGGAGCGTGTGCGCGAGGTGCGCGACCGCTGGAATTCCGGCGTGGCAGACAAACTCTCGGATGCCGGTGTGGAGATCGTGCGCGGCGAAGCCTCTTTCCGCAAGGACGGCACGGTGGAGGCGAACGGGCAGGCCTACGGCGCACCCGTCACGGTGATCGACACGGGCAGCCGTCCCACCGTACCGCCGATCGATGGTCTCGCCGACGGCCCTTACCTGACGGACCACGACATCTGGGACATCGATAGCTTGCCGCGACGCCTCGCCATCATCGGCGGCGGCTACGTAGGACTGGAACTCGGGCAGGCTTTCGCGCGCCTCGGCAGCAAAGTGACCATCCTCGAGCAGGCGGAGCGGATCCTCGCCACCGAGGCTTCAGACGTCGCCGACGTGTTGCGCGAGTCTCTCGAACGCGACGGCGTCACGATCATGGAGAAGGCCATCGTGGATAGCGCGGCCCATGACGGCGACAAATGGCTCCTGCAAGTCGGCAGTGAGAAGTACGAAGCGGACGCGCTCCTGGTCGCGGCGGGCCGTACACCGAACACGGACGCGTTGAATGTCGATGGCACCGGTATCGAGCTCGACGATGACGGTTTCGTGAAAATCGATCCTCATTTCAAGGCGACGCGGGGCGTCTACGCCATCGGAGAAGCCGCAGGCCAGCCGGCTTTCACGCACGTGGCCTGGGAGGATTACCGCCGCCTGAAGACGATCCTCGAGGAAGGGGTGAGGCGGCGCGACGACCGGATCCTCGGTTACGCGGTCTTCACGGACCCGCAGGTCGGGCGGGCCGGACTCAGCAAGCAACAGGCCGAGGGTCGGGGGTACCCCGTCGGGATAGCGGAAATGGCACTATCCGACATGGCTCGGGCCGTGGAATGGGGCCATTCGCTGGGCTTTTACCGCCTGGTATTCAACATTGAGAGCGGCCGGCTGCTGGGCGCGGAGCTCGTCGGCCACGAAGCGGCCGAGATCGTACACGTGCTGCTCGACCTGATCGAGCAAGGCGGCACCGCAGAACAGCTGGGCAGCTGGCAACACATCCATCCGACCTATGCGGAGAACCTGCCCACGCTGGCGCGCCAGATCAAACCATCCGATGGCTGACGGGGGTGCCTCGAATCCGTTTCAGTCGGCGGCAATCCGTCGCAGTGCCGCCAGGTCGCAGCGCAGCAGGCCATGGTTCGCGCCGGCGTCCGATTCGAGTGTACCCATGCGTTTCAGCGAGGCCACGACCCGACTGACGCTCTCCGGGGTCACGCCGAGTATCTCGCCCATGTCCTGGCAGGTCAGCAATTCGACTTCTTCGGTCGCTCCTGCGCCGCGCATGCGGGCCAGGAACAGGATCAGGCGGGCGACGCGGCTGCGGATGCAACCGGTGGAGAACTCCGTGATCCAGAAGTCGGCCTGCTGCACCTGTCCATAGAGGCGCTCGAGCAGTTCGATGTAGCTGCCCGGCTTATCACGGCGAAGCCGCCGTATCGAGCCGGCTTGCCATGAAACGGCGACCACGTCGCCCAGCGCGATCGCGCTGTGGGGATTTACGGCCGGAGCGCCTCCATTGGCCGGCGAACCGAGCACGGCACCCGGCCCATGCAGGCCCACGATCCGGGCTCGACCATTGGGCAGGTGCCGGACCAGCTTGACGAGCCCCTCGCGGATCGCGAACAGGCTCGCGGCCTCGGCACCCTCGCGAAACAGCATGCCGTCCACGGCGAAACGCCGGGGCGCGCCGAATTCGTCAGCGGTGACTTGCGGGCCCGCCGAGAAACCGGCCGGACGACCGCGCTTGTGAAACGCTTCTAGCTCGCGAAATGCCGCGGAACTGACAGCCATGTGTTCATCCCCTTCCTGTTTTTCCGATGCCTTTTATCCAGTATGGGTCGCCGACAGACGGACCGCCTATCCTCGGATCCCGGTAACATGCTGTCGCGATCCGGTGATCCTGCTTGCCGCCATGCCGGGATTGAGAAACTTCAATGCCCGCCGCACTGAAACCGCCATGATTGGTGCACATGACGGAACATGAATTCGTGCTGGCCCTGGACGCCGTGGACAACCGCCATACGGATCGGGTCGGCGGCAAGAACGCGTCATTGGGCGAAATGCTGCAGAAACTCGGCGACGCAGGAATCCGCGTGCCGGCAGGCTTTGCCACCACTGCAGCCGCCTACCGGGCATTCCTTGATCACAACGACCTCTCCAAACGAATAGACGAGAAACTGAAAAGTCTCAAGGCGGGCGACGTTTCGCTCGACCATGCCGGACGCTCGATCCGCCAGATGATCAATCGCGGTGAGTTCCCTGACGCGGTGGCCGAGGCGATCGGCCGAGCCTACGACGAGCTGGCGAACGCGCAAGACGAGGACCGTCCAGCCGTCGCCGTACGCAGCAGTGCCACGGCCGAGGATCTTCCGGAAGCGAGCTTCGCGGGCCAGCAGGACACGTTCCTCAACATCCAGGGCAAGAAAGCCTTGCTCAAGGCCTGCCGTCGCTGTTTCGCCTCCCTGTTCAACGACCGCGCCATCGCCTATCGCGAGAAACACGGCTTCGATCACATGGACGTCGCCCTGTCTGTCGGCGTGCAACTGATGGTGCGCGCCGACACCGGAGGCGCAGGGGTCATGTTCTCGATCGATACGGAAACGGGGTTCTCCGACACCGTGCTCATCGATGCCGCCTGGGGACTGGGAGAAAGCGTCGTCGGCGGGCTGGTGGATCCGGACCAGTACATGGTCTTCAAGCCGGCACTCGACAAGGACGGCTGCGTCCCGATCATCCAGAAGACGCTCGGCAGCAAGCATCGCAAGATCGTCTACAACAAGAGCGGCAGCAAGCCCACCCGCAATACGACAACCTCGGCAAAGGAACGACAAAACTTCGTCCTCGACGATGAAGAGGTTTGCCGCCTGGCGCGCTGGGCGGTGATCATCGAAAAGCACTACGACTGCCCGATGGACATCGAGTGGGCGAAGGACGGCGAGACGGGTGAACTGCTGATCGTCCAGGCGCGCCCGGAGACGGTCAAATCACAACAGCAGACCGCGCTGCTCAAGACCTACACCGTGCACGACAAGGGCCCGCAGGTGGTGAGCGGCTTGAGCATCGGCGACGGCGCGGCGGCCGGCAAGGCCCGCGTGCTGAAGAGCAAGGTTCCGCGGGATGAGTTTCCGGAAGGCGACGTGCTGGTCACGGACATGACGGATCCCGACTGGGTTCCCATCATGCGTCGTGCGAGCGCCATCGTGACCGACCGTGGCGGCCGCACCTCGCATGCCGCCATCGTGAGTCGCGAACTCGGCGTGCCCGCGATCGTCGGCACGGGAGATGCGACCCGCGAAATCAGCGACGGCGATGAAATCACAGTCTCCTGCGCCGAAGGTGACCAGGGCTTCGTCTACGCTGGCGAGGCCCGCATCGAGTCACGCGATATCGATCTCGACGAGATACCGAAGACGCGCACCAAAGTGATGCTGATCCTCGCCAACCCCTCATCCGCCCTGCGCTGGTGGCCCCTGCCCGCCGACGGCATCGGCCTCGCACGCATGGAATTCATCATCAACAACGCGATCAAGATCCATCCGCTGGCGCTGGCCTGCTGGGATGACGTGGAGGATGCCAAAGAGCGCAAGCGGATCGAGAAACTCACCGCAGGCTGGGAGAACAAGGCGGAGTTCTTCATCGATCACCTGGCGCGGGGTGTCAGCCGCATAGCCGCCAGCCAGTATCCGCATCCGGTCATCGTGCGCATGAGCGACTTCAAGACCAACGAGTATGCCCAGCTGATCGGCGGTAAGCTGTTCGAAACCGACGAACCCAACCCGATGATCGGCTGGCGGGGCGCGAGCCGCTATTACAGCGAGGACTTTGCGCCCGCATTCGCCCTGGAATGCCGGGCCATCGCGCGCGCCAGGGAGACCATCGGACTCACCAACATCCGCCTGATGATACCGTTCTGCCGGACTCCGGAGGAAGGTGAGCAAGTACTCGAGATCATGGCGGAACATGGCCTCGAACAGGGTCGCGACGGCCTCGAGATCCTGGTCATGTGCGAGGTGCCGTCCAACGTCGTCCTCGCGGACCGTTTCGCCGAAAACTTCGATGGCTTCTCCATCGGCAGCAACGACCTGACGCAGCTCGTGCTCGGGATCGACCGCGACTCGGACCGCCTGTCCGGACTGTTCGACGAACGGAACGAGGCGGTCCAGCGCATGATCTGCGACCTCATCCGTGTCGCCCACGAGCACGATCGATCGGTGGGGCTGTGTGGCCAGGCACCGAGCGACCACCCCGAGTTCGCGCGATTCCTGGTCGCAGCGGGGATCGACTCCATTTCGGTCAATCCCGACAGCTTTTTCTCGGTCAAGAGGGCCGTTCACGAGGCCGAACGCGAAGACCGGGACTGAGGTCCACCGCGCTGCGGAAATTCCCTAGGGTGCTGACGGGAGTCATCGCGCTAAAGTGCAATCTCGTCGCCCCCTGACGCGATCCGGACCTGCCAGGACATGCTCCGCGTCGCGAACGAGTTTCCCCGTGCAGACCGATTCCTCGACAATAGCCGATCCTGCGGTCACCGATCCGGTAGCCATCTCGGCCGACCCCGCCCGCGTGTTCCGCCGCATGCTGATGATCGGCACGGCGTGGACGCTGCTGCTGCTGACGGCCCTCGGCTGGGCGTGGCACGACCAGCGCCAGCGGACCCTGGAACTGGCGGAGCATGAAGCCCGCACTCACTTCAAAAAGGACCAGGCCTTCAGGCTCTGGGCCACCCGCCACGGCGGCGTGTTCGTGCCGGTCGATGAACGCACGCAGCCGAACCCGCACCTCGCCCATCTTCCGGGCCGGGACACTGTCACGGACGCGGGTCTCGAGATGACGTTGATGAATCCCGCCTACATGGTGCGCCAGATGATGGAAGAGTTCGAAGAACTCTATGGCGTACGGGGCGGTATCACCAGCCTGGATCCGTTGAATCCGGACAACGCGCCGGACGCCTGGGAACGCCGTGCACTCTTGCAGTTCGACCAGGGCATCGAGGAAGTCGCTGAGCTCGACTACTCGGAAGACGAGCAACGGCTCCGTCTCATGCAACCCATGGTGACCACGGAGGGCTGTCTGAAGTGTCACGCCCACCAGGGATACCAGGTGGGCGACGTGCGCGGCGGCGTCGGGGTATCGGTATCGCTTGCACCCTATCTGGAGGTGCAGGAACAGACGATGAGGCAGATGGGCCTCAGCCTGGGCGGACTGTGGACGGTCGGACTCTTCGGTGTGGGTTTCCTGGCCCGAAAAGACCTGAAGCATGCCAGCGACGAGCGCGCCTTCACCCACCGGTTGATCGACCGGGAGCAGTCGCTTCGGGAGGCCCAGCAGATCGCTCATCTCGGTAACTGGCAAATCGACCTGTGCGCCGATAAGGTGTCATGCTCGGGAGAGCTCAGCCGAGTCCTTGGCGTCGACATGGCTGAGACCGACGACGGCTATGCCGGTTTTCTGCGGTTGTTCCCCGCCGGATGCAGAACGCTGCTGGCGCGTGAGCTCGACCGGCTGGCAGCGAGCGGCGCAACGATGGATCTTCAGCTGGAACTGGGTCGCGACCAGAACCAGCCGCGATGGATCCAGCTCCATGGTGAAGCCGTAAGCGACGCCACCGGCCGATCGACGCTGTTGCGTGGCACCGCGCAGGACATCAGCAGGCTGAAAACAATCGAGCACGAGCTGCTGCGGGAACAGGCGCTGCTCGAAGAGCGTGTCGCGAGTCGCACCAGTGAACTCGTCATGGCAAAGGAAGCGGCCGAGGCAGCCAACCTGGCCAAGAGCCTGTTCCTGGCGAACATGAGCCACGAGATTCGCACGCCCTTGAACGCAATCCTCGGCATGGCCTACCTGGTGCGCCACAGCCCTGATAACACCAGGCAAACGGAGTACTTCGACAACCTGGACAACGCCGCAAATCATCTGCTGGGCATCATCGACGGCATCCTGGACCTGTCCCGCATCGAGGCCGGCAAGTACGAACTCGAAGAATCCGTTTTTCACCTCGACGAGTTGATGGACAACGTCGAGGGCATGGTCCGGGACCGGGCGGAAGCCAAGGGGATCGTTCTGGCGATGACGGAACCGCCGCGCACCGGCGGGCTGCTCGGTGATCCGACGCGTATCCAGCAGGCGCTGCTGAATTACCTCGTCAACGCCATCAAGTTCACCGATACCGGCCGGATCACCGTAACGGTTCATCGTGTCGAGGAAGGTGAGCGCGAGGTGGTACTTCGCTTCGAGGTCGCCGACACCGGCATCGGCATCGACCCGGAACGGCTGCCTTACCTGTTCGAAGCCTTCGAACAAGGCGACAACTCGATGACCAGGAAGTACGGTGGCACCGGGCTCGGTCTCGCCATCACCGGCAAGCTGGCGGCCCTGATGGGGGGAACCGCCGGGGCCACCAGCAAACCGGGTGCCGGAAGCTGCTTCTGGTTCACGCTGAAGCTGGCGAAAGCCGCGCAGTCGCCACCTCGGGAGGCATGAAGGTCTAAGCTTGGCGGGAAACCGGGCGAATTTGCCCGGCCCCGGAGTTGCACATGCCGCGCGGCAAGCCGTTCGCCGGCAACGCCTGAGCCATGCCATCGCTGATCGAAAGCCTGCCCCTGCCGTGGATCTTCACGCTGTTCGTGCTCAGCGGTGGCGTCATCGCCGTGATGGGCACCTGGCTGGCGGGCCTCGTCGATCAACTCGCCGACCGCACCCGGCTCGGTGAAGCGATCACAGGGGGAATCCTGCTTGGGGCGACGACCTCGCTCCCGGACATCGTCGTTTCTGTCGCCGCGGCCGCCACCGGCTACCCCGAAATCGCCGTCAGCAATGCTCTGGGCGGAATCGCCGCCCAGACGGTGTTCCTCGTCGCCGCCGACCTGAGCTATCGGCAGGCCAATCTGGAGCATGCCGCGGCTTCGGCCACCAACATGCTGTCAGCCACCCTGCTGTTGCTGCTGCTCGCTCTTCCGCTGGTCGCCGCCACCGGCCCCGAGTGGCACCTGGCGGCGATTCATCCTGTGACGCCAGTCGCGTTTCTGGTCTACATCGGCTTCCAGCGCATGCTTGCAAGAGAGCGAGACCGCCCGGCGTGGCAGCCTGCGCGTACTGCGGAGACGGTCGTGGACCGACCCGAGGCTCGCAGTAATCGCGGCACCCTGGGGGCTCTGTGGCTGCGATTCGGCATCGCCGCGGCAGCAGTTGCGAGTGCCGGGTTCGTGATCGCCGAAAGTGGCATCACGCTTGCCGACCGCACGGGACTTTCCGAAAGCCTCATCGGTGTCGTGTTCACGAGCCTCACGACGTCGGCCGCGGAGCTGGTGACATCGATCGCGGCCGTCCGTCGCGGCGCACTGACACTGGCGGTCAGCGGCATCATCGGGGGCAACGCCTTCGACGCCCTCCTCGTGCCGATAAGCGATATCGCTTATCGCGAAGGCTCCATCTACCACGCCATCACACGGGAATCGATGTTTCTCGCCGCCGCGACACTGGTCATGACGATTGTCCTGTTGATGGGGCTGTTGCGGCGCGAGAAAAGCGGTGTCGCCAATATCGGCTTCGAGGGCGGTTTCGTTCTCACGTTGTATTTCGGCCTGGTGACTATCCTTTATTTCATGTGAATCGCTGCAGGCCGTCGAGGGCGAGCCAACCGAACAGGCCGAAGGTGACGAGCAAGGCGAACAGCGCGGCGTAACCGTCGCGGAACACCATGGCCAGGCCGAACGCGATCCACGCCGTCGCGGCGATGTTGGCGCTGAATGGAATCGCCTCCAGAAGAGGCACTACGAGAGCCACGAGAATGCAGGCCACTGCGATCAGATAAATCCCTCGTCCCGCGCTCACAGCCTCCAGTCGCGGGCTGAACCAGCGATCCAGCCAGGCGGCCGGCCGGTCGAGCCTCGCCAGGACCCGTTGCAGGCGGGCGCGGGCGACCGAGCGCCGCAGCAGCAGTTCCGGCAGCCAGAACTCCTTCCGGCCCGCGAGCAACTGTCCGGCCGTCAGCAAGACGAGCAACGCCATCAGCGTGGGAACACCCGGCACATCGCCGATCAGCGGCGCGATCGTCACCAGGCCCGCCATCAGGATCACGGGGCCGAAGGAACGTCGGCCCACCTGCTCAAGCACGACACGAAGATGCACCGGATCCTCCCGGCCATCGATATCCCGGATTCGACGTAACAATTCGGCCAGGCTGTCGACCTCCTTACTCATCAGGTTGCCGAGCTCCCCCCGCTCATCCATGTCCCGCCGAATCCATGTGCTATGTTTTTTAGTGTAGGTGGACAACAGAATGCAATCGAGGAGGCACTCCCATGGCCACGAACAGCAACGAAATCCAGGAACTCAAGTCGGAACTCGCCAGCCTCAGATCGGATATGGCGGACATCGGCGAGACCCTGGCGAAGCTTGCCCGCTCGTCGGCGAACGAAGGCCGCGAACGCGTCAAGGAAGCCGCCAACTACTCGCGGGACCAGGCCAAGCAGACAATGGGCGCGTTTGAGAAAGAGGTCGAGGAACGTCCCATGACGAGTCTCGCGGTGGCCCTCGGCATGGGTTTCATTCTCGGCAAGCTGATCGATCGCTGACCGGTCATGCGCCGTCGCGACCAACTCGCGGGATACCACCGTTGCTCGAGCGCCTGAAACACGACCTGGAGGCCCGTGCCCTGACTTGGATCGTCGTGGCACCGGTCTTCATCCTCGTGATCACCTTCCTCGCCATCGCGTGTTTCCTCGCCTTGCAGGAAACGCTGACGCCGCCCATGGCCGCGCTGGTGACCGCAGCGGCGGGGATCATGGTGATCGTGATACTTCTCCTCGTCATGCGCATCGTCACGTCCGGCAGCCTGTCGCGCGCTTCGGCCCAGACCGGCTCGGAGTCGGCCCGGTCTCCCCCGCTAGGTGACCAGCTCGAGGCCATGTTGCAGGATCGAGCGGATCCGGTGCTGTCGCGCTGGATCCGCGATAATCCCGACAAAGCCATGGCGGCGACGCTGGTTCTCGGGGTGGCCGCCGGCTACAGCAGTTCCGTGCAACGCGTGCTGCTGGACCTGTACCGGCATTATGCAGCGGCCGAAACCACTAGACGCCGGGGCGACACCAAAGGCGCGGAACCGGGCGCGTGAGTTTCAGCGTCGATCTCGTTTTGGCCGGGCCTGCCGATCCTGTCTCGGCGAGGCGCGAGGATCTTCAGTCGTCTCCCGCCTCCGAGCCGCTCTCGAGTTCGTCCAGGCGATCCGCGATAGTACTCACGGCGCATCCGTGGCGGCTGATGTTCTGCCACGGATCTTCGGTTCTCGCCAGACGGCGGAAGATATTCTTGATCGTGTATTTCTGCGGGTCCAGGTCGTCGGCGGCGACCTCGTGCCAGTGCAGCGGCGTGGCAACTGGTGCGCCCTCCTTCGCCCTCACCGAATAAGGGCCGACCGCGGTCTGGCCGTAGGCATTGCGCAAGTCGTCGAGAAACACCTTCGTACCGCGCTTGTTCTTGCGATGCTCGATCGTCAGGCGATCGGGATGTCGCGCGACGAGCAGTTTCGTCACTCGCCGCACCACGCTGCGAGCTGTCTCGAAATCGGCGCTGCGGTCCAGCGGAATCACGAGGTGCAGTCCCCGCGACCCCGTCGTCTGGACGAACAGGGGCAATTCCAGTTCGTGGAGGAGATCGCCGGCGAGCTTGGCCGCTTCCTGGACCTTGCCGAAGTCCTCGTCGGAGGGATCGAGATCGATGACCAGCCGGTCGGGATGATCGGGCCGGTCGGTCCTTGCCAACGCGAGGTGCAGCGTGATGCAGGCGTGATTGGCCAGGTACGCCAGCGTGGCTGCATCACTGACCACGGCATGGGTGATTTCGCCGCCCTCTTTCGGCACGGTCACCCGGCCGATCCAGTCGGGAAAGTAATCGGGCACCGCTTTCTGGAAAAAGCCCTCCGCTCCGATGCCGTCGGGAAACCTGTGCATCGTCACAGCCCGCTCCCGATAGTGTCTCAGTGCGGTGGGCGCGATGCGGCAGTAGTAGTCCGCGAGTGCTTCCTTGTCGATATCCGCCTCTGGAAACAAAACTTTGTCCGGGTGGCTGAGCTTGACCTCTCGCCCGTCGATCTCGAGGGTTTTTTCGTCCATGGCCTGCTAGGTGTCCTCCCGGGTGACTTCCCGGGCTGACTTGTCGCGGCGCAGGCCCAGAAAGCGGGGATGCCGCAAGCGACCGGCGCGTGTCCACTCCGTGAAGCCGAACTCTCCGACGAGTTCGGGTTTTACCCAATGCACTGAGTTGCCTTCCGGTCCATCGCAGAACGGCGATTCATCGCTCTCCAAGGCTCCCAGCTTTGTGCGGAACTCCACGAGGAACTCATCGTCATAACCGGTGCCCACCTTGCCGGCGTAACGCAGTTCGTCGTCCTCGTAATAGCCGACCAGCAAGGCGCCGAATCCTTCTCGTTCCCCCTGCGGCTCGGTGAATCCGCCGATGACCAGTTCCTGGCCCTTGCCGCATTTGAACTTCAACCAGTCGGTGGAGCGTCCGTGGGTATAGGAGGCGTCCGCCCGTTTCGCGATCACGCCCTCCCATCCTTTCTCGCAGGCCTCCTTGAAATACGCTTCGCCCTCGGCATTGCGGTGGGCCGTAAAGCGCACGCGATGACCGAAATCGAGTGCGCCGCGTAACAGGGCCTTACGCCGGCGTAGCGGCAATCCGTCCAGCCGATACCCATCCAGGTAGCAAATATCGAAGGCGTAAAAGTAAACCGCGACGCGACTGGCGCGGGCCTGCTCCGGATCCCGGATCTGAATGCGTTGTTGCAACCTGGAGAAACTCGTCACCTTATTCTTGAAGGCCACGACTTCCCCATCCACGACGAAATCCGCCGCATTCATGTCGCCGAAGGCCTCGACCAGTTCGGGATAAGCCGGGTTGACGGCCTTGCGGTTGCGGGTCACGAGACGGACATCCTGCCCGTTGCGAAAGACAAGAATCCGCTCGCCGTCGAACTTGCGCTCGTAGATCCAGTCGGAATCCGAGAAGCGCTTGTCCGTCAGCGTGGCCAGCATGGGTGCGAGCCACTCGGGCGAACTACTTTTATCCAGCTCGGCGCGCTCCTCTTCCGACAGGTCGTCGACCCAGTCAGCCATTGCCTTTCCCGTTCCGATCCTCGTCCTCGTCATCATCGCTGCCCGCGGCAGCGATCTCGTCCAGCGTCCGACCGCTGAGCACGGATTCCGGCTCGGTGGATACGGGATTGCGGCGCGCGTCGGCGTGCTCGTCGTCGGTCTTCACGAGCAACCAGCGAGGCTCATCCCCTCCGCCAATGCGCTGCAATGCGTACCCGCCCTTCAGCTTCTCGCCATGCAACTCGACGACAGCATGGCCGTCGGCCAGCGCCTCGGTCATGGGCTGATCCTCGCCGTCTTTCTGGCTGAGGTTCTGGTACGCGCCGCGGTCCCAGATCAACACCGCGCCCGCCCCGTACTCCCCTTCGGGGATCACACCCTCGAAGTCTGCGTACTTCAGCGGGTGGTCCTCGGTCGGAATGGCCAGCCGCTTTTCGGACGGGTCCGTGGAGGGCCCTTTGGGCACGGCCCAGGAACGCAACGCGCCATCAACCTCGAGCCGAAAATCGAAGTGCATCGTGGAGGCATCGTGTTGCTGGATGACGAACACGGCCTGCTGGTCGCTCTTGTCGCGCTTCCCCTCGCCACGCGGCTCCGGCGTGCGGCGGAAATCCCGCTTCTCCTGGTATCGATCGGCTGACATGAGTTCACTCGTCAACAACTCATGCCCAAAGAATAGCAGCGGCTATGGAACTGGCAGGGCGACGTCTTCTTGACCATGCTTGGTAGGCGGGAGGACGCAGACGATGGACAATGCTTTCTGGGCAGCGCTGGGCACGAGTGCGTCTGCGGCGCTGGTCACCGCGGCGGGAATTTTCACTATTCGCCGGTTCGCCGGCTGGGGACAGCGGAACACTCCGCATTTCATGAACTTTGCGGCCGGCCTGCTGGTCTCCGCGGCACTCCTGCATCTTGTCCCGCAATCACTGGCCATGGTGGAAAGCGCCCCGGCCGGCTGGCTCGGAGGATTCGTTGCGTTGCTGGTGTTCAACCGCTTTGCGACAGGGTTCCTCTGCGAACGCGATCCGGAAAACAAAAGCTACGTGCTCGGGCTGATTCCAATGGTCGGCATCGGCATTCACTCTTTCGTGGACGGTTTCATTTATTCGATCAGTTTCTCGGTCAGTCTGTTCACAGGCTATCTGGCGACCATCGGGATGGTCCTGCACGAGTTCCCGGAGGGCCTGGTGACCTACCTGTTCCTTCTGCGCGGCGGGTTCGCTCCACGGCATGCGACGGTGCTGGCCCTCGTAGCCGCTGCGGCGAGCACGCCGGTGGGAATGCTATTGTCTTATCCTTTCGTCAGCCAGATCGGTACCCGGATGCTGGGAACCCTGCTGGCTGTTTCAGCGGGCGCACTGCTGTACGTGGGCGCCAGCCACCTGTTGCCCCACGCCGAGCAAGAGCGCAGAGGACAGGGCCTGCTGGCCTTCGGCGGCGGAACGCTCGTCGCGATCCTGACCGTCCTTTCGCGGGGCTGACGGCCTCTCATGGAACTCATCGTACCGGCATGAAAACCGAATACGTGGCAGTGATGGCGCTCGCTTCGTTGTCCCTGTTGACGACGTGGATCGGGGTATTCCTGGCGCTGCGTTTACGCAACAACGGTAATGCGATCGCGGTCGGCATCGGCTTTTCCGTCGGCATCATGTTGCTGATTTCTCTGCTCGAGCTCGCCCCGGAGGCCGTCTCCCGGGCCGGCATAGGCGCCGTCGCGCCGAGCTTTCTGGCCGGAATCGCGATCATCTGGTCCGCGCACCTGCTGATTCCGCACCGCCACCTGACCGACGAGCGCGGCAAGGGCAATCCGCGGCTCGTGCGAACCGTGTACCTCGTCGCCTTCGGCCTGGTGCTGCACGACTTTCCCGAGGGCTTCGCGATGGCCAACGGCTATATCGCCTCGCCGGAACTCGGCGTCATGCTGGCGCTCGCAATCGCCTTGCATAACATCCCGGAGGAATTCGCCATGGCGGTTCCCGCAGTGATCCTCGGACGCAAGCGCCTGATTTACGGGGCCGCCGCCCTGTCCGCACTCGCCGAACCGCTCGGCGCGGCAATCGGCCTGGTGGCGGTCGCCCTGGCTCCCGCCCTGAACAGCCATTTCATGGCTTTTGCCGCGGGCGCAATGGTCTTTGTTTCCGTCCACGAACTGATTCCGATGGCGAGACGTCATCGGCAGCCGGGATGGTTTGGTGCCGGCGCGCTCCTCAGCGCTGCGGTCTATGCATTATTGACCCTCATCGAGGCATGAAGCGGCTACACGAGATCCCGGGGTATATCGAGATCCCAGTCACGGCAATAGACGCGGCGCTCGCCTTCCTCGAATTGCTGGTAGGCATCGAGGTTGGCGTGCAGGTGAAACATCGTGGGCGTCGACGTGAGCACCGTCCGTGTCACCGTACGAATACGCCAGGAGCCGCGCGCGAGGCTGCGTTCCCATAGAACTTCAGCCCGCGCAGAGTTGAAATCGTCGGCCACGGACGTGTAGCGCTCCACACTGCGGGCCTGGACTTCCAGCTCGATGTCGTTCAGCCGGAAACGACCCCGGTCGTTGATGACTTCGAGCGTGGACTCATCACGCGCGAGGTCACGATGGACCAGCCAGTTGTCGTGCGGAGCCTCGAGCCGGGTACGCCGTGGCGCCGGCGCGCCGAGCGGTGCCTCGAACGGCCGTAACTCCGCATCTGCGGATTGCGGTGGCCGCTCCGGCAGAACCAGCGTGCTGCCGGCGGTATGGATCTCGAGGCGCACGGGTTCGGGTGGCGGCCAGGCCATTGGCCAGTATGAGGTCGACAACGACAGGCGCAGGCGATGCCCCGGCGGGAACACATGAGCGATGCCATTCATCCGGACGGTAACGCGATAGCGCTTGCCCGGCACCAGCGCTCGGGGTTGGTCGCTGCTATCCCTGTGCGTGAGGTTCAGCAGGCCGAAAGTCACCCGTGTCGCTTTGTCGTCCTCCGCAACGTCCGAGAGCCGAGCTGCGATCATCGCCACGGGCCGATCCACACTGATGTCCAGTTCGACGCAAGGCGTGCCCAGTATTTCCAAGGATGCCGCCAACGGCTCGCCCTGGAAGAACAGCGCCCCGCCGTCCTCTTGCCGTTGATCATGAGCCAGGTCTGGGCCAGCCGCATAAGAGCACCACTTGCCCGCGAACAATCCGACCGTAAGCGGCGAGCGCAGGCTATGGACCCCGGGTGCCGGTGACTCACCGGGAGACAAAAATCGATTGCGCGACAAGCCGAGGCGCCTCGCACGCACGTTCGGGCCGGGCCAGGCCGATTCGGCCACCCAGCGGCCCGGACGCTCGTCGTAGTACGTCGTGGGCGGGACACTGTCCTGCATCCAGACGCGCAACATCGGTTCGTCCATGATCCCGGTGTGCTGTTTCTTCAGCCACTGGTCCCACCAGCGCAGCAGTTCCTGCAGAAAGCCGATCGCCGGCCCGGGAATTCCCTCGTGGGGATACTTGTGGCTCCACGGCCCGATCAGGCCCTTGCGCGGACCCGGCAGTTTCTCCATCAGCCGCAGCACCGCGTTGGAATAGCCATCGGCCCAGCCGCTGATCGCATAGACCGGGCAGCGGATCGCCGCGTAATCGTTGCACACCGAAGCGTGCCGCCAGTACTCGTCGCGGCGCTGGTGCCGCAACCACTGCTCGAGCCACAGGCCGCTGCCGCGCAGGCGCTCGAACCACATCGCGCGCCAGTCCTCTCCAACCAGCATTGGGTCCGGCGGCATCGAATTGTAGGCGAACATCACGGACGCCCACGAAATGTTGTCGCCGAGCAGGCAGCCCCCCATGTGATGCACGTCGTCCGCATAGCGGTCGTCCGAGGCGCACACGGCGACCACGGCCGCGAGTTCCGGCGGCTGCAACGCCGCGATCTGCAGGCTGTTGAACCCCCCCCACGACTTGCCCATCATGCCGATCCGCCCGCTGCACCACGGCTGGGCGGCCAGCCAGCGCAGCACCTCGCAACCGTCCTCGAGCTCCTGTTCCAGGTATTCGTCCTCCAGGACTCCGCCCGACTCACCGCTGCCCCGCAAATCCACGCGTACGCAGGCATAGCCATGTCCCGCCAGGTAACGATGCATGATCTCGTCGCGGACCGCCGTGCCGAATCGTTTCCGATAGGGGATGTACTCGACGATCGCGGGCACGGGGGTCGCCGACTGCGCACGCCAGAGGCGGGCCGCAAGCTGCGTGCCGTCCGGCATCGGGATCCATATGTTCGCTTCTTCCCGCACTGCGTAAGGGAAGTCCTCGACTGTTCTCATGGCTCGGCATCCTCGGTCGGGCGCACCCGGAAATCGAGAATTTCGCAGGCCTCCCGGTACCTTTCCAGCAGATCTTCCTCCCGGTCAGCGCCGAGGAAGATCTCCGCCACCTCGTAGCTGTAGCTGTCCTGCAGCTTGAGTTCGCAGAGCCGATCCCCTTGCTCTGCGACGAGACGGATTCGCGATTCCGGGAACCGCTCATGCAGACGCGCAATATCCGTGTCCGTCGGCACCCGCTCCAGGATCCCGTCTTCGAAATAACGCAGCATGAATTTTGCGGCCAGCTTGTGAGGCCCTTCACGGAGGGGCATCTCCGGCCGGCGGCCGAGCGCGAGATGCAATATGGCCTGCTGATTGGTGGCGCCGTCGACCATCAAAAAGAGCGGCGAATGGGACTTCGAAATCCGGGAGTTTATTTCGAGCAGCCGAATAGTGTCGCGCTCCGGATCCCAGAAATACTCGATGTTGAAGGCGGCACCATCATAGTCGAGACGCTGCATGACCCGCCGGGACAAGTCGGCCATGCGTTCCTGCACACCCTGTGGCAGATGCGACGGATACTGGTAACGCGTGAAGCTGGAACGATGACGGCCGGAGCGGACCGAGTCCACGATGCCCAGGAACCCGACCTCACCCTGCCAGCAGTAGCCTTCGACGGTGCATTGATGTCCGGCCGCGATGATCTCTTCTGCAATGCAGTGATTGCCGTCGATCGATGCAACCTCTTCCGGTTGTTCGACATGCGCCAGGAACTCATTGAAGCGCTCGCCGAGAAGCCCGATCTTTTCGCGGATCTGCGGCAGGTGCTCGCGCAACGTCTGCGCGTCCTCGATATGGAAGCCGAGGAAGGAAGAATGCGCCTTCACCGGCTTGATCCAGAACGGATAGGAAATCTCGATATCGTCGAGCGGGTCGTCAGCAAAGGGGTCGAGGGCCTGGAACGGCGGCAGGTGTTCCGGAATCACTTCGCGCTGCACCAGCCTGGACCAGTACTTGTGTTCGCAACGGGCCACCGCCTCAAGACTGGCGCCGGGCATGCCCATACGTTGCCGGATCATCGGCACCACGACACTGGTTGGAAAGTCCCAGTAGCCCATGACCGCGTCAACGCCGCCGCTTTGCTGTTCGAACCGTTCCATGGCCCGATCGACCAGGGCATCCAGCGAGGGATAGCCTTCTTCCGGGCTGTGCACCACCTCCTCGTAGTCGAACAGGGCGTAAAAACGATAATCGTCGCCTTCGATGGTGCGCAGCAGCTCGAGATTGAATGGCTCGAGGGCCATCACCATGATGTTTTTCATACTGGGCTCCCGTTGCCTTGCCACGCGGGCCGGCGGCGGTTGCATGCGGCCGTTGCCGCGCCCGCCCTTACCAGAACTATAGTCGTTCGCATCGACGCCGCCGCGCCGCGTGCCCTGCCCGAATTCGCCACGATTGCTCTCCCTTTTGCCCGGACTCGCGCGCAATCACGCCGGGTTCAGGGCGTTAACTGTCTCTGCAGCAACTCACGCGGAGACCAATACAATGAAACAGCCCGGCGCGTCCGCAGTCGTCCGTCCGTCCTGGCCCACCGCTTGCAGACAAGCCATGGCTTTTGTGGTGTTGCTGTTGCCCGGCATCGTCTGGTTTCCAGCGGACGCCGACACAACAGGGACGAGCTTTGCGTCGACCCACGACCCGCGGGAAGCGAACGCGGGCAGCCTCTGGTTGCGATCCTCTCCCGAGGCGGAGGTCATCGCCGGTCTCAGCGTCATGACCGCAATGCAGGTCCGGGTGACCGGCAACACCGCCCGGGTGGAGATCACCCAGCGATTCCAGAACCCGTCCGACGCCTGGATGGAGGGCCTGTACGTCTATCCGCTCTCTGCCAGTTCAGCGGTCGATCGGCTGACGATGCAACTCGGGGAACGCATTATCCGTGGCGAAATCCAGCCCCGGGAGACGGCGCTTGTGCATTATGAACAGGCCCGCCGGAGCGGCCGCCAGGCGAGTCTCGTGGCGCAGGATCGACCGAACATGTTCATGACGTCGGTGGCGAATATCGCGCCGCGCAGCGAGATCACCGTGCGGATCGCGTACCTGGAGACCATCCCGTTTCGCGACGGGCGCTATACCCTCAGGCTGCCCTTGGCCATCACGCCCCGTTACAGTCCCGGTGGCGTACCCGAAGCGGCGCCGGAATGGGTCGCTGTCGGCGGCGCCGTACCACGCGCCGGGATCGAGATCGACCTGCAACCTGGTTTCCCGTTGGCCTCCGTGCACAGTCATCACCATGCCGTGACGACCGCGGAGCACGGCGCCGGAACAAATCGCCACATGATTTCCGCCCGGGCGGCCATGGACCACGATTTCGAGTTGAGCTGGACACCGCAGCAGCTCGTCGATACGGTCGCCACAGCCTTCACCGCAACGGCGGACGGCGCCACCCATGCCCTGGTCACCCTGATGCCACCCGACAGCGCCGCGCAGCCTGCGCCGCCGCGGGAAGTAATCTTCATCATCGACACCTCGGGCTCCATGGGCGGCGCTCCCCTCCGGCAAGCCAAGGCCGCATTGCAGCTCGCCATCGCCAGGCTCGGCGCCGACGATCGCTTCAACGTCATCCGTTTTTCCGATGACGCAAGCGCGCTGTTCATGGCGCCCCAGGCTGCAGATTCTCTGGCTCGAGCCGTCGCGCAGCGCTTCGTGCAGTCACTGCGCGCAGACGGCGGCACCGAGATGCGCATCGCCCTGGCACTCGCGCTTGACTCGGGGTCCCGGGATGAAATGCTTCGGCAAATCGTGTTCATCACCGATGGCAGCGTGGGCAACGAAGCCGAACTGATCCGACTGATCGGCAACCGGCTCGGCGGCGCACGATTATTCACCCTCGGTATAGGCGCCGCGCCGAACGCCTGGTTCCTGACTGAGGCGGCAGCCGTCGGGCGCGGCAGTCCGACCTTCATCGCCGCGGCGGAGCGCGTCGACGAAGGCATGGCGGACTTGTTCCGCAAACTCGAGCAACCGGCGCTGCTGGACGTTGGGCTGCGCTGGCCGGACGGCACTCAACCCGACCTCGCGGCGCCATTGCCGCTGGACCTGTACGCCGGCGACCCGCTCACTGTTGCCGTAAGACTGGACGGTGACGCGCCGCCGAGTAACCTGACGCTCACGGGTCGGGATGTGACCGGCCACTGGGTGCGGCAGGTGCCGGTCGTCGTCCTCGAGGGCGAAACCGGTATCGCGAAACTGTGGGCCAGGGAACGCATCGGGGCATTGTCGCGACGCAAACGGCTGAGCCCCGACGTCGGTCTGCATCGGGCGCTGGACGAGAGGATCCTGGCACTGTCGCTCGATTACGGGTTGGTGAGCGAGTTGACCAGCCTGGTGGCCGTGGACAGTACGCCGGTTCGTCCCGGCAGCACGGCCGGCGCCACGGCGCAGATACCCACGGCTGCGCCAGCCGGAACGCCATGGGCCCGCTCGGCAGGATTCGCCTCGACGGCGAGTCCCGCACCCTTGCTGGCGTGGCTCGGCGGGCTCGCCCTGTTTATCGGCGCCGGGATGACCGCCCTCAGGCGCCTGGCTCGTCGCCAGCGGGTTCCCCTGTCGCGCCATCCGGCGCGTCGGCCATGACCCGCAGACTACCCCGCTCGGCCTTGCTGCCCGCAGCGCTGTGCATCATCGGCGGGATATGCGTGGTCCAGGCCGGCTGGATCCATGCCAAGGGATGGTTGGCCCAGCGACTGATCAACGACGCCTTCGATCGCGCTGTCGCCGGCGAACACACTGCGCGACCCTGGCCCTGGGCTGATACCGAACCTGTGGCGCGGCTGCACCTGCCCGGGGCAGCCGATGCGCTCGTCGTGCTGTCCGGAGCGACCGGCCGCAACCTTGCTTTCGGCCCCGCTCACGACAAGTCGAGCGTCAAACCCGGTGAGCCGGGCAACAGCATTTTCGCCGGCCATCGGGATACCCATTTTGCGCCGCTCGCCGGCCTCCGCCTCGGTGACGCCGTCCTCGTCGAACGCATCGACGGAACCCAGGCGCGTTTCACCGTCCGCTCGCTGGATGTCGTGGACAGCACGCGATGGCGGATCCGGCTGGACGCGGACAGGCCACGACTGTTACTGGTGACCTGCTACCCCTTCGATGCCGTGGACCCTTCGGGCCCGATGCGCTTCGTCGTCACGGCGGAAGCGGCCGGCGAACTGTAGGGCTGTCCGGCACGATACATCAGGACCCGTCGGGCGGCCCATCGGTATCATCCTCATCATCATCCTTGGCCGCGTCGCCACTCCGTTTTTCGATGATCTGCTCGACGGTTTCGTCAGACACGGGTTCGCTATCGGTGCTGGTGCTCTTTTCCTGTCGGGCAGCACGCTGGCGCGCGGCGCGTTCCGCAGCCGTCTCGTCGATTTTCTCCGTATCCTCCGGTTCCCACTCCTGGCCGCGCGCCGGTAAACCGCTTACCCAGGATTCCTCCGGCTTCACATGCTCGGTTTCCTCGGTTTCCTCGGCTTCCTCGGCCAGCGCTTCCGGATCTACAGCAGCCTGTTCCCCGGCTTTTGTCTTGGCGCGCTCAACCTCCCGTTGCTGCTTACGCTCGCCCTCTTCTTGCTGGCGCGACATTCCGCTGGTCCACGATTCGCGATCCGGCTTCTTCGCCTCATTTTTTTCCTGGGCCCGTTCCTCGAGTTTTTCCACCTGCTCCGGCGGAACCGCCTCGTGCTGACCGGCCATTGTGCCCGTCCCGGACATCATGGCGGCCACCCCGATGGCCAGCACCAGCCAGCGCGGAAACGTGGTCGATTGTCTTGGCATGTTCATATCGTGCTCCGATGTGGCTTGCCGCCGTCACCATGGACGACGCGCGCTGCAGGCAGCGCTCACCAGATCGATGCAGGAAGCATGCCAGCAGCCAGGCGCGCAGCGATAGGCTCTGAGGCTTGTCCGACTTACGCCCGAAGAGCACGCGAGGCGGAACTTTCTTCTTCCGCCACGGCAATATTTACTTCACGCCAAGCTCAATGTTCCGGCAAAGAAGGCCCGCGCAGGTACAGCATGTAGCCGGCCGACGATCTCAATCCGGCTCGAAAATACTGCCGTTCGCTATTTCCCTCACGGTTCGCAACGCAAGCAAGCCGATCACCACCGTGGCCAACAGCAGGGATCCGTAAGCCACCCACAGGAAGAACAGGTTTGCGGTGAGCTGGAAGTAGACCTGGCTGGCGATCGAGAACGCCGCCAGGGGGAACGAGTAGGCCCACCAGGACAGGTAGAATCGGGCGCTGAGAAAACGCCGGAACTGCGTAAGCAGCAGGAGCACGAGGAACGCAGCGTTGAAGTACAGGATCCGAGCGAAACCGTCGAGCACGCCAGCAAGTTGAATATAGGAAAGAAATCCGACCGCGGGCGGCGCAACAAGAATAAACAGTGTCGGCAGCAGCTTGGCGGGCATGGGGTCGTGGAATATCACCCGGTTGAACACCAACACCTGCAGCACCAGCCAGTAAACGAGGCCGATGGAGAAATAGAACCAGGAAGCCTCGATGAAGCCGTGCTGCACGCCGGCGATCGGAACGAGAATATTGCCGACGACCGGGATGAACCAGGCCGGCGTGCTGTGCTGGATGGTGAAATGGGTCTGATGCATCCACTGGGTGAGCACGTAGACCGTCAGCACCAGGTGCACCGTCGCCCCGCTGATCCACAGAACTCGTGAAACCCCGGGGAACAGCTCCAGCGTCAACATGGCCACGAGCAGCAGGCTGATCGAGAAGGCCGGGAAAAAACTCAGCTTGATCGGATGATGCCACTCCTCGAGCACCTCGGTCCGGTACCGCGCCAGCTTGATCGCGTAAAGGGTCGACACGGCGAGGAACACCAGGACGCTGAGCACGGTGAGCGCTTGCCCGATCAGCGCCGGCATCGCCAGGACCTCATGGGCACGGCGCCAGCTCAGCGCCAGGCCGGCCATGCCCATCACCGTGGCGAAAAACGAAATATGAAAGTAGCGCAGCTTTTCTCTGGCCGGCGGCATCGCATCATCTCCGGAGCAGTCCCGGACGGGACGCCGACGCATTCTGCCACTCGGCGCTCGCGCTGGATACGCTGCCCAGCCACTGACTCGAGCGGAAGGATTTACTCGGCTCGCCGCGACGAAGCATACTTGGTCGCGATCCCGCGGGCTCTCGCCCTCGCAGCCGACCAGGGAAATGCCCGTGAACGACACGCAGAAATGGCAATTACTCGCACTGACGGCGCTCATCGGCGGGGTCTTGTATCTTCTCGCGCCGGTACTCACCCCGTTCGCCGTCGCCGCGTTGCTCGCTTATCTCGGCGACCCGATGGCCGACCGCCTGCAGGGTAAACGCGTATCTCGCACCCTGGCCGTGGCGCTGGTCTTTCTCCTGATGACGCTGGGGATTCTGCTTCTCGTGGTGATGCTCATCCCCATGGTGGAGCGCCAGGTGAGCCGCCTGGTCGAGCGGCTGCCGGTTTACCTCGGCTGGATCCGTGAAACGCTGCTGCCCTGGATAGAAACCCGCTTCGGCGTCGCCACGGCCGGATTTGACGGCTCTGGTGTCGTCGATTTGCTGAAGAAGCACTGGCAGCAGGCAGGCGGCCTCGCCAGCACGATCGTCGGCCAGGTGTCCCGTTCCGGCATGACCATCGTCGTGTGGTTCACGAACCTGTTGCTGATTCCGGTCGTCACTTTCTACCTGTTGCGTGACTGGGACATCCTCGTGGAGCGCTTGCGGAGTCTCCTGCCGCGCGCAATCGAGCCGACCGTCAGCCGCCTCGCGCAAGAATCCGACGCCGTGTTGTCGGCGTTCCTGCGCGGCCAGTTGCTGGTCATGCTCTCGCTGGGCGCCATCTACTCGGTGGGTCTCTCACTGGTCGGCATCGAGCTGGCGCTGCTGATCGGCATGACGGCGGGCATCGTGAGCTTTATCCCCTATCTCGGCGCCATCGTCGGGGTCGCCGCGGGCCTGGTCGCGGCGATGGTCCAGTTCGGCGACTGGTGGCACGTCGCACTCGTGCTGGCGGTATTCGGCACGGGCCAGGCCGTGGAGAGCTTTCTGTTGACTCCACTACTCGTCGGGGACCGGATCGGGCTGCACCCGGTCGCAGTGATTTTCGCGATCATGGCCGGCGGCCACCTGTTCGGCTTTCTCGGCGTCCTGCTGGCGCTTCCGGTCGCCGCAGTGGTGATGGTGCTGTTGCGCTACGTGCACCAGCGCTACGCTGACAGCACGCTCTATGGCGGCGCGCAGGCCGGGGCGGCGCCACCGGGCACAGCGCCCTCGTCGCCCGAGTCGCCCGCAGAGCCCCGGTCCACCGGCGTCGAATAAAAGGCTCCCGGCGCGGCCGGATGGCCCTCGCGCGCTGGAGTTCTGCGCAATGCCCGCTATGTTTTGGCTATGTCATCGGACAGGCAATCACGGGACCGCACAGGGGATCAGCCGGATAACGGCGACGCTCATGACAATCACGACGAGCATTCTCCCGCACGCTTCCGGCGCAAATTCTGGCTGTCCCTGCTACTGACGATCCCCGTTCTCTACTGGTCGGCACACATCCAGTCCCTGCTGGCCTACGAGGCGGTCGATTTCCCCGGCACGCGTTGGATTCCCGCGACGCTCGCCACGGGGGTTTTCTTCTACGGAGGCTGGGTGTTCCTGCACGGCGCATGGCGCGAGTTGCGGGATCGGCAACCGGGGATGATGACGCTGATCGGGCTGGCGACGCTGGTCGCCTTCCTGTTCTCATGGATCGTGGAGCTCGGCCTCGTGGACGCCAACGCCTTGTGGTGGGAGCTGGCGACCCTGGTCACCATCATGCTGCTCGGCCACTGGGTCGAAATGCGCTCCATCGCGCAGGCCCACGGCACCCTGGAAGAAATGGCCAAACTGCTGCCTGACAAGGCAACGCGGATCACGGGGAACGGCGAGGAAGAAGAAGTCGCGGTGGACGAACTGGAGGCTGGCGACCTGGTCCTCGTGCGGCCGGGTGAAAATATTCCCGTCGATGGCGTCCTGTGTGAAGGCCAGGGTGCGGTCGATGAGTCGACGATCACCGGCGAGTCTACGCCGGTCGAAAAGTCGCCTGGCGACGAAGTGGTCGCGGGCACCACCAACGGAGAAGGATCGCTGCGCATCGAGCTCAAGGCGCGTGGCGCGGATACCCGCCTGGCCGGCATCATGCGCCTGGTAGCCGACGCCCAGGCGGCGAAGTCCGGCGCCCAGCACCTGGCCGATCGCGCCGCAGGGCTCCTGACGGCGGTGGCCGTCGGCGCCGGACTCGTAACCCTCGCGGCCTGGCTCGTTGCCGGCGCCACAATCGATTTTGCCGTCATTCGTGTCGTCACGGTCCTCGTCATCGCGTGTCCGCACGCGCTCGGCCTCGCGATCCCGCTGGTGGTCGCCATCTCCACCACGCTGGGCGCCCGCAACGGCCTCCTGGTGCGCGACCGGCGCGGGCTGGAAGAAGCCCGAAATCTCGACGTGGTGGTATTCGACAAGACCGGAACGCTGACACTGGGGGAATTCCGCGTCGTGGCAATTGCGACCGGAGAGGATACGAATGAAGAGGACGCCTTGCGGATCGCTGCATCCATGGAACGCGAATCGGAACACCCGATCGCGCGAGGCATCGTCGCCAGCGCCCGTGACAAGGATATCGAGCTGGATAGCGTCACGGACTTCGAATCGATCACCGGCCAGGGTGTCGCCGCATGCGTAGATGGCACGCCCTTCCAGCTCGGCGGCGCCAGCCTGCTGGAGAGCCACGACGTGACCCCAGGCGAACGGCTCGAACAGCCGGCCAAGGATGCCGCCGAGCATGGGCAGACACCGATCTACCTGGTTCGCGATGGAACTGCGGTCGCCATGTTCGCCGTGGCCGATGCGATCCGCGAGGAGAGCCGCGCAGCCATCGACGAATTGCACGATCGCGGTCTGCGTGTCGCGATGCTGACGGGTGACGCCCAGGCGGTTGCTGGCGCCGTCGCCGATGAACTGGGCATCGATACCGTGTTTGCCGGAGTGTTGCCTGAGGACAAAGCCGACCGAATCCGTGAGCTGCAACGAGGCGACTGCAAGGTTGCGATGGTGGGTGACGGCATCAACGATGCTCCGGCCCTGGCGACGGCTGACATCGGCATCGCCATCGGCGCCGGCACGGATGTGGCGGTCGAAGCCGGGCACATCGTCCTGGTGCGGTCCGACCCGAGGGATGTCCCGCGGATCATCGACCTCTCGCGCGCCACCTATCGCAAGATGCTGCAGAACCTCGCCTGGGCGGCCGGCTACAACGTCGTCGCCATCCCGCTCGCGGCCGGCGTACTGGCTGCCTGGGGCGTTCTCCTGTCGCCGGCGGTCGGTGCGGTGCTGATGTCCGCGAGCACCGTCATTGTCGCCATCAATGCCCAGTTACTGCGCCGCACCGCCCTCTGAGGCCGGTGCCGACGCCCATCATTGGCTAGACTCATAGCGAGATGAGTGAACCATCCCGTCCAATGCCGCAAGAAACGGCGCGGTCGCCACTGTGGGCCATCGGCGCCGGGATCCTGTTTGTCGCGGCGCTGCTGGCCGTGCTGTTCTATCTGGATGCGGACGACCAGGTGCGAGAACTACTGCGATGGTTCGAGCTGCAGGGCGCCTGGGCCGCGGTACTGTTCATCGTCGTGATGGTGGGTGTGGTCGTCCTGTTGCTGCCCGGCGTCCTGTTCACCACCGGGGCCGGCTTTGTCTTCGGCGTGCTGGAAGGCTCGCTGTACATCGTGTTGGGCACGACACTCGGCGCAGTAGTGGCTTTTCTGATCGCACGCCATACTTTCGGGGAACGCGCACGCAATTTCGTACTGTCCCACAGTCGCTTGCACCTGGTGCAGGAAGAACTGCGTTCGACGGGCTGGAAGATCGTCCTGCTGACGCGCCTGGTGCCTTTTTTCCCGAGCAAGCTGGCAAATTACTTCTTCGGCTTGACGCCGGTGCGGCTGAGTCATTTCACGTTCGGTTCGCTGTTCGGCTTCATTCCTTTCTCGGTACACAACGTCTATCTCGGCTCGATCGCGGCCGATCTCGCGACGCTCGGCACGGGCGACATGAGTCGCTCGCCTTTCCAGTGGCTGGTCTACATGGTGGGGTTTATCGCGACCGTCATCGCCGTCATCTATCTGAACCGGATCGCCCGGCGCGCGCTGGCGCGTTACTCGGAGAGCGATACGGCTGACGCCAGTCAAGAACAGGTGTCGCGATGACCTGGATGAAATGGCTTCCATGGCGCTTCGTGATCCGCCATGTCGCCCGCCGCCAGGGCTTTCTCGATCTCATCGCCCTGCTGTCTCGCCTGCACGGTTTCGCCCAGCCTTCGGAAGTGGGGGAGCCCATCGAGCTGCTGCGCGCCGGTGTCGTGTTTCATGCCCGCGGGCTGATCAACAGCCGTGTCATTCAACACAATCTCGACTGGGTGTGGCCCTACTGGGTGGAGCGGCAGTTCGACCCGCGTGATCCTGCTTTCATCCCGCGGGCCTTTTCCATCACCCACGTCAACCTGACTCACCGCAACTGGACGGCCATCGGTTATCCGGACGTGGACGAACTGCCGATCGTCGATCCGCGCGGCCTGCTGACGCCGCGGCTCGATGGGTTCTCATTGGACGGCTGGCTGCTGACCGAGGACGGGCGCTGCCTGCTGCCGTCGCGCGCCAAAGCGTGCCGCCAGCATCAGGACCTCTCGGAGGCGCCGACCATTACGACCGAGACGGAGGCGCCGGGGATGGCGTTGACCAGCCGTGCCTGGGTCGAACTCGACGCCGGTTCGCCCGTCTGCAGGCTGCGCCTCACGGCCCGCAGCGACAGCGACGGCTGGGTCGTCCTGGCGCTGCGTCCGCAGAACCCGGAGGGCGTGAGCTTCATCAACCAGGTGCGCTTGCTTCCCAATCGAGACGGCTGGCAGGTCGATGAGGCACCGGAGGTGCGCTTCAGCCAGCCCGCTGAACGGCACCACGTGTCCGATTACCGGAATGGCGATGTCCATATTCACCTGCAGGATCGGGAGGACCAGACGGAGGGCCGATGCGATGTCGGGCTCGCCACGGCTGCAGCCCTGTTCCGGCTCAAGGCCGGCGAGCCCGCCGAAATCACCGCCAGCATGCTGCTGCCACAAGACGTGGCCACCAGCCTGGACCCCGAAGCATGGCAGCACACATGTCGGCATCGCTGCCGCCTCGAATGCCCGGAGCCGCGCTACCAGTTCCTGTATGACGCTGCCGTCACGTCGCTGGTGCTGCATTCGCCCGACGACGTCTATCCCGGGCCGTACACGTACAAGCGATTCTGGTTCCGGGATGCGGCATTCATCATCCATGCGCTGCTGTGCGCCGGCCTCACGGAGCGTGCCGAGCGCGCCCTCAAGCGTTTTCCAGAACGCCAGACGCCGCTGGGCTACTTCCGCTCCCAGGAAGGCGAATGGGACGCCAACGGCGAGGTGCTGTGGATTCTCAAGCGTTACACGGAACTCACGGGGCGGGAACTGCCGTCGCACTGGCACGGGCCGCTGCAGCGCGGGGCGCGCTGGATCATTCGCAAGCGTCTCGACGACTCGCTCGACGCGCCGCATGCCGGCTTGCTGCCGCCCGGGTTCAGCGCCGAACATCTCGGCCCGAACGACTATTACTTCTGGGACGATTTCTGGGGCATCGCCGGGCTTGAGGCCGCGGCGGCGTTGTTCGCCACGTCCGATCCCGGCCAGGCCCTCGAGTTCGGCCAGGCCGCGGAAGCCTTCTCCACTGCGGTGGACCGAAGCCTGGACGGCTGCGCCAGGCGTCTCAAGCGCCCCGCGATGCCGGCCTCGCCTTACCGCCGACTGGATGCCGGGGCGATCGGCTCGCTCGCGGTCGGCTATCCGCTGCAGCTCGGATCGGCTCATGATGAACGCCTGCTCGACAGCGTGGAATTCCTGCTCCGTCGCTGTTTCGTCAAGGGCGCCTTCTACCAGGACATGATCCATTCCGGGCTGAACGCCTATCTCACACTGCACGTGGCCCAGGTGCTGCTCCGCGCCGGCGACCCACGCTACCTGGAACTGATGGACACCGTGGCTGCAATCGCCTCGCCGACGGGGCAGTGGCCGGAGGCCATCCACCCGGCCACCGGCGGAGGTTGCATGGGTGATGGACATCACGTTTGGGCCGCCGCCGAATGGGTGCTGATGTTACGCAACTGTTTCGTGCGCGAGGAAGGCCATTCGCTCGTCATGGGCGCGGGCATCCCCGCCCGCTGGCTCGCCGCCGGGCAGCCGATCCGCTTCGGTCCGGCGCCCACTTCATTCGGCCCGGTGTCGCTCTCGATCTACCCGCAGCCTGGCGGCGATGCGCGCATCGAGTGGCGCGGCAAATGGCACGGGGAGCCGCCGCCGCTCGAGATCCGCCTGCCCGGCTTCGAAGCGGTCACGACATGCGGTGAAAGCGGCGACCTGCTGTTGATCCACACGGAAGCATCGACATGAACATCCTCATCGTCACCAACACCTTCACGCCTCATGTCGGCGGCGTGGCGCGATCCGTGGAAGCCTTCACCGCGGAGTATCGGCGACGCGGCCATCGCGTGCTCGTGCTTGCGCCCGAGTTTCCCGATATGGAGGAAGACGCGACCGACGTGATCCGTATCCCGGCGATCCAGAATTTCAACGCCAGCGACTTCTCCGTCGTCCTGCCGCTGCATCCGAGCCTGAGCGAAGAGGTCGATGATTTTAATCCGGATGTCGTGCACTCCCAGCACCCCTTCCTGCTGGGTTCGACCGCCGTGCGCCTCGCGCGGCACCGCAAGCTGCCGCTGGTGTTCACCCATCACACCCTCTACGAGCAATACACGCACTACGTGCCGGGCGATTCGCCCGCGCTGAAGCGCTTCACCATCGAACTCGCCACGCGTTATGCGAACCTCTGCGACCAGGTCTTCGCGCCGAGCGAGAGCATCCGCGACATCATCCGCGAGCGTGGCGTGGAAAAGCCGATCGAAGTCGTGCCGACCGGAGTGCAGCCGGAGCGCTTCGCCCGAGGCGACCGGACCTTCTTCCGTGCGGCTCACGATATTCCCGATGACGCTTTCGTGGTCGGACATCTCGGTCGCCTGGCACCGGAAAAGAACCTGGAGTTCCTCGCCCGGGCCGTGCTTCGATTCCTCGCGGACCACCGCGACGCCATGTTCCTGGTCGTCGGTGCCGGCCCGTCGGAAAACGCCATCCGAAAGTTGTTCAGCGAGGCCGGCCTCGCCGACCGGCTGCGCATCGCCGGGGTGCTCGAGAAACAGGCATTGGCAAACGCCCTGCATGCAATGGACGTGTTCGCGTTCGCCTCGCACAGTGAGACCCAGGGCATGGTGCTCACCGAGGCCATGGCGGCCGGGCTGCCCGTGATCGCGCTCGACGCATCCGGCGTCAGGGAGGTCGTCCGTGACCGAAACAATGGCCGCCTGCTGCGCGACGAAACGCCGCAAAGCTTCGCGGCCGCACTGCAATGGGCTCAGGCTTTGGCTCCCGAGCACTTCGAGGAGCTCAAGCGCGGTGCGCTCGCAACCGCTCATGATTTCTCGCTGTCCCGTTCGGCCGACAGCGCGCTGGCCTGCTATGAATCGCTCGTGAGCGAGACGCCCGACGGCCACGTACCGGACGAAACCCCCTGGGAAGACGCCATGGCTGCAATCCGGACGGAATGGGAGCTGCTGAAGAACGTGGCGGTGGCAAGTGACGCCGCGCTCGGCACCCGCCTGTTCATCGAGCGCGAATCCTGAGGCGCCTCGTCTTGCGCGGAACCGCATACTCATGCTGACCCGGATCGAGGTTTTTTTTCGCAGCCTGAGACGCAACCTGAGCCGCAGCCTGTGGCTTTCGCGCCTGTTGCGCCTCCCCGCCTCCCGGGGATCCCCCTCTCGACCGGGTTTGCTCCTGATCCAGATCGACGGCCTGGGGCGGCCGCAGCTCGAGCGCGCGCTAGAACGCGGGGAAATGCCGTTTCTCAGTCACCTCTTGGGCCGCGAACATTACCGCCTGCACTCCCATTATTCAGGCTTGCCGTCCGCCACGCCCGCCGTCCAGGGCGAGCTGTTCTACGGCGTCAAAACCGGGGTCCCTGCCTTCGCCTTCCGTGACCATCAAAGCGGCCGCATGGTGCGCATGTACGACACGGACGCGGCGGAGCGCGTAGAGGCGAGGCTGGCCGAGACCGGTCACGAGCCGCTGTTGAAAGACGGCAGCGGCTATTCGAACAACTACACCGGAGGGGCCGCCGAAGCACACTTCTGCCCGTCCTCTATGGGTTGGGGCGCAATGCTCCGCGCCGCGAACCCGGTCGTACTGCTCACCTTCATACTCAGTCATCTCTACAGCTTCGTGCGCGTCAGCGTCCTGCTGATCTTCGAGCTCGGCCTCGCGCTCTACGACTTCGTGCGCGGTGTCGTCGGCGGTCAGGATCTCGTGAAAGAGTTGAAATTCGTGCCGACGCGCGTCGCGATCTCTGTGCTGTTACGCGAGTTCTGTGTCATCGGCGGAAAAATCGATATCAGCCGCGGACTGCCCGTGGTTCATATCAATTTCCTCGGCTACGACGAGCAGTCGCATCGCCGTGGGCCCCGATCCCTGTTCGCTCACTGGACGCTGAAAGGCATCGACGATGCCATCGCCCGACTGTGGCGCGCCACCAACCGGGCCGTGTGGCGCCACTACGACTTGTGGATTTACTCGGACCATGGCCAGGCGGCCGCAGTGCCCTATCATCAGGCGCAGGGATACACGCTCGAAGACGCCGTCTCCCGGGCGTTCGAGAGCGCCGGCCTCCCCGACGGGTACAAGCAGGCGGACGGAAAGCTCGCCCAGGCCCAGCGTGCGCGGCTGCTCGGGGGACGTCGCCTGCAACGGCTATTCTCGCGACTGACGAATCATGATGACGGCACAGGACCGGAGCATGAACCGCTCGTCGCCTGCCTCGGCCCGGTGGGGCACGTCTATTTTCCGCCCGACACGGACGAAAGCCAGCGTCGCTCCATCAGTCACGCGCTGGCCACCAAGCATCGGGTGCCCGTGGTGCTCGAGAAATGCAGCACGGACCTTGCGCGTGCGGTCACCAGCGAAGGCGAATTCGAGCTGCCACGCGACGCCGCTCACTTGTTTGGCGAGGACCATCCTTTCATCTCTTCGATCGGCGCCGACCTGGCAGGCCTCTGCAACCATGCGGATGCAGGCGACCTGGTCCTCCTCGGTTGGCGCAAAGCCGTCGATCCGCTGTCTTTCGCGGAGGAAAGCGGTGCGCATGCAGGGGTGGCGCCCGATGAGACCCACGGTTTCGCTTTATTGCCGGACGACGTGCCCGTGGCGGACCACACATCCGGCTACCTGCGCCCCCTGGATCTTCGCCACGCCGCGCTGCACCATCTCGGTCGCTCGGAACGCCGGCTTCCCGATCGCCTGGCGCGACGTCAGGCGGATAACGGGAGCACGCTGCGGCTGATGACCTACAACGTCCATAGTTGCATCGGTATGGACGGCAAACTCGACGCCCAGCGAATAGCTCGCGTGATCTCCCGCTTTCGCCCGGACATCGTGGCGCTCCAGGAACTCGATGTCGGACGCAGCCGCACTCTGGGTATCGACCAGGCTCACCAGATCGCCCACTACCTGGAGATGGACTTCCATTTTCATCCTGCAATGCATCTTGAAGAGGAACTCTATGGCGATGCCGTGCTGAGCCACCTGCCCATGCGACTGGTAAAAGCCGGCCCACTCCCGGGCCTGTCGGACAAGCCGGGACTCGAACCACGAGGTGCATTGTGGGTTGCAGTAGAGCATCAGGGAACCGAGATCCAAGTGCTCAATACGCATCTCGGCCTGTCGCGGCGAGAACGCATGGCCCAGGTGGACGCGTTGTTGGGCGAGGAATGGCTCGGACACGAAGCGTGCCGGGACCCGGTCATTTTCTGCGGCGACCTGAATGCAATGCCGCGCTCCCACACTTATCGGCGCCTCGCACGCCGCATGAGGGATGTCCAGGACGAAGCCCAAGAGCATCGACCGCGCGGCACGTTCTCCAGTCGCTTTCCAAGCATGAGAATCGACCACATGTTCATCGGTGCCGGACTTGTCGTGGACCGTATAGAGGTGCCGGACTCCGAACTCGTCCGTGTCGCTTCCGATCACCTCCCGCTACTCGCTGAACTGAGGCTGGATCGCGACGAACTGCCGGGCGGCGGAAGCTAGAAAGTACGGATCGTGTCCGCGCCCCGGGCCTGAAGCGCCTCCTCGGCCTTGCCGCGCTGGGCCAGGTCGAATGCATGGACAACGACCGCGGATGCCCCGCCCTCGAGACCGGCGCGCACACGGCTGATATAGGGATCGTGATCGGGACGCAGAGACACCAGACCGCCCAGCAACATGCCGGCGATGGCGCCGAAAAACGTCAGCACGAGTGCTGCGGGCCAGGCAGATCTCAGCACCAGCGGCAAGCCGAGCGCATACAGCACGCCGAACACCACCAGGCCAGCCACGGCACCCGCCAGACCCAACCAGGCATGGGAACGCAGGATCGTGTGAAAGATCCCTGCCTGCTCGGGTTCGAGCGCCCGGTTCACGCCCTCGGCACCCGGAGAGAGCACTTCGAGCTGGGACGCCTGCAGAGCGAGCAGCTCACGCAATTCCTCGGCGGCGCGTCTGGCCGCTTCTTGCTCAGGAAATATCCCGGCCACCTTGTGGTCGGAGCGCTCTCCGGTGAGTCCATGCGCATGCGTCATTACCAGGCTCCAGTCGCCGCCGCTCCTGGTGCGGCTCATTGCGGGGGCGTGCCGTCAGGCAGCAACGGCTCGATCGATTGAATCGCCTGTACCAAACGTAGCAAAGGAACATCTTCTTCGCCACGCGTGCCAGAAACCGGATCGCAGCGTGACCTCGCGCCGCTGCGCTGTCGCCGGCTCGGCCGTGTCTGGCCACGGATTGCCCGGGAGACCTGCTGATTCTGTGCTACTTTTTTGGAGACGGCTTGAAATTGCTGTGTCCCGCAGCAGAGGAACTTGACGATGCGAAAATCCGCCGTGACGTGGCGAAATATTCTCCTCTTGATCGCGTGCCTGTTGGTCTTCTACCTCGTCGTGCTGACCATCGCGCGCAGCCTGGCGCAATGATGAAAAAAAGACTCTGTTTTGTCTCGCCCGACGTCGAGCATGCCGAGTCCGTGGTGCAGCACCTCGAGGCCGACGGCATTCCACGCAAGAATATCTATGCCATCGGGCCACCGGACCTCCCTAAGGAGAGACTGCCGGGGCCCGGGCCGGAGAGAGACGATTTCATGCCGGCGTTTCTCCGTGGGATCACCTTTGGCGCCGGCGGCGGACTGCTCATCGGCGTCGTCGTCCTGATGTTCGCTCCAGGCCGGATTGAAGTCGGCCTGGGGGGCGTGCTGTTGCTCGGCTTGCTGGGCGCCAGCGTGGGCGGTCTCGGC
>Ga0102938_10000263_pt1 | contig 37604 bp, 33 predicted proteins | sample SalPonR2_B_D2_MG_FD_84516 | JGI IMG/M metagenome (GOLD analysis project Ga0102938, IMG submission 84516) | Salt pond soil microbial communities from South San Francisco under conditions of wetland restoration - Salt Pond MetaG R2_B_D2_MG | ecosystem: Environmental > Aquatic > Marine >...
CTTCGGTCTCAACCCGTCAGGCCAGTATAGCTGGCTTTACCTGATCGGCATCGTGCCGCTGGCCACCGGCCTGCTCAGCACCTGCCCGCTCTATTCGATCATCGGAATCAGGACCTGCCCGCGCGACTGACCGGGCCAGTGGCGGGCGGGGCAACACCCCGCCCCTGCGCCTCATCTATTCCGCCGCCACCCTGCGCGCCGCCAACATCTCCTTGAGGTAGCGCCCGGTATGGCTGCGCTCGACCTCGGCCACCTCTTCGGGCGTGCCCACGGCCACGATCTCGCCGCCGCCATCGCCCCCTTCGGGGCCGATATCCACCAGATGATCGGCGGTCTTGATCACATCCAGGTTATGTTCGATCACCACCACCGTATTGCCGCTCTCGACCAGCTCGTGCAGCACCTCGAGCAGCTTCTTCACATCCTCGAAATGCAGCCCCGTCGTCGGCTCGTCCAGGATGTAAAGCGTGCGCCCGGTGGACCGCTTGGCCAGCTCCTTTGACAGTTTCACCCGCTGCGCCTCGCCCCCCGACAGGGTCGTCGCCTGCTGGCCCACCTTGATATAGCCAAGCCCGACACGCGCCAGCGCATCCATTTTCTCACGGATACTGGGCACCGCCTTGAAGAACTCCTGCGCATCCTCAACCGTCATGTCCAGCACATCGGCGATGGATTTGCCCTTCCACTGAATTTCCAGCGTCTCGCGGTTATAGCGCGCGCCGTTGCAGGTCTCGCAGGTGACATAGACATCGGGCAGGAAATGCATCTCGATCTTGATCAGCCCGTCGCCCTGGCAGGCCTCGCAGCGCCCGCCCTTCACGTTGAAGCTGAACCGACCCGGCTTGTAGCCGCGCGCCTTGGCCTCGGGCAGCCCGGCGAACCAATCCCGGATCGGGGTGAAGGCACCGGTATAGGTGGCCGGGTTCGAACGCGGCGTGCGCCCGATCGGGCGCTGGTCGATGTCGATCACCTTGTCCAGATGCTCAAGCCCCCGGATCGTCTTGCAAGGCGCGGGCGTCTGGCGCGCACCGTTGAGGCGCATGCTCGCGGTCTTGAACAGCGTCTCGATGGTCAGCGTGGATTTGCCCCCGCCCGACACGCCGGTCACGCAGACGAACTGCCCCAGCGGGAACTCCGCCGTCACATCCTTGAGGTTGTTGCCGCTCGCCTTCACCACGCTCACGGATTTGCCATTGCCCTTGCGCCGCTCGGCCGGAATGGCGATCTCGCGCTGGCCCGACAGGTATTGCCCCGTGATCGAGGCCGGGTCCGCCGCGATATGCTCGGGCGTGCCGTGGCTCACCACCTGACCGCCATGCACGCCAGCGCCGGGACCGATATCATAGACGTAATCGGCGGTGCGGATCGCCTCTTCGTCATGCTCGACCACGATCACCGTATTGCCCTGATCGCGCAGGTTGCGCAGCGTCTGCAACAGCCGGCCGTTATCGCGCTGATGCAGGCCGATACTCGGCTCATCGAGCACGTAAAGCACCCCGGTCAACCCGCTGCCGATCTGGCTGGCAAGGCGGATGCGCTGGCTCTCGCCCCCCGACAAGGTCCCGGCATTGCGGCTCAGCGTCAGGTAATCCAGACCCACATTGTTGAGAAACCCCAGCCGCTCGCGAATTTCTTTCAGGATCGCGTGCGCGATCTCGTTCTTCTGCGCGCTCAGGCTTTCGGGCACTTCGGCGCACCATTGATGCGCCTCGCGGATCGACATCTGCACCACCTGCCCGATATGCAGCCCGGCGATCTTCACCGCCAGGGCCTCTTCACGCAGACGATAGCCGTCACAGCTGCCACAGGCACGGTTGTTCTGATAGCGCTCGAACTCCTCGCGCACCCAGTTGCTGTCGGTCTCGCGATAGCGCCGCTCCATATTCGGGATCACCCCCTCGAAACTGCGCGTCACCTGGTAAACCCGCCCGCCCTCGTCATAGCGGAACGGGATCTCGTCCTCGCCCGAGCCATAGAGGAACACCTGCTGCACATGCGCGGGCAGGTCCTTCCAGCGGGCATTCATGTCAAACTCGTAATGCTTGGCGATGGATTCGATGGTCTGCAGGAAATAAGGGCTCTTGCCCTTGCGCCAGGGCGCAATCGCCCCATCACCGATCTTCAACGTTGCATCTGGCACCACCAGCCGCTCATCGAAATAAAGCTCGGCGCCCAGCCCCCCGCAATCCGGGCAGGCCCCGAAGGGCGCGTTGAAGGAAAACAGCCGCGGCTCGATCTCGGGGATGGTGAAGCCGCTCACCGGGCAGGCGAAATTCTCGCTGAAAACCTGCCGCTCCGGTTCGCCCTCGCCCTCTCGCGGCGCGGTCTCCAGCACCGCGATCCCATCGGCCAGGTCCAGCGCCGTGCGCAGACTGTCCGCCAGCCGGGTCTGCAACCCCTCGCGCACCACGATCCGGTCCACCACCACGTCGATATCGTGGCGGAACTTCTTGTCCAGAACGGGCGGATCGTCGAGATCATGAAACGCCCCGTCCACCTTGACGCGCTGAAACCCCTGCTTGCGCAGCTCCAGCATCTCCTTGCGGTATTCGCCCTTGCGGTCGCGCACGATGGGCGCCAGCAGATAGGCGCGGCTGCCCTCCTCCATGGTCATGATCCGGTCGACCATATCCTGCACCTGCTGGGCCTCGATCGGCTTGCCGGTGGCGGGGCTGTAGGGCGTGCCGACACGGGCGAACAGCAGCCGCATGTAGTCGTAGATTTCCGTGACCGTGCCGACCGTCGAGCGCGGGTTCTTGCTGGTGGTCTTCTGCTCGATGGAAATCGCCGGGCTCAGCCCGCTGATATGATCCACATCGGGCTTTTCCATCATGTCGAGGAACTGGCGCGCATAGGCGCTCAGGCTCTCGACATAGCGCCGCTGCCCCTCGGCATAGATCGTGTCGAACGCCAGGCTCGACTTGCCCGACCCGCTCAGCCCGGTGATCACCACCAGCGCATTGCGCGGAATATCGACATCTATGGATTTGAGGTTGTGCTCGCGCGCGCCACGCACCTCGATATGCTTCAGCTCGGCCATCGGCGTCCCCCGGTCAACGGTGGTTAACAGATAGAGGAGCGCGCGCCGGGTTCCAAGGGAATTTTGCGAACATTTCGTGAACGCAAGGCGAGCCGCCCCTTATTTCTTCTGCGCCAGCGCCCAGGAACAGATGGGAAAGTCGGGCTCGTTGGTCAGCACATCGCGCCCGCGCTCATAGGGCGGTGGCCAGGGTGTTTCGAAATTGCGCATGGCCGCGCTGCGATTACCCCATTGCTGTGCGCGGATCGCGTCTTCCTCGAACCCCGCCTCGATCAGCAGGTTCTTGAGACCCCTTGCGCTCCAGCGCGAACAATCGACCGGATCGCCGTGATAGGGAATATAGAACGGCACCGCGACCCAGAAATAACCCCCCGGCCGCAGCATCTCCAACACGTTGCGTGTAGCAGCGTAGGGGCGGTCCAGATGTTCCCAGACCTGGTTGGCCAGCACCAGATCGAACTGCGCCACCGCGCCATCCTTGCCCCGGTACGGCCCCTCGCAGATATCATATTTGGGAAAGCGAAAGCGGTTGTAGCTGCGGAATGTGAAACGCATCCCGAATTTGCCCGAGACCTCCGCCGCGTCCATCTCGGCCAGCGGCAACGCCTCCAGCCACTGGCGCGAGCTGCGCTGCATCACCACCCTGTTCACACTCGGCACCGGCTCTCACCCCTCACACTCGGACAGCGGCCATTGTGCATGCACCACGGCGCACGGCAAGCCCCGCCCGGCTTCATCTGGCCCGAAATACCTCGGGGGAGTCGCCGCTTGCGGCGACGGGGGCAGCGCCCCCATCCTGCCAGGTTTCAGATATGGATCACCCGGTCAAAGGCATCCAGCACCGATTCATGCATCATTTCGCTCAGCGTCGGATGCGGGAATACCGCCTGCATCAGGTCCTCTTCGGTGGTCTCCAGCTGGCGGCCCACCACATAGCCCTGGATCAGCTCAGTCACCTCGGCCCCGATCATGTGCGCGCCCAGCAATTCGCCGGTCTTGGCATCGAAAACTGTCTTGATCATGCCCTCGGGTTCTCCAAGCGCGATCGCCTTGCCATTGCCGATGAATGGAAACCGCCCGACCCGGATATCAAGGCCCTTTTCCTTGGCCTGCGCCTCGGTCACGCCGACACTGGCGATCTGGGGCTGGCAATAGGTGCAGCCCGCGATGCTGTCGGGCGAGACCGCATGGGGCTTTTGCCCCGCGATCAGCTCGGCCACCATCACGCCCTCATGGCTGGCCTTGTGCGCCAACCACGGCGCGCCCGCCAGATCGCCGATGGCATAAATCCCTTCGACCCCGGTGCGGCAGAACGGGTCCGTCACAACATGGCTGCGCTCGACCTTCACGCCCAGTTCCTCAAGGCCCAGCCCCTCGGTATTGCCGACAATCCCAACCGCCGAGATCACCGCGTCGAAGTCCTGTTTCTCGGTCTTGCCGCCGCTCTCGATATGCGCCGTGACCTTGCCCTTGGCCCGGTCCAACTTCTTGACGGCAGCCTTTTCCATGATCGTCATGCCTTGCTTCTCGAAGGCTTTCTTGGCCATGCCGCTGATCTCCGCATCCTCGACGGGCAGGATCCGCTCCATCACCTCGACCACGGTCGTCTCGGCGCCCAGCGTGTTGTAGAAACTGGCGAATTCGATCCCGATCGCGCCCGAACCGATCACCAGCAGTTTCTTGGGCATATGCGGCGGCACCAGCGCGTGCTTATAGGTCCAGACCAGCTCGCCATCGGCCTCGAGCCCCGGCAACTCGCGCGCCCTCGCGCCGGTGGCCAGCACGATATGTTTCGCTTCCAGCTCCTCGGTGCCCTTCTCGGTCTTGACGCTGACACGGCCCTTGGCGGGCAGGCTCGCCTCGCCCATGATCGCCGTCACCTTGTTCTTCTTCATCAGGTGACTGACCCCGGAACTGAGCTGCTTGGCAATCGCGCGCGAGCGCTTGACCACGGCATCCAGATCGTAGCCCAGCCCTTCGGCCTTGAGACCGAATTCCTTGGCGCGGTGCATCAGGTGAAACACTTCCGAACTGCGCAGCATCGCCTTCGTCGGGATGCAGCCCCAGTTCAGGCAGATGCCCCCCATATGCTCGCGCTCGACCACGGCCACCTTGAGGCCCAGTTGCGCGCCCCGGATCGCGGCCACATAGCCGCCGGGACCCGCACCGATCACGATCATGTCAAAGCTTTTCGCCGCCATTGCCGACTCCGTTCCAGAATTTAGTTTGACATTAAACTATCTCTGGCGCGATCACAACGCAGCAGCGGCGCCGCGCTGCGCAATCCTGCGCTGCGCGCGCCCAAATGCCTGACGCTGCGGCAAATTATTTCCCCGCTCACGCCGCCTTGGCGGCCTGCAACGCCTTCACCGTGGCACCGTAACCGCCCTGCGCCATGAACTCGCTTTCGCTGGCGGTGGTGCTGCGCCCCAGCGCCGCGTTGCGATAGGGGAAGCGGCCGAACTTGCGGATCACCTCGCGATGCGCGCGGGCATGCAACAGGTTGCTCTCCCCGGTCTCGGGCATACGCTCGCAGATCAGGCGCACGCATTGCTCCTGATCGCACAGGTTCTCCGAATGCATCAGGGGCAGGTAAAAGAACTGCCGCGCCGGTTCGTCGATGCGCATGTCCCATTTCCGGTGGATCGCCGCCTTGGCGGCGGCGCGTGATGCGCCATCGCTGGCAAAGGCCTTGCCACTGTCGCGGAACATGTTGCGGGGAAACTGATCCATCAGGATGATATAGGCCAGCGTGCCGGTCGGATAGGTCAGCCACAAAGCATAGGTGCCCTCGCGGGCGCTGCGCCATGCGTCTTCGAACCTGTCGCGGATCGTCTGATCCAACGCGTCAGAGGCTTCGTACCAACCCTTCGGGCCGATCTCGTCCAGCCAGAAACCCAATATGTCGTCAGGCGCGACCATGGAGCCCTCCTCGTCTTCCCCAGATGCGTCCAGTGTCTGTCACAAAAATGTTAAACGCACATTCATCTGAAATGACAGTAACTTATTACTACAGCCACGACACCCCTGTGAGGTTAGCGCAATCAGCCCGCCGACTCTACTTGAGCTGATTCGATGGCGTATTCCTGCGCGGCCTCGACCGCCACCGGCGACGACGAGGCCACCACCGGCGCATAGCTCTCGGTTTCATCCACCGACGGCGCGGCGCGCTGCGTCATCCGGTAGGCCGCGTAACCGGCCATCGCCAGCATCAAGACCCCGATCACCGCGAAAAAGCCGCGCGGCCCGATGGCGCCCATCGCCCAGCCCGTCACCAGCGGCCCCGCGACCGCCCCGAGCCCGTTGATGAACACCATGCCGCCCGACGCGGCCGCCATGTCGTCATGTTCGAGGAAATCGTTCGTATAGGCGATCAGCAGCGAATAAAGCGGGTTCGACGTGCCGCCGATGATCACCGCGACCACCAGCAGCATCACGAAGTAGCCGCTGAACACGAATCCCAGCACCGCGCCCACACCGCACAAGAGCGCCGCCGCAAAGATCAGCACCCGCCGGTCCATCCGGTCCGACAGCCAGCCGATCGGATATTGCAGCACCAGCGCGCCGATATAGAAAGTGGCGACGAAGGTCGAAATCTGCGCCACGTTCAGCCCCGCCTCGGCGCCGAACACCGCCGCCATGCCGAACTGCGCGGCAAAGACCCCGCCCAAAAGGAACATCCCCACACAGCCCAGCGGCGAGATGCGCATGATCTCGCTCAGGCTCATCGGCTTAGTCGAGCCGAAGGCCGGCGTCGGGCTGATCGACAGCAGGATCGGCGCAAAGCTCAGCGACACGAGAACCGAGGGGATGATGAACAGGATGAACCCGCCCGGATCGGCCACCAGCAGCAGGAACTGCGCCGCCACGATCCCCGCCATCTGCACGATCATGTAAAGCGACAGCGACTGGCCGCGGGTTTCGTTGGTGGCCGAATTGTTCAGCCAGCTTTCCGCCGTGACATACACGCCCGAGAAACAGAACCCGATCAGAATGCGCCCCGCGCCCCATGCAATGGGATCGGTCAGCGCAGGGTAAAGGATCATCACCGCCGAAATCATCGAGGCCAGCGCCGCAAAGACCCGCACATGGCCGACGCGCCGGATCATCTCGGGCGCCATGCGCGAGCCGAACAGGAAACCCACGAAATAGCCGGACATGACCAGCGACATCTCGATGGTCGAGAACCCCTCGATCTGGCCGCGGATACCCAAGAGCGTGCCCTGCATGCCATTGCCCACCTGCAACAGCATCATTCCCAGCAATAGCGCCCATGCGCCGTTCAGCACCTGCAACATCGCCGTGTCCCGTCATGTCATGTCAATCTGTCGCACTCGCCGTGCCAGCAATTCATCCCGGAATCAACAAGGATGCGTCACCATAGGAAAAGAAGCGGTATCGCTCCCTGAGCGCATGGTCATAGATCGCCTGGATACGCTCCTGCCCCATCAACGCCGCCACCAGCATCAACAGGGTCGAGCGCGGCAAATGGAAATTGGTCATCAGCGCGTCGGTCACGCGGAAATCGAAACCCGGATAGATGAAAATATCGGTATCGCCGCGCCACGGCACGATCCCGCCGCTCTCGCGCGCGGCACTTTCGATCAGGCGCAGCGCCGTTGTGCCAACCGGGATCACCCGCCCGCCCGCCGCCTTCGTTGCGGCGATCTCGGCGGCGGCCTTTTCGCTGACCTCGCCCCATTCGGCATGCATCCGGTGGGTGGTCACGTCCTCGACCTTGACCGGCAGAAAGGTGCCCGCCCCCACATGCAGCGTCACATGGCTGAAGGCGATGCCGCGCGCGCGCAGATCCGCCAGCAACGCCTCGTCGAAATGCAGCGACGCCGTGGGGGCCGCCACGGCGCCCGGCGCGCGCGCCCAGACGGTCTGGTAGTCGGTCTTGTCCTGCTCATCGGCGGCGCGGCGCGCGGCGATATAGGGTGGCAGGGGCATCGCCCCGGCCTCTGCCAGCGCCGCGTCAAAATCCGCGCCCTCCAGGTTGAAGCGCAGCCTTGCCTGCCCTCCGTCTTTTGCCAGCAACTCCGCCTCCAGCCCGGCGGCGAAACTGACCACCTCGCCGATGCGCAGTTTCTTAAGGGGTTTGACCAGCGCCGCCCAGTCGCCCTCGCGCCCCGGTTCCAGCAGCGTGACCTCGATGCGCGCGCGGGTCTCGCCCTCGGGGCCGCTGCGCGCACGCGCGCCGCTCAGGCGGGCTGGGATGACGGCGGTGTCGTTCAGCACCAGCCGGTCGCCGGGGCGCAGCCAGTCGCCCAGATCGCGCACGCAGGCATCATGGATCGCCGCGCCCTCAGCCACCACCAGGCGCGCCGAGCTGCGCGGCCGCGCCGGGCGCGTCGCGATCAGTTCCTCGGGCAGGTCGAAATCGAAATCGCTCAGTTTCACTGCCCGGCCTCTCCCCCGTCTCTTTCTTCAATCTGGCGCCGGGGCGCCGGTTTGGCAGCCTCGCCGCTGCCCGGTGGCGGGCGGCGGAAAAGATCGCGGAACATCCCCGGCGTGAACACCGACAGCGGATTGACGCTGACCCTTGGGTCCGCCACCGGCCCGCGCATGGTGTAAGTCACCCCCACCAGCCCCTCGCCGCGCCGTGTAAACAGCCCGCCAGCCGAATTCACCAGGTAAAACGGCGAAATCACGCCCTGCATGTTCATCATCGTGCTTTCAAGATCGTAATAGCCTTCCATCGACACCCCCATCGACGCGCCCACGGCGCTGCCCGACATCAGCGTCACGCGCCGGGGCGTCAACAGGAATCGCGATGTCACGTCGCTGAAATGGATGCCCTCGCCGCTCAACTGATCCAGCAGGCCCACCACGCTCACCGTATTGAGCAGCGCCGCCAGCGCCGGAGCATCGGTCAGGCGCACATTCTTGACCTCGAGAGAGCCTTCGTAACGCCCCGCGCCCCTGACCGGCACCAGCACCAGATTCATCTCGCCGTCGCGCGCCTGCTTGAGCATCCCCGCCGCCGCCAGCACCGCGCCCGCATCCTGCGAGCGGATCTGAAAGGCGCTGCGCCCGTCCTTGGGCGCGACCCGCCCCGAGATCTCCGGCCCGCCATTCACCTGCCCGGTAAAAGACCCCGACGCCCCGTCGCTCATGTCCAGATCGGCGCGAAAATCCCTCAGCACGATGCCGTCCGAAATGATCAACCGGTCCAGCGCCAGCGATACCGGCCCGCCCTCGCCGCCGCCCCCGCTTCCGTCACCCGCCAGCGATGTCTGGCGCAGATCGACCATCCCGCCCGACACCAGCACCTGCGGCGCCCGCCCCGCGCCGCGGCCCTGCAATTCGACCGGCGCATCCAGCCACGTTCCCAGCCGCACGCGCGAGAACACCGCCCGCGCCAGCGTGCCGTCATCATTGAGCGTGACCGCGCCGCGCACCTCAAGCCCGGCGGCCTCAAGCGTGGTCGACTCGATCCGGGGCGGCTCGCCCAGCGTGCCCGTGACCTGCAGATCACCCGTCTCCTGCGCCCCCAGCGACCAGCTCAGCTGCGGCACGCGCAGCCCGACCCCGGCAAGATCCGAGCGCAACTCGAAACGCCCCGGCTCTCCGGGCGGCAGGGTGATCTCGATATCGGCGCGCCCCGCCCCCGAAAGGCTCCCCGGCGGCAACCCGATGCGGAACTCGTCGGCGAAACGCTCCGACAGCTCGATCCAGCCCGTCAACCGACCGGTGCCGTCGCTCTTTTCGCCAAGCGCCGTGCGCCATTGCCCCTCGACCGGCACCCCCCCGATACGCCCCGCGCCCGAGACGCTGATCCCGGCATTGTCGCCGCGCAGCTCCAGGCCCGACGCCGCCAGCACCCGGCCCGGCACCAATGTCTCGCTGCGCAGATCGCTCAGGCGCCCATTGACGCTGAACGCCACCTCGTCGGGGCTCAGCTCCTTTTTCAGCAGAAAATCCAGCTCCCCCGAGATTTGCGCCCGCCCATCCGCCAGCGTCACCGGCAGGTTCGCCTTGGTCATGAACCCGAACGGTCCCTCGTCCAGCAGCGACAGGGCGGCCGTGATGGTGCTGTCGGTCTTCAGCCGCGCCCCCGCCGGGCCGCGGTCGATATTGACGTCGGGGATCATGAAACTGGTGCCCGAAATGTCGATCCGCCCACCCTGCGCCGCCGTCACATGGCCCCGATCCGTGGTGATCACGAAGCGGTTGTCGATCAACGAGGCATGGCCCGCCGCCGCCTCGATGGGCGGCACATCCTTGATAAAGACCGTATCCAGGTTCTCGTAATCGAACCCCAGAAACACATCCGGGTCATGATCGGGCCGGAACCGCGCGGCGAATTGCAGATTGCTCAGATCAGCGCGGGTCACGTTCTTGTCGATCCACTCGCGTGCGCCATTCGCCAGCCCCTCGGGCCAGAGCGTCAACAGCCGATCAGGCTGCAGCGCGTCCAGCGTCGCATCCAATGCCAGCGTCCAGCCCTCGGGCTCGGCCTCCAGCGCGCCTTTCATCACCAGTCGGCTCGTCTCGTCGCTCAGGCTCAACTGGCCCAGCGTCAACAGAAACGGGTCGATCCGCAGCCGCATGTCCATCACCGCCGACTCGACCTCGATGGGTTCGGGATACATGCCGTCGGGATTGGCCGAGATGCGGCGAAACTGGAACTGGCCCAGCAACTCGCTTGGCCAGCCCGATTCCATCCCCACAAGATAGGCGCGCCCCTCGGCCAGCGCCGAGACCCATTTGCTGTCCACCGAGATCTCGTCGAAACGCAGCACCTGCTGCGCCGGATCGTAGGCGAAATAGACCCGCGCCTGCGAGAACGCCACCGGCTCCGTCGCCTCGGTCGGCTGCAACACGCCCTCGGCGATCTGCAGGGTGGCATTCAGAAGGCCCAACCGCCCGCTTTCATCAACCGAAGCCCTCAGCGAGCCCGATATCGGCGCATCCAGCGCCCCGAGCCATGTCATCGCAGGGGATTGCCCGGCAATGTCGCGCGCGGGCATGTCCTCGAATGTGACGCCGAAATCCGCCGCCGTCTCGCCGATCTCCCGGGTGTAGTTCACCGCCAGCGTGGTCGCATAGGCCCGCGCGCCCAGCAGGGCGACATCGCCGCGCAGCGTCAGCCGGTCGCCCTCGCGCGTCATCTCAAGGCGCCCGTCATCGACATTCCAGGCCCGGCCCGCGCGCGCATCCTCATAGCGCAGCGTCAGGTTGCTGGCCTCCACCTCGCGCAGCGCCGCGAAATGGGACCGCTCCAGCACAGCATCAAGCTGCGCCGCCAGCGCACCCATATTGGCGGCCTCTTCCAGCGGCGGCGCGGTATCGCCCACGCTCAGCCCCACCGCGCCATCCTCGGACCGGCGCAATGTCACCCGCGCCCCCGACAGATTGATTTCCGCAGGCTGCAACGCGCCCCTCAAAAGCGGCCCGAGCGCCACCTTGCTCTGAGCGCTCGACAGGCTGGCCAGCGTCGCCCCCGACGGGTCGTGCAATGTCACGTCATGCAGGCTCAGCCTTGGCACCCAGTCTGACTGGATCACCAACGCCACCTCGCCAAAGCGCAGCGAAAAGCCGCTCAGATCGTCGTTGATCTTCTGGCTGATCTTGTCGCGCAGCCACTCTGGCGCGACGAATTCGCGCCCCGCGGCCAGGCTCACCGCCACCGCCAGTATGATGATTACCCCGACCAGCGCCGACACCACCCAGGGCAGGGCCCTGCGGGTACGCGCGCCGCGCGGCTTCATGTCCTGGGACTCGCTCATTCGTCTTGTTCGCTCGGCCCGGTTTGACCGGCCGCCTGCCTGATGTCTTTATTCCGGCGTCTCCTGCCCTAATATGACCCGGAGTCAAACCCATAACAAGGAAAGCCCATGCCCGAACCCGGTACGATCGCCCCCGATTTCACCCTGCCCCGCGATGGCGGCAGCTCCGTTACCCTCTCGGCCCTGCGCCCCGCGCCCGTCGTGCTGTTCTTTTATCCTCGCGATGACACCTCGGGCTGCACCAAAGAGGCGCTGGCCTTCACCGCCCTCAAGGACGCCTTCGGCGAAGCAGGCGCGCAGGTGCTTGGCATTTCCAAGGACAGCGTTGAAAAGCATCAGAAATTCCGCGACAAGCACGACCTGAACGTGCCACTCCTCTCGGATGCGGACTCCGACATCTGCGAGCAATACGGCGTCTGGAAGCAGAAAAGCATGTATGGCAAGACCTTCTGGGGAATCGAGCGGTCCACCTTCCTGATCGACGGCGAAGGGCGCATCGCGCGCGTCTGGCCCAAGGTCAAGGTGCCCGGCCATGCCGAAGAGGTGCTCGAAGCGGTGCGCGCCCTGTGAGCGCGCAAACCCTGACCGAAATGGCGGTCGAGGTGCTCTCGGCCAAGGATGGGCGCGAAAAGACCGCGCTTTCGCGCCGCCACGCGCAAACCTGGTTCGCGGCGCGCGCCGACGGGCGCGACATTCCCGTGGGCCAGGGCGAGCCGCCCCTGCGCCCCGCGCGCCCCGACCGCCCCGAACTTCTTGATCCGCGCGACGTGCCCCGCCGCCGCCCCGGCAGCCCGCAGGGGCGGCTCGCCATCCTTCACGCGGTGGCGCATATCGAACTCAATGCCGTCGATCTGCACTGGGATATCATCGCGCGGTTCGGCCATGTGCCGATGCCGGTCGGCTTCTATGACGACTGGGTCAAGTCGGCGGACGAGGAATCCAAGCATTTCAACCTGATATGCGACTGTCTTGAAGCGCATGACAGTCATTACGGCGCGCTGCCCGCCCATGCCGGCATGTGGCGCGCCGCCGAGGACACGGCCAGCGACCTGATGGGGCGGCTCGCGGTGGTGCCGATGGTGCTCGAGGCCCGCGGCCTCGATGTCACCCCCGGTATGATCGACATTTTTACCAAGGCCGGGGACGCGCGCGCGGTCGAGGCGATGCAGGTGATCTACGCCGAAGAGGTTCACCACGTCGCCTATGGCTCGAAATGGTTTCATTTTCTTTGCGGTCGCCATGATCTTGACCCCAAGGAGGTGTTTCACGACCTTGTGCGGCGCTATTTTCACGGCGCTCTCAAACCTCCGTTCAACGAGGAAAAGCGCGCCGAAGCCGGTTTGCCGCCCGATTTCTACTGGCCGCTGGCCGATGAACCCCCTTCAAAAGGCTAGGCAACCCCTTGCAGATCGGCGATTTTTCGCCGGTCTGGCAACATTTGGCTGAAATCCCGCCCGCCTTTGCCCAAAAACCTTGCTCCATCGAAAACCACTCGCTAAGCCACCTTCAAGCACGCCTGGTCACGAAAGATGACCAATCGTTACGAAGCGTGCCACGACCGGGTGGGGCAACAAGGGACGGGACGACTTGCTTAGACGACTTGCCATCAGGCTGCATGCCAAGCTCGAAAAACACTTCCCGGAGCGCCGGGTGTTTCTCAAGTCCGACAGCGACACGCGCTTCATCCGGCTGCGACCCCATTCACAACTGCTGGCCTTCTTCGGGGCATCCGCCATTGTCGCCTGGGCGATCATCGCCACCGCGATCCTGCTCATGGACAGCATTGGTTCGGGCAATTTCCGCGAACAGGCCAAGCGCGATCAACGCACCTACGAACATCGCCTCAACGAACTGTCCGACGAGCGCGACATGCGCGCCGACGAGGCGCTGGCCGCGCAGGAGCGCTTCAACTCGGCGCTTCATCAGATATCGGTGATGCAGACCGAACTGCTCGCTTCCGAGACCCGCCGCCGCGAACTGGAAACCGGGATCGAGGTGATCCAGAAAACCCTGCGCCGCACCGTCAAGGAACGCGACAAGGCCCGCTACGAGGCGCTGGAACTCGCCAGCGCGCTTGATGATCAGGGCGGCGCGCCCGGCAATGGCAACGACAGCTCCGCCGACGGGATGCTGGATTTCCTCACCACCGCGCTCGCCGACACCGCAAGCGAACGCGACCAGATCAGCAACGACGCCCAGCAGGCCCTGCTTGAAGCCGATGAAATGGCGCTGCGGATCGAACTGATGCGCGACCAGAACGAACAGATCTTCAGCCAGCTCGAAGAGGCGATGACGATCTCGGTCGAACCGCTGGACAAGATGTTCCGCGCCGCCGGGATGAACCCCAAGACGCTCCTGGACACGGTGCGCAGCGGATATTCCGGCCAGGGCGGCCCACTGACCCCGCTCAGTTTCTCGACCCGCGGTCAGGAACCTTCTGGCGACACCATGCGCGCCAATCGCATCCTCGATCAGATGGACACGCTCAACCTGTATCGGATCGCCGCGCAAAAGGCGCCCTTCGCGATACCGATCAAGAATTCCTTCCGCTACACCTCGGGTTTCGGCATGCGCTGGGGCCGGATGCATAACGGCACCGATTTCGCCGCACCCCACGGCACGCCGATCCATTCCACCGCCGATGGGGTCGTCACCCATGCGGGCTGGCTCTCGGGCTATGGCCACCTGGTCAAGATCCGCCACGAGTTCGGCATCGAGACCCGCTATGCCCATCTTTCCAAACTTCACGTGAAGGTCGGCCAAAGGGTCTCGCGCGGGGATCGGATCGGTGATATGGGCAACACTGGACGTTCAACGGGCACCCATCTACACTACGAGGTCCGTGTCGGCGGCAAACCCGTCAACCCCATGACATATATCAAGGCTGCTAACGATGTTTTCTAAGAGCAAAATCAACGATCCCGCACCCAAGGCTGACGACGCGGCCAAGCCCGCCAGCACCGAGCGTGCCGGCGACTCGCCCCGCCCCGACTCGGGCGGCACCGAATTCAAGGCATCCGCGCCCAAGGCCAAACCCCCCGCATCGGTGCTGTCCTCGGACCTCCATGTCACCGGCAATCTCAAGACCACCGGCGACATCCAGGTCGAAGGCACCGTCGAGGGCGACATCCGCGCGCATCTTCTGACAGTCGGCGAAGGCGCCACGATCAAGGGCGAAGTGATCGCCGATGACGTGGTGGTCAATGGCCGCATCGTGGGCCGCGTGCGCGGCCTCAAGGTGCGCCTGACCTCGACCGCCCGCGTCGAAGGCGACATCATCCACAAGACCATCGCCATCGAATCCGGCGCCCATTTCGAAGGCTCCGTACAGCGTCAGGACGACCCCCTGAATTCCAAGGGCGCGGCCCAGAAACCCGCCGCGGCAGCCCAACAGCCCGCCGCTTCGGGCAGCAGCGCCAGCAGCGGCTCTCAGCAGCAGCCCGCCGCCAAGGCCAGCTCCTGACCCGCTGATCGCGATCTCGCAGATCAACCCTTGAAAGGCGCCCTGCTTGACAGCGGCGCCTTTTCTCTTTCCCCTTGCATCATGTACCCCGCCCTGCCCGGCCTTTACCCGGCCCGGTATGCGGATTTTACGATTTCCCATTTTGACGCATCACCGATTGCTTCACATCCCCCGGATGTCGTGCCCTCCGACATGACCGCGCCATCCGTTCATATTTCAAAGTCACCCGGAGAAGGAGTTTCATTGATGTCTCGCGCCGCAAGATTTCTGATGGTCGCCGCCGCACTTGTCCTCACCATTCAGGGGACCGCCCCCGCCCATGCGGGCGGTCAGCCCCGGCAGGCCGCTTATGTGTCCGTCACCGAACAGCGCAGTGCCCTCGTCGCCTGCAAGTATGAACTGGGGCGGCGCGGATGGGCGCGCTTTCAGGGCAGCTATGTGGAATATCCCTGGGGCGGGCAGACAACGCTTCGCATCCTGCCCTATCGCAATGTCAGCGCCGATGACGCCGCCTGGATCAATTCCTGCGCCGACAAGGCGCTTGGCCGCAAGACCGGGCCGGTCATGGAAATCCGCCGCAAGGACTCGGTCGGGGGCTGCCCGCGCAACGCGCCGGTGATTTATCGCGGCGCGGGCTACTGCATCCGGCGCTGATCGCGGCGCCCAGCCTTAACCCTCCGCGGGCTTGGGCTTGCGTGCCCGCGTCAGCTTCATCTCGGGGTTGGCAAGCCTCGCTTCGGGACCGGCCCAGGCATAGGCCAGCAGGCAGGGATCATGATCACCCGTGGTGATCCTGTGCTCATCGCCCGAGCGGTTCAGGATCAGCGAGCCGGGCGCGAACACCGCCGCGTTGTTTTCCGACCACGCCCCCGAAATCGAGATATAGCTTTCCTCGATCTCCTTGTGGCTGTGCTGCGGATAAGTGGTGTTGGGCGCGAACAGCACGAACCCCAGGATCAGGTTCTCGCACTGCACCGGCCCTTGCGGGCCGAGGATCTCGCAATAGGCGTATTTCTGGGCCAGTGCCTTGGAAATCCGCTCATAGCCATATTCCCATGTCAGCGCGTCCTTGACCTCGCGCAGGGCGCGGGCCATGCCCTGCATCGCCGCCCGCTCACCCAGATCGAGCGCGCGCGGAAGATGCGCCGATACCGGCTTTCGCTCGCTTTCCCTTTCGATCAATTCGGGATTGCGCGCCATCGCCGCCGACAGACGGTCGCGCACCACTTTCCTGTGCGCCCTGATCGCCGGGCTGCCCCCGGCCGAGCCTTGACGATAAAGCACGTCGAACTCGCGCAAAAGATAAAGCCAGTCCGGGCGATCCTTCAGGCGCGGGGGCGAATTGGTCGTCATCCACAGGTCTCCACTCGCGGCGGCGCACCGCTTTCCGGCCCTGATAGCAAAGAGCAGCGCCGCCATGAAGCCGCAATCGCGGCGCAGGAGATTGATAAAACGACTTGATCGACTCGCGGCATCACGCAATGCTGCTCATGCCACCCTCAGTTGTGTGAAGCGAAGTATCCGGAGACGAGTCCATGGCGCGGCAATTTATTTACCTGACAATTCTGGCCGTCCTGATGATTGCATCCCCGCCAAAGGCGCATGCGCAATTCATCGACCAGGGCATCCCCAACTTTCCCCAGAAGATGAGCCAATGGTGCTGGGCGACAGTTGCCCAGCAGGTGATCGCCTGGAAGACGGGCAACAAGCCCGCACAATGCGCCATGGTGGCGATTGCCAATAATTCCCATCCCAACGCGTGCTGCAATGGCAACCCGCAATGCAACGTGCCCGGCAGCATGCAACAGATTCAGGCGCTGATCGCGCATTTCGGGGCCAGCCCCTCGCAGATCAGCTTCCCGTCCAATCCGATGGTGCTTTTCCAGAAACTCCAGAACGGTGTCGCGGTAATTGTTTTCGTCAAGAACTCGCCCTTCGCGCAAATCGGCCATTTCGTGGTGATCCGCGGCATGGACTTCTCCAGCGGTCAACCCGTGGTCTTCGTCAACGATCCGTTGAACTGGAGCGGCTTCTCCCAGCCCGTGCCCTACTGGCAACTCGCTCAATACTGGCAGGCCGCGATCGAAGTCTTCTGAGCGCGGCGCGAGTATCGGTTTCCAGCCCGACTCGCGCGGAATCACGGCGGGTGGGCGCCGCGCCGCCCTCATTGCCGCCAGCGGTTTCGCCTGGAACCCATCGCATCCCCGGCGATGTCGCGCCCGGGCATCTTATGCGAATTCGGGCTCAAGCAGGCACTTCCCATTGCGCTGATGCCGGGTCACAAGCTGGCGCGCGCGCCGTCCCGGTATGAAAGGACGCGCGGCCTCCCGAGATACCGCAACATCCGGGATGCCACCGAAGATCATTTCGATCTCATCCATCACGTCCGGGCCAAGCGAGCGTTGGCTCTGCGGCCCGAGAAACAGGCTTTCGCATGGCGCACCGTTGGCCAGCAGTATCTCGTGCCTGTCCAGAAGAAGATGCACATAGGTCACCTTCCAGGTTGTGTGATCCGTTCTGATCCCGTTCATCCCGACAAGGTGCTTGGCGGCAACCAGCACCTCATCGGCATCGAACATGCGCCGCGCGATCCGCGAGCGAAGCAGAACCCGGTGCTGCGGCGAAACATGGAGATCGCGCTCCGGCACACCCAGCCCCAGGGCCCCCGCCGGGATCACGATCGGCCGCAATCTGGGGTGGCGCAGCATCGTCGGCACCGACAATGTCCTTTGCCCGGCCCAACGGACGGTCTGAACGCCGCGATCCACCGTTGCCACCTGGTTCCCAGGCTTGAGGTCCTCGACCCGAATCTCGGACCCGTTGCCAAGCCGGATCATCGTTCCGGCGCAGAAACAGACGATGTTCACCTGGTTGTCCGTCGTCGAAACGAGAGCGGCGTCGCTGCCTCCGACACCGTTCAATCCACCGGTCTGGATCTGCGTGATATTGAGATCGCCGTACCCGTCACTCGGGATAATGAAATATCGCGTTCCACCCCCGTTCGAAACGGTCAGGAAAATCACGTCCAGATTGCTTTCACTCTGCGGCGAAAAGGTAAGGACGGAACCGTCGCCGGTGATGAACTGGCCGTTGCTCGAGGGTTCTTCGATCTCGTCTATCTGGTAGCTCTGGCCATCAAGCGTGAAGACGTCACCCTCATCGAACTCGCCGTCGTCGAATTCCGAGGAGACAGCAGCTTCGACAACGCCCAGCAAGTTACCGTTCGCCACGGAATAAGTGGTGTTCGAGCTGATATTCGTGACTTCGATGAGATCGAAAATTGTGGCCATAACAGATGTACTCGTACTCGAGAAGGATTAACGCTTCCTTCAAGGTCAGTTCACGTAACCGGATTATTAACGGCCAGTAACCTGTCGAATGTTGGGCCGAAACGAGCCGATATCGTGGAATACGCAGAGAGAACCACGCGCCGCTTGCCCTCCCAATCTTCCCGTTTTCACCGGTTCTGTACGAAACCCTGAAACCACATGCCGATTTCAGTACAAAAGCGCCGTACAAAACCGACGTTTTGTACACTTTTTTGCGCGCGGAACCGGGCGCGGAGTCACGCCTCCAGTTCGGCGTCCCAGTAAAGGAAATCGAGCCAGCTTTCATGCAGGTGATTGGGCGGGAACTTGCGCCCCAGATTGCGCAACTGCTCGGCCCCCGGCATTCTCGGCGGCTTCTTGAGGCACATGCCAGCGCGGCGCAAGCTCTTGGAACCTTTACGTAAATTGCAGCTCGAACAGGCAGCGACCACGTTTTCCCAGCTGGTGATCCCGCCTGCGGCCCGTGGCACCACATGGTCAAAGGTCAGATCACCCTTCGCCCCGCAATACTGGCAACAGAACTCGTCGCGCAGGAACAGGTTGAACCGCGTGAAGGCGACCCGTTTCTGAGGTTTCACGAAATCTTTCAGCACGATCACGCTCGGGATCCGTATCTCGATGCTGGGACTGCGGACGACCTCGTCATATTGTGCAACGATATCAACACGATCAAGGTAGACCGCCTTGACCGCTTCCTGCCAGGGCCAGAGCGATAACGGGTAGTAACATAACGGCCTGTAATCCGCATTCAGGACCAGCGCGGGATGCTGCTTGAGCCCCGCCGGCTCCCTGACGAATTCACTCCTGAAATCACCGTCCATCTTGCGAAAATCTCCCCGCCCGGATCACCCTGTTTTCGGTTCCGGAGCGGGCCAACCCGCCCCTCTGTCGAAATCACTATATCTCGTGTTTCTTCCCTGACAAGCCCCGCATATGCGGCATATCTAGCGCAGGCTTACCCCGGATTCGTAACGCGTCCATGACATTTATCCACAGGCCCCGGGCCGTCTTGACGCCCAAGGCCCAAGCCCGCACACTTGCATCATCATGCCAGACCCGGACCTGCCCCCCGCCCCCTCTCCCGATGCCATTCTCGAAGCTGGCCTCTACGCCGAAGACCTCCCCGCCGCCCGCGCCTTCTATGGCGGCGTGCTCGGGCTCGAGGAGGTCATTCACGTCGAGGGCCGCCATGTATTCTATCGGGTCGGCGGTTCTATCTTGTTGATATTCAATCCGAATGCGACGGCGAAAGGCTCATCCGACGGCAAGCTGTCGGTACCAGCGCATGGCGCGCACGGCCCCGGACATCTCTGCTTTGCTGCCAGTCGCAAGGATATGGATGCCTGGCGCGCACGCCTGACCGCCGCGGGCCACCCGATCGAATCCGCCTTTGACTGGCCCAATGGCGCCCACTCGATCTATTTCCGCGACCCGGCGGGAAACTCACTGGAATTCGCCGAAGCCCGGCTCTGGTTCTGACTGGCTAAAGCCCCAGCTTGTCGCGCATGAAGGCCAGCGCCACCTGCAGCCCGTCGGGCGCGATCCCATGCGCCGTGCCCTTCATGACATGGGCATAGACGTCCTGCCAGCCCGCCGATTGCAGCGCCTCGGCGGCCTCGGGCAGCGATTGGGGCGGCACCACGTCATCGGCATCGCCATGAATCAGGATGACCGGCGGTCGGCTCACGACCTCGTCCTCCAGCAGCTCCGGGCGCAGCAAACGGCCCGAAAACGCTACGATTCCCGCCACTTCGTCTTCTCGGCGCGGTGCCACATGCAGCGCCATCATCGTGCCCTGGCTGAACCCGAACAACACCACCTGTTCGGGCAGCACGTCCTCATCCACCATCAGCGCATCGAGAAAGGCATCAAGGTCATCCGCCGCCGCCAGCAGCCCGCGTTCGGATTCCTCTTCGCTCGAGCCGTCGATCCACGGGATCGGGAACCATTGCAACCCGCTCGGCATCATCGGGATCGTCTCGGGCGCATCGGGCGCGACGAACAGCGTATCGGGCAGATGCTCTCCCAACACATCGGCCAGCCCCAGAAGGTCCGCGCCATTCGCGCCGTAACCATGCAGGAACACCACGATCGAGCGGGTGGTGCCGGAGTGAGGTTCCTTCCGGCCGGCTTGCAATACGCGTGTCATCTGATCCCTTCCCTTTGTTTCATTTGCGCGTAGTAGGCCCACAACAGCCGCGCGGCAACCGATCTCCACGGCGCCCATGCCTGCGCCATCTCGCGCAGCGCCCGTTCACGCGGGCGCTCAGGCAGATCGTAGAGCAGCCGTGCCCCCTCCTGCAAAGCCAGATCGCCCGGCGCGAACACATCCGCCCGCCCAAGGCTGAACATCGCATAGATTTCCGCCGTCCAGACGCCGATCCCGGGCACTTCGGTCAAGCGCCGGATGACCTCGTCGGTCGGGGCACGGCGCAGGCCGCGATAGTCGATCCGCGCTTGGGCCAACGCACGGGCATAGCGGATCTTCTGCCGGCTCAGCCCGGCGGCGCGCAGCGCATCATCGCTGGCCCAGATGATCTTGCGCGGACCAGTCAGCCGCGCGGCCTGCATCCGTCGCCAGATCGCATCGGCGGCGGCGACACTGACCTGCTGACTGACGATCGCGTTCAAAAGCTGGGCAAACCCGTCGGGACGACGGCGCAGCGGCAGCGGCGCGGTCAGCGCATGAGCATGGGCCATGCGCGGGCACAGCCCGCTCAGATGGGCCGCGCCCTCCTCGACATCGTCAAGGGACTCGATAATGCGCTCATTCACAGCTTCGACACCCATTCCAGCGCCTCATTCACGGTCTGAACCCGCTCCACCCCGTCAGGCTGCGCAGGGCGCGCCAGCATGATGACACCGATCCCAAGATCGCGCGCCGCCACCAGCTTGGTGCGCGGCACCTCGCCCCCGGCATTCTTGACGACGAGCCAGTCTACAGCGAGCCGGGTAAAGGTCTCGATCTCGTCGGCCACGGAAAACGGCGGGCCGCCCACCAGAAAATCGCCGTTGGGAAAGGGAAAAGGTCCGTCGGGCGGGTCGATCTGACGGCAGATCAAGCGGCATTGTGACAGGTTCGCGAACCGATCCAGGGTCTGACGCCCGGTCGCCAGAAAGACTGTGCTGCCCGGTGCGATATGGCGCGCAGCCTCTTCCTCGCGCGCAATCATGATCCAGCAGTCGCCCGGCCCTGGGGTCCAGGGCGGGCGCAGTAGCTGGCAATAGGGCAGGCCCAGATCCCGGCAAACCCGTGCACTGCGATGCGAAATGCGGTCCGCAAAGGGATGGGTCGCGTCCAGAACGGCGCTGATCCCGGCCTCTTGCAGATAGGTGCGAAACCCCGCCTCGCCGCCAAATCCACCGATCCGCATAGGCAGGCCGACGGGGCGCGGCGCACGCGTGACCCCGGCCAATGACGCCACCGCCGCGACCTGCCCACGCGCCGCCAGATCGCGCGCGATCAGCGCCGCCTCGCCGGTGCCCGCCAACAACAACAGCGTCATGCCCCGGCCCTCGCCACGATCCGGCCCGCACGGTCGATCACCGCAGTATCGGCCTGGATTTCGGCAGGCAGCATCGCGCGCACCGCAGAAAGCGCATTTTCAGCCACCCAACAAACCATTCTTTCACCTGCTATTTCATAGGCTTGCAACGCGGTATTCATGTAACGCAACTCGCCGACCCCAAGCGCGGTGGCAAGCCGCTCAAAATCGACCTGGCTGCGCGCCGAATGCAAATCACGCGCGCCCTGCGCCAGCTTGGTCATCTTGGCGATGCCGCCGCCGATGGTGATGCGCTTCACCGGATGCCGGGCCAGGTATTTGAGCAACCCACCGGCGAAATCGCCCATGTCCAGCATCGCCTCGTCGGGCAGATCATAAAGCCTCTGAACCGCCTTTTCGCTGGTCGCGCCCGTGCAGCCCGCCACATGATCCAGCCCGCTGGCGCGCGCCACGTCGATACCGCGATGGATCGAGGCGATCCAGGCCGCGCAGGAAAACGGGCGCACGATGCCGGTGGTGCCAAGGATCGACAGCCCGCCCTTGATGCCAAGGCGCGGGTTCCATGTCTGTTGTGCCAAGGCCTGCCCGCCCGGCACCGAGACGGTGATCTCGATATCATCCCGCTCACCGAGGCGCGCCGCCATGTCGCGCACGGTCGTGCGCATCATATCGCGCGGAACAGGGTTGATGGCCGGGTCTCCGGGCGGGATCGGCAGGCCGGCCATGGTCACGGTGCCCACGCCCTCGCCCGCGCGAAAATGGATACCACCGACTGACGGTGCGACATGCGCCACGATCATCGCGCCATGGGTCACATCCGGATCGTCGCCCGCATCCTTGATTACCCCCGCCTCGGCCCAGCCCATACCCTGAGCACCATGGGCGATCTCGAATTCCGGGGTCTGACCACCGGGGAGAGCGATGCGCACCGCGCGCGGTTGCCCCTCGCCCCACAGCATCATCAGCGCGGCGCGCGTGGCGGCGGTGGCGCATGCGCCCGTGGTCCAGCCACGGCGCAGTTGCTTGGGGTCTTTGCGGCTCATCTCGGGCGGACTATAGGCGCGCACCCGAGCCGCGCCAATCGGCAATTTTCACCCCACCCCGATGTCGCAAGCACCTGTGCTTCAAGTCGTTTGCAGTCTTTCACACGCCACGCGATCGGGGCATACAGGAGGGCATGAGCGACTCGATCACCCTTCCCGGCCGCGACTGGCCGATCCTTGAGCCCGGCTGGGTCTGGTTATGTGGTGCGGGCCCGGGTGATCCGGGGCTGTTGACGCTCCATGGGCTCAATGCGCTGAGACAGGCGGATGTGGTGATCTATGACGCGCTGGTCGAGAAGACGATTCTCGACTGGGCACCGCAGGCCGAGCATGTCTATGCCGGCAAGCGCGGTGGCAAACCATCGGCGCTTCAGCGCGACATTTCCCTGCATCTGATCGACCTTGCCCGCGCTGGCAAGCGCGTGCTGCGCCTCAAGGGTGGCGATCCCTTCGTTTTCGGGCGCGGCGGCGAAGAGGCACAGACCCTGGTGCAGTACGGCGTACCGATCCGCATCATACCTGGCATCAGCGCCGGGATCGGCGGGCTGGCCTATGCCGGGATTCCGGTGACGCATCGGGACGTGAACCAGTCGGTCACGTTCGTGACCGGCCATGACCAGTCGGGCGAGGCGCCCTCCTCGCTGAACTGGGCCGCCATTGCCCAGGGCAGCCAGGTGATCGTGATCTACATGGGCATGAAACATGTGGAACGCATCGCCGCTGCCCTCATTGCTGCCGGACGCCCCGCCGACGAGCCCTGCGCCATCGTCTGTTCTGCCACCACCGGCGACCAATCGGTGCTGGAAACCACGCTGTCACGGATGTCCGCCGATATCGGCGAAAGCGGCCTCGAACCCCCGGCGATCCTGTGCGTCGGGCGCTCGGTGCTGATGCGCCAGGTGCTCGACTGGCAGGCGATGGCGTCGGGCGCAGCCCCGCGTGACCTTGACCCGCTGGGCCGGGGGCGCCCCGCCGAGCGCGCATGAACAAGGGCCTTATCATCGCGGCCCCCGCATCGGGCAGCGGCAAGACCACCGTCACCCTGGCGCTGTTGCGCCTGCTGGCGCGTCAAGGCCTGCCAGTGCGCGGCGCCAAATCCGGACCCGACTTCATCGACCCCCGCTTTCACGAGGCAGCCTCGGGCGTGCCCTGCCGCAATCTCGATGCCTGGGCGATGAGCAAGGCGCGACTGCGCGCGCTGGCCGGCGACGGCACGGGGCTTTTGGTGATCGAAGGCGCAATGGGCCTCTTTGACGGCGCACCCCCGGACGGGCGCGGCGCGGTCGCCGATCTCGCGCGCGCGCTCGACCTGCCGGTGGTGTTGGTGGTCGATGCGGGGCGCATGGCGCAATCAGTCGCGCCGCTGGTGGCGGGCTTTGCCGGGCATGACAGATCGGTGCGCGTCGCGGGCGTGATCCTCAACAATGTCGGCTCGCCGCGCCATGCCTTGATGCTTGAAAATGCGCTGGCGCCGCTGGGCCTGCCGGTTCTGGCCAGCCTGCCGCGCGACACGGGGCTTGCCTTGCCCTCGCGCCATCTCGGGCTTGTCCAGGCAGAGGAGCGCGCCGATCTCGACGGTTTCCTCGACCACGCCGCCGACGCATTGGAAGCGACGCTGAAGCAAGATGCGCTTCTGTCACTTGCCGCGCCGCTGCCAGACGCGGGCGCAGCGCAGCGCATGGCCCCGCCGGGACAGGTGATCGCTGTCGCGCGTGACGCGGCCTTCGCCTTTTCCTATCCGCACTTGCTTGAGGATTGGCGCGCAGCGGGGGCAGAGTTGCGGTTCTTCTCGCCGCTGGCGGACGCCCCCGTACCGAAGGCTGATTTCATCTTTCTTCCCGGCGGCTACCCGGAGCTGCACGGCGGGCGAATCGCCGCCGCGCAGACCTTCATGTCAAGCCTCAGATATGCCGCGCAAAATACTGTTATATATGGAGAATGCGGCGGCTACATGGTTCTGGGCGACGGATTGATCGACGCCGACGGCACCCGCCATGCGATGGCCGGACTGTTGCGACTCGAGACATCGTTCGCCACGCGCCGGATGCATCTTGGCTATCGCCAGTTGCAACCACTTCGCGGCCTCTTCGATGGGCCACTTGCAGGTCATGAATTTCACTACGCCACCACCCTCAACGCCCGGGGCGATGCGCTATTCGCCGCCCGTGACGCCAGTGGCACCGCCCTGCCCGACATGGGGCTGGTTGCCGGAAATGTGCAGGGGTCTTTCGCCCATGTGATCGACCGCGCCACGGGTCCGGGCTGAGCCTTGCACCCGGTCCCGATTGGGTCTAGCAGAACCGTCATGACCGATGCCGTCCTCATCCACAGCGACCGCCGCGCAAAACGTAATGTCGTTGTGCTTGCGGCGGCGCAGGCGTTTCTGGGTGCGCAGATGGCGATGGTGTTCGTGGTCGGCGGGCTGGCCGGTCAGACGCTGGCCAGCAATATCTGCTTTGCGACGCTGCCGATCTCGCTGATCGTGCTCGGTTCTATGCTGGCCGCGAACCCGCTTGCCTGGTTCATGCAGCGCGCCGGGCGCAGGGCGGGCTTCATCCTGGGCGCAGGCGCCGGGGCGACAGGCGCGGGGATCGGCGCCTACGGGCTGTATATCGCGTCCTTCGAGGTGTTTCTCGCCGGCAGTTTCATCACAGGCATCTACATGTCGGCGCAGGGGTTCTACCGCTTTGCCGCCGCCGATACCGCCAGCGACGAATTCCGCCCCAAGGCGATCTCCTATGTGCTGGCGGGCGGCCTTGCGAGCGCGATCATTGGCCCGCAACTGGTCAAGGTCACCAGCCAGGCGATGGTGATTCCCTTCATGGGGACCTATTTCGCCGTGGTCGTACTGAACGTGGTGGGCGCGCTTCTCTTCCTGTTCCTCGACATTCCCAAGCCGCCGGTCCCCGCGCATGACGCCCCCAAGGGACGCAGCCGCTGGGAGCTGATCACCACACCGCGCATCCTTGTCGCGGTGATCTGCGCGATGGTTTCCTATGCGCTGATGAACCTTGTCATGACCTCGACCCCGCTGGCGGTGGTGGGCTGCGGCCTCTCCGAAGGGAACGCGGCCGACATCGTCACGGGCCATGTGCTGGCCATGTTTGCCCCCTCCTTCTTTACCGGCCACCTGATCGCGCGCTTCGGCGTCGAAAAGGTGGTTGCGGCGGGGCTCGTGATCCTTGCGGGCGCGGGGGCCGTGGCGCTTCAGGGTGTCTCGATCGAGAATTTCTTCATCGCCCTCATCCTGCTGGGCATTGGCTGGAACTTCGGCTTCATCGGCGCCACCACGATGCTGGCCGGGGCACATGAAGCGCATGAACGCGGCCGAATGCAGGGCCTCAATGACCTTCTGGTGTTCGGGGGGGTGACGCTGGCCTCACTGGCCTCGGGGGGCCTCATGAACTGCGCAGGCGACGGCGCACAGGCAGGCTGGATTTCGGTCAATCTGGCGATGGTGCCATTCCTGGCGCTGGCGGGCGGCGCGCTGATCTGGCTGATGCTGCGCCCCGACGACGCCTGATCCGACAGCCTGAAGCGCTCTACCAACGCCCCGTGAGCGCCCGCGCCATCAAGCCAAAGCGGCGCTGCACCGGCGCCAGTTCCAACCGCCCCTCGGCCACCCGGCGCGGATCGCTGACCGCGCGCTTGAGCACCGGCCCCACCTGCCAGAGCGGCAACAGCGCCGGGCCAAGCGCGGCATGAACCTGCGCGCGCGCGCCGCGCGCAGCGCTCAAGGCACTAAGCCCCTCTTGCGCCAGCGCGCGCACGCCCTCGGGTGTGCCATCCACCAGCGGGATGCGCCCCGCCTGTTCCAGCGCGGGCACCGCCCGCAGCCAGTTGGCAATTCCAAGCGCACGCCCGGCATCGCGCAGTGGCATTTCCGGCACCTCGGTTGACCCTCCCAAGGCGCGCGCGATCGCCAGCATCAGGTTGGACGACGTGTCCTCGATATAGCCGCGAAAATGCGCCATGTCCTCGAACGGGTCGCGGTAGATATCCCAGCGACGCGCCGCGACCAGCCGGTCCAGAAGCGCCGCCCCCTCGCTATCCAGCACTTCCGCCAGCGGCGTCACCACCTCGTGGCGACGCACAACACCACGGCTGCGAATTTCCTCCAGCGCGTCGCGCCACCATTGCAGGCGCATCTCGGCGATCATCGTCTCCTCGGTGACCCAAGGCGCGCGCGACACTTCGATATTGAAGGCATAGAATGCGAACAGCACCCGGCGCGCCGCCACCGGCGCGGCCATGCTGGCGGCAAAACGGTCCGGGTCGCCCCGCTCCACAAGCTGCGCGCAGGCCAAAAGATCGGCGTCAAACTCCATGCCCGACACCTAGGCCGCGCCCCCCGTCGCGCCACCATCGCGCATCAGCTTCCAGGTGATCGCATCCAGCAGCGCCTCGAAACTGGCATCCACGATGTTGGCGCTCACCCCCACAGTGGACCAGCGCCGCCCCTGCCCGTCCTCGCTGTCAATGATGACGCGGGTCACGGCCTCGGTCCCCCCTTGGGTGATACGCACCTTGAAATCCACCAGCCGCATGTCGTCAATCGCCTGCTGATAACTGCCCAGGTCCTTGGCCAGCGCTTTCGCCAGCGCGTTGACCGGGCCACGGTCGTTGCCCTGCCGGTCCATCGATTCCGATACCGACAGTTTCTTTTCCCCATCCACCTTGACCACGACCACCGCCTCGGACAACGACACCATCTGGTCATACTTGTTCTTGCGCCGCTCGACCGTGACCTTGTAGCGCTTCACCTCGAAGAACTGCGGCAACTGCCCCAGTTCGCGGCGCGCCAACAGCTCGAAACTGGCCTGCGCGCTGTCATAGGTATATCCGCGATCCTCACGCAGCTTGATCTCTTCGAGGATGCGTGCAAGCGCCGGATCGCCCTTGTCCACTGTAATCCCGGCTTCGGCCAGACGCCGGCGCAGGTTCGACTGGCCCGCCTGGTTCGACATCGGGATGACGCGCGCATTGCCCACCAATCCGGGGTCGATATGCTCATATGTTGTGGGATCCTTGAGGATCGCGCTCGCATGAAGCCCCGCCTTGTGCGCAAAAGCCGAGGCCCCCACATAGGGCGCCTGCTTCATCGGCACCCGGTTCAGGATCTCGTCCAGCATCCGGCTGGCCTGCGTCAGCTTCTTCAGCGACGCGTGGCTCACCCCGATGCTGTAGCGGCTGGCATATGGCTCCTTCAGCAGCAGCGTGGCGATCAGCGTGGTCAGGTTGGCATTGCCACAGCGCTCGCCCAGCCCGTTGAGCGTGCCCTGCACCTGTCGCGCGCCCGCCGATACCGCCGCAAGGCTGCCCGCCACGGCGTTTTCCGTGTCGTTATGCGTGTGAATACCCAGCCGCTCGCCGGGAATGCCCTCGGCGATCACCTCGGCGGTGATGCGCCCGACCTCTTCGGGCAACGTGCCGCCATTGGTATCGCACAGCACGATCCAGCGCGCCCCGGCGTCATTGGCGGCGCGCAGCGTCTCCAGCGCATAGGCGCGGTTGGCCTTCCAGCCATCAAAGAAATGCTCCGCATCGAACAGCGCCTCGCGCCCCTCGGCCACCACATGCGCCACCGATTGCGCGATATTCGTGACATTCTCCTCCAGCGTGATGCCCAGCGCCGTTTCCACGTGGAAATCATAGGTCTTGCCGACCAGGCACACCGCCCGCGTCCCGGCATTGAGCACCGCCGCCAGAACCTCGTCATTCTGCGCCGAGCGCCCCGCCCGCTTGGTCATGCCGAATGCGGTCAGCATCGCGCGCGTCTGCGGCGCCGCCTCGAAAAATCCGCTGTCGGTGGGGTTGGCGCCCGGCCAGCCACCCTCGATATAATCTACGCCCAGCGCATCCAGCGTCTCGGCGATCTTGCGTTTCTCCGGTGTCGAGAACGACACCCCCTGCGTCTGCTGCCCGTCGCGCAGCGTCGTGTCGTAAAGATAGAGACGTTCGCGTGTCATGCCGCCCCTCCCGTCTTCATCTGGCGCAAAATACCTCGGGGAGTGTGAGGGGCTGGCCCCTCACGCCGACATTGCCACAACGTGCCCGCGCCCAGAATTGTCATGACAAACCCTCAAGCCCGGCGGGATCAAACTCCGGACCCGGAACCAGTTCCACCCCAGCCTTGCTCATCCGCACCTCTATTCCGGCCGCGATCAGCGCCGCCTTGAGCCGGTCGAGCTCGGTGAAATCCTTGCTCTCCATCGCGATCTGGCGCGCCTCGAAAAGCCGCTTTTCATGTCTGGAAAGATCGACCTCGGGCGCGGCGGCCCAGTCCGGCACGCTCTCGCCCATCAGGCCCAGAAACCTCAAACTTGCCCGCAATGCCGGGGTATCATCGGCATGTGACAACTGATGCAGCTCAGCAATCGCTTTGGGAGTATTCAAATCATCCGCAAGCGCGTCCACGACTGACCGATATGGCGCTGCGTTGTCCAAACCTTGCGCCGCCTGCGCATACCATTTGCGCAACGTGGCCTCGGCCTCGCGCGCCTTCTGTGCGGTCCAGTCCATCGGCTTGCGGTAATGGGTCGAAAGGAACACGAAGCGGATCACCTCGCCCGGCACCGGCGGGGCATCGGCGTGGCCTTCCAACAGATCATGCACGGTAAAGAAATTGCCAAGGCTCTTGGACATCTTCTTGCCCTCCACCTGAAGCATCTCGTTATGCATCCAGATACGCGCGAATTCGCCCTCGGGATGGGCGCAGCAGCTCTGGGCGATCTCGTTCTCGTGATGCGGGAACATCAGGTCATTGCCCCCGCCGTGAATGTCGAAACTCTCGCCCAGCAATTCATGGCTCATCGCCGAGCATTCGATATGCCAGCCCGGCCGCCCCCGCCCCCAGGGGCTGTCCCAGCCCGGCAGATCGTCGCTTGACGGCTTCCACAGCACGAAATCCATCGGGTTGCGCTTGTAGGGCGCCACATCGACACGGGCGCCCGCGATCATGTCATCGACAGACCGCCCCGACAGCTTGCCGTAATCCTTGTAGCTCTCGACCGCGAACAGCACATGCCCCTCGGCCGCATAGGCGTGACCCCTTTCGATAAGGTCCTCGATCATGGCGATCATCTGCGGAATGTATTGCGTCGCGCGCGGCATCGCGTCGGGCTCGAGCGCGCCCAGCGCGGCCATGTCGTCCAGAAACCACTGCGTCGTTTGCGCAGTGATCCGGGCGATCTCGGCGTTCACGTCACCGCCCTTGCCCACATTCTCGATGGCGCGGGCGTTGATCTTGTCATCCACGTCGGTGAAGTTGCGCACATAGGTCACATGATCGGCCCCATGCACATGGCGTAACAGACGGTACAGCAGATCGAACACGATCACCGGACGCGCATTGCCCAGATGGGCGCGGTCATAGACAGTCGGCCCGCAGACATACATCCGCACATTGCCCGGATCGAGCGGCTCCAGCACCTCCTTGGCGCGGGTCTTCGTATTGTAGAGCTTGATCGTCGTCATGAAAGTCCTCGCAGGCGCAGGCATCCCGCGGCGGGCTTATCAACTAACGTCTTGATAGGGAATAGATGACGGCCCGCCCGAGATATCTCAGGTGGTAATGCAGCAGATGATGATGCGGCGGCACGTCATGGCAGTGACGTTACGCCGCGCGGCGCAGCTTGGCAAGTGTTCGACGGCACGGCGGGTTCGCCCGCGCCGGCGTCGGATTCAGTGATCTGCTTGACAGGGCGATGGCGCCCGGGCCATCTGGCGCCAAACCCATCCATCATTCCCCCGAACACGGCACACCCGACATCAAGGAGCGGCACATGCAACTGTCACGCAGGATCACCGGTATCACCCAGGGTGGATCGGATGGCTGGGATGTCTATTACCGTGCCAATCGCCTGTCGGATGAAGGTCTCGACATCACCCATCTCACCATCGGCGAGCATGACATCGGTACCGACCGCTCCATTCTCGATGCGATGCATGCGGCGACGCTGGCAGGCCATACCGGCTATTCGGCCTTCAACGGCAAGATGAACCTGCGCGAACGCGTTGCGCGTCGCGTGAGCGAACGTACCGGCCAGCCCACGACACCCGATAACGTTCTCGTTGTGCCCGGTGGTCAGGCAGGGCTTTTCGCCACCCATCACGCCGCCTGCGACGAAGGCGACACCGCGCTCTATATCGACCCCTATTACGCTACCTATCCCGGCACGATCCGCAGCGTCGGCGCGCGCCCGCTGGCGATTCCGGCGCGCCCCGAACGCATGTTCCAGCCCGACCCGGCGGATATCGCGCCCCATGCGGCGGGGGCCTCGAGCCTGCTGATCAACTCGCCCAACAACCCGACCGGCGTGAACTACAGCCGCGACACGCTCATGGGGATCGCGCACATCTGCCAGGAACACGCGCTCTGGCTGATCTCGGACGAGGTCTATGACACCCAGCTTTGGCACGGGCAGCATATCAGCCCGCGGACCCTGCCGGGGATGGAGGCGCAGACGCTGGTGATCGGGTCGCTCTCGAAATCCCATGCCATGACCGGCAGCCGTATCGGCTGGGTCGTCGGCCCAGAAGAGGCGATCGAGCATATGGGCAACCTTGCCACGCACACCACCTATGGCGTCGCCGGTTTCGTGCAGGAGGCCGCCTGTTTCGCGCTCGATCGCGGCCCCGAATTCGAGGCCATGATCGCGGCCCCCTTCCGGCGGCGGCGCGACCTCGTGCTGCGCCTGCTCGAGGGGCAGAACACCGTGCGCCCGATCCCGGCGGACGGGGCGATGTATGTGATGCTCGACATCCGCGCCACCGGGCTTTCAGGCGAGGATTTCGCCAACCGGCTGCTTGACACCAATCTGGTTGCGGTGATGCCCGGCGAAAGTTTCGGTCAGGCGGCGGCGGGCCATGTCCGCGTCGCCCTCACGGTCGATGACGAGCGCCTTGCCGAGGCTGTCGGCAAGCTGGTCTCGCTGGCGCAGAACCTGACCGCGTGACGCCGCTTCATGGCCCGTTTGCGACACGCGTCGCGATTGGGACAGACGCGGGCGGCAGAATCGGCTTCACTCCTCCCACCAAGGAGGAGGGCCCGGCCATGACGCCGAGCAGCAAGATCAAGCTGGTGGTGGTGACCATCGGCGCGGCGCGCGGACGCGCGGCACGGGGGCGGCCCGACCGGGGCTGAGCCCAGCCAGGCCGCAACCCTCGCATCAGCAGGACATCAGACATGAATGAAATGACCTCTCGCCGCTCCGGCGGGCGTGCCGCCCGTCATGCGCGCCGCTCCGCCCCCCTCGAAGACACGCTGCGCCCGATCCGCCCCGGTCTTGGCGGCGGCCAATACCGCCCGCTCAGCCCCGAAGGGGTGGCGCGGATTCATCAGGCCGCGCTCGATGCGCTGGAACAGATCGGGCTTGCCGACGCCCCGCCCAGCGGCATCGCCCACATGACGCGCGCAGGCGCGATCCTCGGGGATGACGGGCGGCTGCGCTTTCCGCGCGCCCTGGTCGAAGACATGCTGGCGCATGCCAACCGCGCGATCACACTGCACGGGCGCGCCCCGCATCACGATCTGGACCTGTCGGGCCAGCGGGTACATTACGGCACCGCCGGGGCTGCAGTGCACCTTGTCGATCCCGAGAGCCGGCATTATCGCGACTCCACGCTGCAAGACCTGCATGACGCCGCGCGCATCGCCGACCGGCTCGATAATATCCATTTCGTGCAGCGCCCGATGGTGGCACGCGACGTGACCGATAACCGCGAAATGGACCTCAACACGGTCTATGCCTGCTGCTCCGGAACGACCAAGCATATTGGCACCAGCTTCAGCGAGCCGGGTTTCGTCGCCGACGCGCTGGCGCTTCTGCATATGGTCGCGGGCAGCGAAGAGGCATGGCGTGCGCGCCCGTTCGTGAGCAATTCCAACTGCTTCGTGGTGCCGCCAATGAAATTCGCCACCGAATCCTGTCAGGTGATGGAGGCCTGTATCGCCGGGGGGATGCCGGTGCTGTTGCTATCGGCCGGACAGGCGGGCGCGACCGCCCCGGCCTCGATCGCCGGGGCCATCGTGCAATCGGTCGCCGAATGCCTTGCCGGGCTGGTCTATGTGAATGCCGTCGCGCCGGGGCACCCGGCGATCTTCGGCACATGGCCCTTCGTGTCGGACCTGCGCAGCGGTGCGATGTCGGGGGGCTCGGGCGAACAGGCGCTGCTCAGCGCGGGCTGCGCGCAGATGCATGCATTCTACGACTTGCCCGGCGGCGCGGCGGCGGGTTTCGCCGATGCCAAGCTGCCCGACATGCAAGCGGGATGGGAGCAAATGTGCTCGAATGTCATGGCCGGGCTGTCGGGGCTCAATCTGGTCTACGAGGCGGCGGGAATGCATGCCTCGCTCCTTGGGTTCTGCCATGAATCCCTGATCCTCGGGGATGATCTGATCGGCCAGGCCATGCGCTGTGTGCGCGGCATCGAGGTCGACGAGGACAGCGTCAGCCTCGAGGTGATCCGCGCCACCTGCATCGGTGGGCCGGGGCATTACCTTGGCAGCGATCAGACCCTGCACCTGATGCAGCGCGACTATGTCTATCCGACGCTGGCCGACCGCAGCTCACCCAAGGAATGGGTCGAGATGGGCCAGCCGGACCTGCTGGCAAAGGCGATCGCGCGCAAGAACGCGATCCTGGGCGAGCGCGCACCGGCCCGCTTCGACCCGGTGGCCGACGCCGCGATCCGAAACAGCTTTGCGATCCACCTGCCCGCCTGATCCCGTTCAGGCGGGCGCGCCGCCGATCCGCGCCAGGATCGCCGCCTCGTCCACGGCGCCGATGGCACCGGCGCTGCGCCCGCGCGCACCACTCAGCCTGGTGGCGACATGAGCATCCGCCACGGCCTGCGGCGCGTTGCGGATCAGCACCGACGCCGTCAGCAGCGTCGCAAGGCTTTCGCTGTACCAGCGCGCCTCGCGCTCTTCGGGCAGGCGCGGAAAGCGTTCCATATGCGCCTTCAGCGCCGCGTCATAGCCGCGATCCACACCCGATGCGGCCGTGAGTTCCGCGCTCAGCGCCTCGCCCGCCTTCGGCGCACGGCGCAGCGTGCGCAGGATATCAAGGCAGATCACGTTGCCCGACCCTTCCCAGATCGAATTGAGCGGCGCCTCGCGGTAAAGCAGCGGCATCGGCGTGTCCTCGACATAGCCCATGCCGCCCATCGCCTCCATCGCCTCATAGACCAGCCCCGGACAAAGCTTGTTGCCAAGGTATTTCGCCAGCGCCACCGCCAGCCGCGCAAAACCGCGCTCCTGCTCTGTGGTGCCGTCAAAGGCGCGCGCCACATGCAGCCCCAACGCCAACGCGCCTTCCCAGTCCAGCGCGAGGTCAGCCATGACCGCGCGCATCAGCGGCTGATCAATCAGCCGCTTCTGAAACGCATTGCGGCGCTCGGCCCACCAGGTCGCGTGATCCAGCGCCGCGCGCATCAAACCGGCAGGCGCCATCGCGGTATCCAGCCGCGTGTGATGCACCATTTCGATGATCGTGCGCACCCCCGCGCCCTCGTCACCCAGACGCCATGCCAGCGCATCGGCATATTCGATCTCCGCCGAGGCATTGGCCCGGTTTCCCAGCTTGTCCTTGAGCCGCTGGATACGAATCCCGTTTCGTCCCTCCTCCAGCCAGCGCGGCACCAGGAAACAGGTCAGCCCGTCTGGCGCCTGCGCCAGCGTCAGGAACCCGTCGGACATCGGCGCCGAGCAAAACCATTTATGCCCGTTCAGCCGATAGGCATCGCCGCTTCGCCGCGCCGTGGTGACGTTGCCGCGCAGATCCGACCCACCCTGCTTTTCGGTCATCGCCATGCCCAGCGTGGCACCCGGCTTGCGCGCCAGCGGCAATGCCGCGCCGTCATAGGCACGCGCCGTCAGCTTGGGCACCCATTGCCCGAACAGCGCCTCATCGGCGCGCAAGGCGGGCACGGCGGCATATGTCATCGTCATCGGACAGCAGACACCCGGCTCAATCTGGCTGGTCAGATAGACCATCGCGGCGTGAGTGGCATGGCCATGCGCCTCGCCCTCCCAGGGAATCGCGGCATATCCGGCACCGATCCCCGCCTCCATCAGCTTGTGATAGGCCGGATGAAACCGCACCTCGTCCAGCCGCCGCCCGCCCGCGTCGAACAGAACCGGCTCCGGGGGATGGCGGTTGGCCTCGCGCCCCGCGGCCTGCATCGCGGCCGATCCGATCAGTTTGCCATAGCTTTCGAGGTGATCGCCCCGCGCCCCCACCGCCTTGCCGTGATCCCTGAGCGCCGGATCACCGCCCCAAAGGTCGATATCCCCGCGCGTTGCGGGCTGGTTGGTCACGTCATGCGTGGCAAGATCGCCGCGCGGCGGCAGCTGTCGCATTCTCGGTCTCCTTGTCCGGTCAGCCTATCACTCGGATGCCCCGGACTGAAAAGGGGGATTCACAAAGCGAATCACCTGTGGCATGGTGCGCAGGACCGCCCGTCAGAGGCGGACCAATTAGGCAGAGCAGCAAAGTCATGTCCATCCGCAAACGTCCCCCGATGGGGCTGTTCATATATTCGCTCGTGGCCTTCGGGCTGGGTGCCTATTTCACCTTTGCCGCCGTGCAGGGCGATTATGGCCTGTTCCGTGCCGCCGAGGTCAAGGCCGAGACCCGCGCCCTTCAGGCGCAGCTGGACGAACTTTCCTCGCAGGTGGCACGGATGGAGAACCTGACACGGCGCCTGTCCGACGCGTATCTCGACATCGATCTTCTGGACCAACAGGCGCGCGACGTTCTGGGGCTTCTGCGTTCGGACGAGATCGTCATCCGCTGATCGGCCAAACCTCCGATCCCTCACCCCGAATGATCGCGCCGCGCCCTTGGCCGGCGCTTGCTTATGCAGTGGTGCACACCGAGACATGCGCGAAATTCACACTCGCAAGACGGGCTGTTTTGTTGTATCAATTAGTTTAACGCTAAACTATCTTTCCGACGGAGGAGGCGGCAAACGATGGCCACTCGAAAAAGCGCAAGGAAACCAAATGTTTCCGCCGACGAGCTGAAATCCTATTACCGTGACATGTTGCTGATCCGCCGATTCGAGGAGAAGGCTGGACAGCTTTACGGAATGGGTCTGATCGGCGGGTTCTGCCACCTCTATATCGGGCAGGAGGCCGTTGTCGTCGGGCTCGAAGCCAGCGCCGAAGAGGGTGACAAGCGGATCACCACCTACCGCGATCACGGTCACATGCTGGCCTGCGGGATGGACCCCAAAGGCGTCATGGCCGAACTGACCGGACGCGAAGGCGGCTATTCGCGCGGCAAGGGCGGCTCGATGCACATGTTCTCCAAGGAAAAGCATTTCTACGGCGGCCACGGCATTGTGGGCGCCAATGTGCCGCTGGGTGCCGGTCTGGCCTTTGCCGACAAGTATCTGGAAAACAACCGCGTGACCTACACCTATTTCGGCGATGGCGCGGCCAATCAGGGCCAGGTTTATGAAACCTTCAACATGGCCGCGCTCTGGGATCTGCCGGTGATCTTCGTGATCGAGAACAACCAGTATGCGATGGGCACATCGCAGAAACGCTCGACGTCCACCCCCGATATCTACACCCGCGGCGAGGCCTTTGGCATCCCCGGCGAGGCCGTGGACGGGATGGATGTGCTGGCCGTCAAAGAGGCCGGCGACAAGGCCGTCGCGCACTGCCGCTCGGGCAAGGGCCCCTATATCCTTGAAATCAAGACCTATCGCTATCGCGGCCATTCCATGTCGGACCCCGCCAAGTATCGCACCCGCGAAGAGGTGCAGAAAATGCGCGAGGAAAAAGACGCCATCGAACATGTGCGCGACCTGCTTCTCTCAGGCAAGCACGCCTCCGAAGAGGACCTCAAGGCGATCGACAAGGAGATCAAGGCCATCGTCAACGATGCCGCCGAGTTCTCCAAGGACAGCCCCGAGCCGGACCCCGCCGAGCTCTGGACAGATATTTACGCCGAAGTGGCGCCCCAGAACGCCTGAGGAGGAGTAGACGACCATGACGACCGAAATTCTCATGCCCGCCCTCTCCCCGACGATGGAAGAAGGCACGCTGGCCAAATGGCTGGTCAAGGAAGGCGACACCGTCTCGAGCGGCGACATCATCGCCGAAATCGAAACCGACAAGGCGACCATGGAATTCGAGGCGGTGGACGAGGGCACCATCGGCAAGATCCTGATCGCCGAGGGCAGCGAGGGCGTGAAGGTGAACACCCCCATCGCCGTGCTTCTTGAAGAAGGCGAAAGCGCCGACGACATCGACACGGAGTCGCCCGCCCCTGCCCCGCAGGCGTCGGATGACGACTCCGGCGACAAGGGCGACAGCGACGCCAAGGCCGACAGCGCGCCCGCAAAACCCAAAAACGCCGACGCGCCCCAGCCCGACACCAGCCCCGACTGGCCCGAAGGCACCGAAACCCGCAAGCAAACCGTGCGCGAGGCGCTCAACGCCGCCATCGCCGAGGAAATGCGCGGCGATTCC